>ERZ773100.1193-NODE-1193-length-12340-cov-8.771917_pt1 | contig 12340 bp, 9 predicted proteins | sample MGYA00511119_ERZ773100 | MGnify/ENA primary metagenome ERZ773100 (study PRJEB29015, sample SAMEA2738000) | human oral metagenome | biome: human oral; feature: human-associated habitat; material: dental | place: China | collected 2111 ...
GGTAGGCCTCGCTGGGTACCTCGAACAGGGTTGCCAGTACGTGTTCCATTGTCGCGCTCCTTCTTGTGTGAATGGCAGTCCCTGCCAGCTCGCCTGGCAGGCCGGGTGGCACCGGGATCGCTGGCGCCTTTCTTGCCAAGGTACCCCATCCGGAACCAGCCCATGACCAAGGGCCTGCATCCCGGCGGGGTTTATGACCGGACAGTCATCAATCGTGCCAACAGAAGGTGCGGCCGAAGCCGCACACGGAAGTCACGGCGTATCGGCCAGCTTCACCTCCTGCGACACCGGATAGCCGCGCATGGAGCCGCGCGTGCCGTAACCGGCCACCGAAGTACCCGTCATGCAGTCGTCGCCCATCATGCCTTCGGCATGGCAGTCGGCATAGGCCAGCATGTCGATCTGCGCCTGCGTCAGCGGCAGCAGCGGATCCTTCGTGTTGACGAAGATGCGGGCATAGGCATTGCCCGGATTGCTGGCCCGACGCTCGCCGTGGCGGTAGCCCCAGTACTTCCAGCCTCCGGTGCCGGGCGTCCAGCCATCGGTACCGGCATCACGCGGGTCGTCCGACAGCGTGTTGGTGTGCTCCAGCAGGAAGCTCGTCACCAGCAGGCCGTCACCTGCCGGCGCGGCAATGCTGGAGAGCTGGTGGCGCAGCGACAGCAGCGGCATGCCATCCGGCCAGGGCTGGTTCGGCTGGTTATTGCCCGCCATCACCTCGCTCAGCTCACCCAACAGGTCGGAAACGGTCATGCGGGTGGCGTTGTAGCGGAAGCTGCCGTGGAACTCGGTCATGTCATGCGCATAGTCGGGTTCACGGAACTTCGCCACCACCGTGTAGCGACTGATGACATCAGCCGGTTCCGAAGCGGGGCCCGTGCCTGCCGCATTGGTGACCGACAGCGCAAAGGCATGTCCCGCACAGCCACTGGCCGGACACGGAACCGTCACCGGCAGGGTCTGCGCCTGCACCGTGATGCCGGCAGGGACCGAGGTCACGGTATAGCCCGACGCCACCGCGCCACCGCCCCGGACATGGCCAGCCGTCACCAGCACGGTACCGTCCTGCGTGCCCCGACGGGCCGTCACCTTCTCTGGCGCCAGCGGCACCGTCACGGCACCGGCTGCGGCAATCTCGAAGCTCTGCGTCAGGCGCGTCCCCGTCTGGCCCGAAGCGGCATCACGCGGTTCGGCTGCCACGGTGCAGGTTCCTGCTGCCAGCGCCGTCACCAGACCACTGTCGGCATCGGCACGGCACACGGTTTCGGTCAGGCTGCTGTAGCGCATCGGCCGATCGCTGCTGGCCGAGACCGTGACGGCAGCACTGTCACCCACGGTCAGCGATGGTACGGCACCAAACTGTACGTTGGACTGCACCGTGATCTGCTGCTGTGCACTGGCAGAGGCCCAGGTGGTGTCACCTGCCTGGCTGGCCGCAATCACGCAATTGCCTGCGGCGCGCGCTGTCACCTCCCCGCTGTCGGCATCCACCGTGCAGATACCGGTGGTCGAGCTGTTGTAGCGCACGGCCAGACCTGAGCTGGCCGTGGCCGACACCTTGGCCGTTCCCCCAGGCTGCAGGGCAGGTGCTTCGGCAAACTGCAAGGATTGCGGGCGCGAGCCAATGACCGGCCCCCGCTCCCCACCAGGGCCTTCTGCACCCCCGCAGGCGGCCAGCACGGCCAGCATCACCACGGAAGCTCCGGCCAGGAAGCACGTGCTGACCGTGAAGCCCTTCGGCCGACTTCCGGTTTCATGGTTTGCCAAGCGCGACCCCGAAGACACGCCGACACCATCGTCATGCACTGCCCGGATGCTGCTACCGGAACGATATGAATCCGTCATGTCTGTCCCTCAGAACTTGTAGTTGAAGCCGACGTAGACGGAACGCCCATGTCCGGGCACCGCCACGCCCCACGGCACGGTGTTGAGCATCATCGAACTGCCCTGGCCCACGTAGGCCCCGCCCAACGGCAGTGCGTAGCCGCGGTCCAGCAGGTTCTCGATGCCCAGATCGATGCCGAGCTGACCGATCTCGTAGCGCGTGCGCAGGTGCAGCAGGCCATAGCCGGCCGTGCGGATCTCGTTGCGCACGGCAGAGCGCCGCGTCTTGGAACGCACGCCTTCCCATTCCAGCGTGCCGCTCCATTCGCCCTCACCCACGGTGCGCCGATGCTCCAGCCCCATCCGGAGATTGGCCGGCATGGTGTTGTAGAGGCCACCGCCGGTATCCAGGTTCTTGCCATGCAGCCAGGCCAGCTTGCCGCTCAGCGTGAGGCTGCCGGCATGCGGACTCCGGGCCAGCAGCCAGTGACCGGACACGTCGGTACCCAGCAGGCGCGCATCCTGGTTCACGTAGCGCAGCAGCACGAACTCGTTGTCGGCCGTGGTGTTTCCGCTGCGGCACTGGCTGGCCGAGCAGCGCTCGGCATCCACGTAGTCCGAGATGCGGGTCAGGTGCGCGCTCACCGTCAGCCCCCAGCGCTGCTCATCCTCGGGATGATGCCAGTTGCCGCTGACACTCAGCGTGTGGGCCACTTCCGGCTTCAGGTCCGGATTGCCCAGGTAGCCGTTGCCGTCACCCAGGAAGTTGTTCATACCTGCGGCCATGGTGTTGGTGGACCATGGATAGCGCTCGTACAGGCTGGGCGAACGGGTCTTGCGGGCCACACCCATCTCGTAGCGATGGCCCTTGGCCGGTTCATAGCTGGCCAGCGCGCTGAAGTCCCAGTGACGGTCATGCCGCCGGCGGCTGATCGAATTGAAGGCCGATGCATCGTCCGACCAGGTGGGCAGGCCGTTGTAGCCCCGCACCGGACCGGCGTCGGTACGCACCTGCGTGTGCCGCAGCCCGATGACGCTGCTCCAGCGAGCATCCCAGCTGCGCTCCCATTCGGTATAGGCGCTCAGCCGATTGCGACGCCCGTCGTCGATGTTCCAGAAGTCGTTCGGCGCCATGCCACCGCTGGCCCCGACCGGCGGCCACCAGTCATACAGCTGGTAGTACAGGGCCTCCAGCCCCAGGCGCACGGTGTCCCGTTCGTTCAGCATCCAGCTGGCCTGGGCCGTGGCACCATCGGTACTGGCGCGGGTGCGCATGGGCATGCCGGTGCCGTAGCTGTAGCGGTCCTCGCCCATGTCCATGCGGTGACGGATGCGCTGGTTCCACAGACGCACCTTCAGATCTCCCCAGGAGAACTGCCCCCGATAGCGCAGACCGGCCAGCGTGGCGCGGTTCTCGGTCATGTCCATGCGCTGGTTCGGGAATCCCTGGAAAGGCATGTTCTGCCAGCTGAAATCGGTCTCCAGCAGGTGCATGCCACTGCGCCAGGCAGCCGCCATCCGGTGGTTCTGCACCCGGAAGCCGCTGGAGCCCACCTCGTCACCCGGCAGCACGCGCCCCTGTTCGCGGCCGGTCTCGGCCGGCTTGAAGTCCTTGCCGGCGCGGTAGTTGCGTGCCCGCGCGTAGGAGCCTTCATATTCCAGATGCAGCCGCTCCGTGGCGTAATGCATGCCCAGGCTCACATCCACCCCATGGCTGTTGCTGCGGTAATGGGTGCCCACGTGCCCCCCCAGCAGGGGCTTGCCGTCAGGATCGGCAAAGCTTGGCGGTGCAGACTCCACCTGGATGCTGCCGCCAATGCTGTCGCCGCCCGCACTGACCGGCGAGATGCCGGCGTAGACGCGGATGCTCTCCACCTTGGCCGGATCGATGTAGGACAGCGCAGGGTTCATGTGGTTGGCACAGGCCGCCATCAGGTCCATGTCATCCACCGTCAGGCGCAGACGCTCGTCGGCCAGGCCATGGATCACCGGCAGTCCCGACACACCACCCGCCCCCTGCACGTCCACGCCGGGCATGTCCTTCAGCAGGCCCGTGGTGTCCGGCGTGGTGGCACGACGGCGCGAGATCTTGCCCGAATCCGTCACGCCCGATCCGGGCAGCGACATGTTGGGGGGCTGCACCTCGAAAAGACGTAGCGCACGAACGCGCACCTGCGGCAACTGCACGGTTTCGTCCTGGGCCTGGGCCGTGTCGCTCACCTGCCCAGCGTCCTGCGCCCAGGCCGGCAGTGCCAGCGCACCCAGCGCCGTGGCCAGCAGCGCAGGCATCCGGGCCACGGAAAACCTGTGGCCCGCATCGCCCCTGCGTCTGGCGGCTTTCGTCTTGTTCATTGTCATCGGTCGATTCCTCGTCTGTCCTTCATGGGCGGGATGCGGCGTCTTTCCGGAAAGGATCGGAAAATGCCGGATCGCTCAGGAACGTTTCATCCGTCAGCGTCTTCAGGAAGGCCACAATGTCTGCGCGATCCTGCGCCGACAGGCCCCGGTCGCGAACGAGCGGACTCTTGTGCGGGTTGGCACGTCCATCACCGGCCCGCGGACCACTGGTGATATTGCGTCCACCACCGGCCATGATGGCCACCGCCTCCTCAAGCGTAGCCACCGAACCATCGTGCATGTAGGGCTCGGTCACGGCCACGTTGCGCAGGCTGGGCACCCGGAAGGCCCCCATGTCGGCCGGGTTGGCGGTGATTTCCTCGACGCCGGTGTTTTCTTTCGGGTAGTCGCCCCGACCATTCAGGTTATAGAGCCCGATGTTGTGATACCGGACCTTCAGCGTCGTGGTCTCGACGCTGACGAACTGGTCATCGAAATTGGGGGGTTGATGGCACTGCGTGCATTCGGCCTTCTCGAACAGCTGCCGGCCGCGCAGCTCCTGCTCCGACAGCGTGGCCTTGCCCTGCAGGTAGCGGTCATAGCGGCTGTCGGCCGTGACCATCGTGCGCTCGAAGGCGCTGATGGCCTTGAAGATGTTCTCCCAGGTCAGCGGATCGCCCTTGGCATCGGGAAACGCCTGTTGAAAGCGGGCCGGATAATCCACATCCTGGGCACTGGCCAGGCGCTTCAGCACCTCCTGAACGGAACTGTCGTTCACGCCCATCTCCACGGGTTCGGTACCGAACACGGGGTTCGGGATCTGGGCCTCCAGCGACATCAGCACCGGATTGGACCAGGTCTGTGTGGCATGCCAGGCCACGTTGCCCAGCCCCATGGAATTGCGGGGATGCTGCACGTTGGTGATGCCGCGCGGACGGTCCTTGCCGTCGGCAAAGGCACGCGCCTGTTCATGACACGAGGCACACGACATGGTGCCGTCACCCGAGAGGCGCCGCTCATGGAACAGGTAGCGCCCCAGCGCCACCTTGGCGGCATTCATGGGGTTGTCAGCCGGCACGCGGGGTGCAGGCATGTGCGAAGGAAGCTTCCATTCCCAGGCGTCAGGCGGGCTGTAGGCCGGATAGGTCCAGTCCAGCACGGTAGGCGCTGCTGCCTTCCCCTGGCTGCTACCTGCATCCGGTGTCGGGCTGCTGTCCGAGGAGCCTCCTCCACATCCCCCACAGCTCAGCAGCAGCACCAGCATGGCACCCGCTGCACGTCGGGACACCCCACGCGGACATCGGTGACTGCCATGCATTGGCAAACGGACGGGCAGAGAATTCATGAGAGACCTCCTTCAGTGACACGGGCCACCCCGCAGGCAGCCCGAACAGGGGAAGCAAGCCCTTCGCTTCCCCTCATCCCTCATGCAGCATGCCCCACCGGGGTGAGCATGCCCGCATGAAGTTACAGCGACGCTCAGGGCGTGACGGCCTTCAGCACTTTCTGCGTCTTGCCGGCCACGGCCACGCCGGTGCCGCTGCCATCGGCCTTCCAGTCCAGCGCCAGAGCATCGAAGGGCTTGGCGCAACCGGCATCGGTAGCGCCGGACATGCAGCCGCCAGCGCCTTCGGCCTTGCTGGCGATGTCATAGTTGAACAGCGCGCCGGCATCGAAAGCCACGACCTGGCTGGCGGGGTTGAAGCCAGCCAGCGTGACGGTGACCCGGTTGGGGGCCTTGCAGCTGGAGATCGGCGTGCCTGCGGCCGGATTGCCCACGCAGCCGGTGGAACCCAGGTGCAGGCGCACGGAACCCTCTTCGGCCTTGCCGTCCTTCACCTCGGCCGATTCCCAGGCGGCGGGATCAACGTTCTCGTTCTGGTCGAACTGGATGTTGGTGAACTTGCGGCCACCGCGCCAGTTCCAGGACATGGACGGATGAACGGCGTTCTGCAGCACGCGCGGCGTGGTTGCGTCAGCCGCATTCAGGTGGTTCAGCTCGAAGGGCACGCCCAGCGTCATTTCCACGCCGGTGTAGCTGCCTGCCGACACCGTGCCTTCGATGACGGCGTTGGTGGCGGCGGAACCGTCGCACTCACCCACGCCCTTCTGCTCCAGGTCGATCAGGCTGACGGTGTTCTTGCCGTCGTTGCTGGTGTAGTTGTAATCGTTGGCCTGCTTGAGCTTGAGGGCCTCGCGGGTGCCATCGGCCTTGATCAGGCTGACGTTGGAGATGTAGAAGCGGAAGTCCTCGATCTGCACGGCACGCTGCTTCGTACCCAGCTTCGTCGTGCTGTTGCAATCGATCTTCTCGGCGCCGTTGTAGGCGGCGAACTTGATGCTCACGTCACCCGTGGTGCCGGTCTGCCAGGCGCCACCCGTGGTGCCGGTCGTACCCGTCGTGCCGCTGTTGCTGGTAGCGGTGCTGTTGTTGTTGTCATCGCTGCCGCAGGCGGTCAGGCCGACAGCGCAGGCCAGCAGCAGGCCGGCGTAGATGGGGGTCTTGGCGAAACGTTTCATGAAATGACTCCTTTCCTTGGAAGGATGAGAATGGATGGAAACGATGCGAGCGAGAATGGCGACAGCCAGCGGACGATCCGTTTCGCACTTGCGAATCCGGAGTCCGACCAAACAACAGACAAGCGATCAAGGCACGCCCGGGACCGGGTGCTTGCCCGGAAAGGGTGCCGAGGCTTCAGGCAGCCGCAGCAGGCTGCCCAGCGGGAGGCCCACGCGGATGCGCGGGCGCAATCTGACGGGCAACGAGCGTCACCCGGGCGGCAGGCACCTGCACCATGGCAGGTGCCGTGACGGCGTCGAAGGCAGCCGCCGGCGTGGGCGGCGCCAGCAGATGAACCAGGACCACGCACAGCGCGCAGTGATCCAGATGCAGCCCGTCCTCATGCGACCCCTGGGAAACGGGCTTTGCCGGGCCATGCGCGGCCCGATGATCAGAAGGAGCGTCCGGGAGTTCGGCAGGCTGCCCGGATGCTTCGTGCGGCATGCAGTGATCCATCCACGCGGCCTGCACGGCATGCGGGTGGGACAGGCCGTGAGCGGCTTCATGGGCTGCCAGGGCCCGCGACACCGTAGGCGCGAGCAGGGCCAACCCGAAGACCCACAGGGTAAGCCAGACCAGCCCACGATGACAAAAGCCGCGACGGTTCATGCCGATGATGCCGATGGAAACGGCTCGGGACGCAGTGCGCCCGGCCTGCCTGCGATACCTGAACGATGCACTGCCTGCCAAGCCACGTGACATGGTCATGCGTCAAGACCCTTGACGTGGCATGACAGCTTTCATGACCTCCGTTGGACGAAAGCCGGATACAAGACAATCAGTCCCCTGATGCGAAAGATTATATACAGCATATGAACTTGCACCAGTCCGGCACCCATAATGCCATCCGTTTCGGGTCGGGCGACAGAAAAACACCCGAAGAAAGTCAAAAAAGCCTGTTCATGAAAAATGGATCGACATCCTGTCGGGCAAAATGACAGGGTAAACCCTTAGACTTCATGCCCGAAAACCCCTTGCAGGACAGGCCCGAACACCCTCCCCGGAAGAGAGGTGTACAAAATAAAAGCGTCCGTTCGGACATCTTCCGTCACGGACGCCTGAGCCAGAAAAAGCAAGGCCCGATCCTTTTCGGAACGGACCATCGGATTGCCTCCTCGGCTGCCGATCAATTTTGCGCCTTCTAAATTGATAACGCGCAAATTAAGGATCCTCTGAATAAGTCCCGCGAACCGGCGCGCCACGGAACGGGATGCAGGACAAGGCGACATTTGCTGTCAATAGCGGCGCTATTGACAGCAAATGGCAACGCAGTCATGCGCCCGTTACGGGGATGTGACGGCCGCGGGGGCTTGTTCAGAGGATCCTTAAGGCGTCAGGCTGTCTGACTCACCTTCGACGTCCTGGGCGATACGTTCTCGTTCTCGATGCGGGCCAGCACCTCGGCCAGACGCTGTTCGGCCCATTCGTTGCCGATCTGGCAGGTACCGGCATACTGGTGGCCGCCACCGCCAAAGCGCGTGCACAGGTCGCCGATGTCGATCGTCGAGGCCGAGTTGAAGATGGAACGGCCCAGGGCAAAGACGGTGTTGGCCTTCTCGCGGCCCCACATCACATGCAGCGACATCGTGCAGTTGGGGAACAGCGCGTAGACCAGGAAGCGGTTGGCCGCATAGATGACCGACTCGTTGCGCATGTCCAGCACTACCGTGCTGCCCTGCACGTGGGCGCAGCGGCGCAGCTGATCGATGGCTTTCGATTCATGCTCGTGATAACGGCGCACACGCTCGGCCACGTCCGGCAGCGACAGGATGCGACCAATGTCCATCGAACGGCAGGCATCGACCAGCATCATCATCAGCTGCAGGTTGGAGATGCGGAAGTCATGGAAGCGGCCCAGGCCGGTGCGTGGGTCAGCCAGGAATCCGAGCAGCGTCCAGTCACGCGGATGCAGCACGTCGGCCAGCGTGTATGAGGCGCTGCCCGCCTTGTCGACGGCAGCCATCAGTGCCGGCGAGAAGTGCGGGAAACGGCTCTCGCCTCCGAAGTGATCGTAGATCACGCGGGAGACCGAGGCCTCACCCACGCCCATGACCAGGTTGCTGTAGCCCACCCGGGGCAGCATCCGCACCCCCGGCGCCTGGTAGTCGAACACCTGACCGGCCGTGGCCACGTAGGGCAGGTTCACCAGCATGTCATCCTTGTCCACGTGCACCTTGCCATCCTGCACATCCTTCGGATGCACGAACATGACGGCATCGACCACGCCGATGTCTCGCAGCATGGCGGCGCTGACCAGACCATCGAAGTCGGAACGGGTAATCAGGCGGTAGGGTTCGGTACGCATGGGAAAGACCTGCTTCTGCTCACGGTGCAGCGACGTGCACCACCAAATGGAAAGTATCTTCCCTCTCGGGCAGGCTGAATGCCCCTGACCGATATGCGGCCACCCCGTCCGTACCGGCGGCCCGGCATGGTGCACCGCCACAATCGCCAGGGCCCGCCCTCTCCGGGTTTTCACCGATAGGGCACGCTCCATGCTGCAGAGCACCGTTAAGATTGTCCGATGCCCAAGCACGCCATCCCCCACCTCCCTTCCGCCACGCCATCCAGCATGCTGGATGGCGACAGCCTGCCGGCCACCCTGGCCCGCACGATGCTGGCCGGCTTCAATCGGCACTACGGCCTGTTCCGCTACAACGCGCAGCAGGCCAAGACCTGTTTCGAGAATGCCGCCTGGCACCGGATGCGACGACTGGCCAGCGAGCGCATCACCTTCTACGACCAGCGCGTGAACGAGGCGGTCGAGAAGCTGCGCGCCCAGTTCAACACTGACAGCCTGGCTGACGACGTCTGGGCCGAGGTGAAGCAGTACTACGTGCTGCTGCTGGCCGAGCACCAGCAACCCGAGCTGGCCGAGTCCTTCTTCAATACTGTCAGCACTCGGCTGCTACAGCGCCAGTATCTCCACAACGACTTCATCTTCGTGCGGCCGGCTGTCTCCACCGAGCACCTGGACGGCACGCCACCCTCATTCCGGGTCTACTACCCGGAGAACCGTCCCTGGAAGGAGGTCCTGCGCCAGGTCCTCATCGACATGGGGCTGGCCTGCGGCTACCGGGACATCGAGGATGACCTGCAGAAGGTGATCGATGCTGCCCCCACCCTGTTCGGCGAGCAGGCACCGCGGGCCATGGATTGCCAGGTGCACGTGCTGCGCTCGCTCTTCTACCGCAACAAGGGCGCCTACCTCATCGGCCGCATCGTCAATGACGGCGAGGTGCAGCCCTTCTCGCTGCCCCTGCTACGCAACGGTCATGGCCGGGTGTTCATCGACACGGTGCTGTTCGCACCCGAACACATCGAGGGGCTCTTCAACTTTTCGCGTGCCTACTTCATGGTGGACATGGCGGTGCCGTCGGCCTACGTGCGCTTCCTGCGATCGCTGATGCCTACCAAGCCGCAAGCCGAGCTCTACACCATGCTGGGCCTGCACAAGCAGGGCAAGACGCTCTTCTACCGCGACCTGCTTCAGCACCTGCACGAATCCACGGACCATTTCATCGTGGCCCCCGGCATCAAGGGTCTGGTGATGGGCGTGTTCACGCTGCCCTCGTTCCCGTATGTCTTCAAGTACATCAAGGATGTGCGCCGCAAGGACATCAGCCGCGAGTTCATCGAGGACCGCTACCACCTGGTGAAGAACCACGATCGTGCCGGCCGGATGGCCGACTCGTGGGAATACTCGGACGTGCCCTTCCCCAAGAGCCGGCTCTCCCCCGAGCTGCTGACCGAGCTGCAAGCCACTGCCCCCTCGCTGCTTGTCGACGAGGGTGACTGCATCGTCATCCGTCACCTGTACATCGAGCGGCGAATGACGCCACTGAATCTCTACCTGGAGCAGCAGTCCGACGAGGCTGCACGCGACTACGCCGTTTATCAGTACGGCATGGCCATCCGCGACATGGTGGCGGCCAACATCTTCCCGGGGGACATGCTCTACAAGAACTTCGGCGTCACCCGCCAGAACCGGGTGGTCTTCTACGACTACGACGAAGTGCAGTACCTCACCGACTGCAACTTCCGCAAGGTACCCGAGCCGCGCACCCCCGAGGACGAGATGGCGTCCGAGCCATGGTATCCGGTGGCACCCAATGACGTGTTTCCGGAAGAGTTCGGCACCTTCCTGCTGGGCAACCCCCGGGTACGCAAGCCCTTCCTGAAGCACCATGCCGAGCTGCTGGATCCCGTCTGGTGGCAGAACCAGCAGGCCCGCATCCGGCAAGGCATCCTGGAGGATGTCTTTCCCTATCCCCGGCGACTGCGCTTTTCCCGGGCCGACGAGGATCCCGGCCGGCCATCATCGCCCCAGAAGCCCGGACGCTGAAGATCCGCGGGCTCCCGACACAGGAGACAAGAACACACCATGGATTCCGACCCGATCGTCATCGTATCCGCTGTCCGAACCCCCATCGGTGCCATGCTGGGCGCGCTCTCGGGGCTGGAAGCCACCGACCTGGGCGCTGCTGTCATCAAGGCTGCGGTCGAGCGCGCCGGCATCGCCCCCGACCAGGTGCAGGAGGTCCTGATGGGCTGCGTGCTGCCCGCCGGCCAGGGCCAGGCACCGGCCCGGCAGGCCACGCTGAAGGCCGGGCTTCCGGCATCCACCGGTGCCACCACGCTCAACAAGGTATGCGGTTCCGGCATGAAGGCCGTGATGCTGGCCCATGATCTGATCAAGGCCGGCAGTCAGGACGTGGTGGTGGCCGGCGGCATGGAGAGCATGTCCAATGCCCCTTACCTGGTCCCCAAGGGGCGCACCGGCTACCGCTATGGCCACGGCACGCTGCTGGACCACATGGCCTACGACGGTCTGGAAGACGCCTACAGCAAGATGCCCAACGGCGGCGGCAAGTCGATGGGCCTGTTTGCCGAAGACTGCGCCAGCAAGTATCACTTCACCCGCGAAGCGCAGGACGCCTACGCCCTGGAGTCCTCGCGCCGTGCCCGAACTGCCAATGAAGACGGCAGCTTTGCCTGGGAAACGGTGCCCGTCACCATCCCGGGCCGCAAGGGCGACGTGGTGGTGGAACGCGACGAGAGCCCGTTCAAGGTCGACCCGTCGAAGATCCCCACCCTGCGCCCGGCCTTCGTGAAGGACGGCACCGTCACCGCCGCCACCTCGTCGTCGATCTCCGACGGTGCGGCCGCACTGGTGCTGATGCGCCAGAGCGAAGCCCGAAAACGCGGCCTCACGCCCATTGCCACCGTCGTGGCCCATGCCACCTTCTCGCGTGAGCCCGAGTGGTTCACCCTCGCACCGGTAGGCGCCATCGGGAAGGTGCTGACCAAGGCCGGCTGGCAGACCGCGTCCGTGGACCTCTACGAAATCAACGAGGCCTTCGCCGTGGTGACGATGGCCGCCATGAAGGAACACGGCATCCCGCACGACAAGGTCAACCTCCATGGCGGCGCCGTCGCCCTGGGCCACCCCATCGGCGCTTCCGGCGCCCGCGTGCTGGTCACGCTGCTGGGCGCCCTGAGGAGGACGGGCGGCAAGCGTGGCGTTGCCTCCCTATGCATCGGCGGCGGGGAAGCCACCGCCATTGCGGTGGAGATGGCCTGAACCCCTAGGGATCCTCTGAACAAGTCCCCGCGGCC
>ERZ773100.1195-NODE-1195-length-12322-cov-2.901524_pt1 | contig 12322 bp, 9 predicted proteins | sample MGYA00511119_ERZ773100 | MGnify/ENA primary metagenome ERZ773100 (study PRJEB29015, sample SAMEA2738000) | human oral metagenome | biome: human oral; feature: human-associated habitat; material: dental | place: China | collected 2111 ...
GATGTTTACGGCTACGCGCACAACTTTTTGCATCGTCACCACACACCAAACAAACACGTGGCGAAAAGCCAAATTCACGACGGCTTAATACGCGACCAGCCACATCCAACACATCTAAATCCCACAAGCGGGCAAGAGGAGTAGCATCTTCTAGTTGAATCATCGCGCGTTTTAATTTATCCGCCGCCATCGGCAACACAAAAAATGCTTCGTGCCCGGTTTCTAACGGACGAAGGTTTTTTTCACTGGGAATAACCTTGAGCGTTTCAAAAAGTGCGGTCAATTTTTCTAATGCTTTTTCAAACACAAAATCCAACAACGCATTTTTCTTCACCCCACCCACTGCCGTCAGTGTGACGGAAAGCAACGGCTGCTGATACTTCGCCAAAAGCTGTTGCTGTAACAACGCCCGCTCTTCACGCGCGTTAAGCAAAGCCTCAAGGGAAACTTCAGTGCCTTTGGTGGAAAATGTAGTAAAAAAACGCTGCAAGATTTGACCGCTCTTTTTGGTTTGTTATTTTATGTAAAAGAAAGCCTTCTCTTTAGAAAAGAGGGGAGGGGAGATTTGACAGAAGCAATTAACGAAGAAATTATTCAATTAAGCTCATTTTTGTTTGGCTCATTAATATCAAGGTTGAAATCAATTTTGCCAAATCTCCCCTAGCCCCTCTTTGCTAAAGAGGGGGACTGTTTAGGTTACTCTTTGATCTGATACACCGTATCAATCACCGAACCATCACGATAACGCACCACTGCCACAGGTTTATCCGTAAATTCAATTTCTTTTGGTTTGCCGGTTAAGCTGTAAGCGCGTTCGCAAAGTTGTTCGATGGTGAATAATGGAATACCTGCGTTTGTCAAAGATTCAATTAAATCAGGGCGTTTAGGATTTACCGCAACACCGTGATCGGTCACAAGAATGTCGATATTTTCACCCGGTGTGACGCAAGTGATCACGTTTTCAACCACGGTTGGAATACGTCCACGCACTAATGGCGCAACAATGATCGCCACTTGCGCAGAGGCTGCCGTATCACAGTGACCGCCTGACGCGCCGCGAATCACACCGTCAGAACCGGTGAGTACGTTTACGTTAAATTTGGTGTCGATTTCTAATGCAGAAAGAATCACCACATCTAAGCGTTCAACGGATGCCCCTTTTGAGCTGTAGTTGGCATATTGGTTAGCCGAAACTTCAATATGATTTGGGTTACGCGCTAAAGATTCCGCGGCAACGGCATCGAAACTTTGTACGTCTAATAATTTTTTGATTAAACCTGCTTCGTGTAACGCTACCATACTTGCGGTGATACCGCCAAGGGCGAAGTCTGCCGTGATGTTTTCACGACGCATTTTTTCTTCTAAGAAGCGTGTCACCGCTAATGCGGCACCGCCGGAACCGGTTTGAAGGGAGAAACCGTCTTTAAAATAGCCGGAACTGAAAATCACTTCTGCACATTTACGCGCGATAAGTAACTCGCGTGGGTTGGTGGTCATACGGGTTGCGCCGCCACCGATTTTTTTCGGATCGCCAACCGCATCTACTTGCACGATTAAATCCACTTGATCTTGACCAATGCTGATTGGGTGATGTGGGTATTCGGCAAATTCTTCCGTTAAAAGCACGACTTTATTGGCATATTCGGCATCCACACGTGCATAACCTAATGAACCGCATTTGCTTTTGCCTGTGAAGCCGTTCGCGTTACCGAATTTATCGCAGCAAGGCACGCCTAAAAAAGCCACGTCGATTTTTAATTCACCGGATTTCACTAAGTGAACACGACCACCGTGAGAGTGAATGTTTACCGGTTCATCCAATAAACCGCGAGAGATTTGTTCGGCAAGTTCACCGCGTAAACCGGAAGAATAAATTTTAGTGACTACGCCATTTTTGATGTGTTCAATGATTGGCGAGTGGCTGTCGATTAATGAACTGGACGCAAGGGTTAAATTTTTGAAACCCATTTCTGCGATTTTATCCATCACCATATTTACCACGAAGTCACCGCTGCGGAACGCGTGGTGGAACGAAACCGTCATGCCATCTTTAAGACCGGAACGTTTAATGGCTTCTTCAAGATTGGCACAAATTTTGCGATCTTTCGATGTGCGTTTTAGGGATTCTGCTTTTGGCACCGCTTGATAAGTCGGGCGACCTGCATTGTATTTTTCAATACGTTGTTCTCTGGTTGTCATTTTTTCTCTCCCTTATTCTTCACGGATGCCTGATTTAGCACGTTCTAACACTAATTTCGCACGATCAATAATTGGCGCATCGATCATTTTACCGTTTAAGGACACCACACCGGAGCCTTGACGTTCTGCTTCTTCCGCCGCTTCAATAATGCGTTTGGCTTGATCCACATCTTTTTGTGTTGGGGCAAATAAATTGTGTAACAATTCGATTTGGCGTGGATTAATTAAGGATTTACCGTCAAAGCCAAGCTGTTTAATCAACGCAGCTTCTTTTAAGAAACCTTCTTCATTGTTCGCGTTGGAGTAAACGGTATCAAAGGCTTGAATACCGGCTGCGCGCGCGGCTTGAAGAATAGAGCAACGCGCGAATAAGAGCTCGATACCTTCCGGTGAACGTTCGGTTTTCAGGTTGCGCACATAGTCTTCCGCACCCAGCGCGATACCGATAAAACGTTTAGACGCGGTGGCGATTTGGTTGGCTTGGGTAATACCAAGCGGGGATTCAATCGCCGCTAACATTTTGGTGGAACCCACTTCGCGACCGCAGGCTTTTTCGATTTCGGTAATTTCGCGATCCATGTCGATCACATCCTGTGCGGTTTCGGTTTTCGGCATCCGCACCACATCCACCCCGGCACGCACTACAGCGTTTAAATCCGCCACGCCGAACTCGGAATCCAACGGATTGACCCGCACCACGGTTTCGATTTCTTTATAGAGCGGATGTTGCAAGGCATGCGCCACCAATAAACGGGCGCTGTCTTTTTCTTTCAATGCCACCGCATCTTCCAAATCGAACATAATGGAATCCGGTTTGTAGATGAAACTGTTACTTAACATCGCCGCGTTAGAACCCGGCACGAACAGCATACTTCTTCTTAATTTCATAGCACCGCCTCCCAGTTAATATTTTCATCTGTAGCACGTAATACGGCCGCTTTCACGCGCGCTTGCAACACGCAATCCAGCGCGCCTTTGTCTTCAATAATCACTTGCGCCGCCGTCACGTTCAATTTGTTTAACACCGCGCGCACGGTAGCGTCGATTTGCTCGCCGAATTGTTTGGCAACGGAGCTGTTGATTTCAATATCCAAGGTATCAAAAGGCTGGATCCGCACTTGCGCGTCACTGGATTCCAGCGTGCCGGCAACGGCTGCTTTGGTTATCTTCATAGGGTTTTCCTTCTATTGAGTGATAGTTAAAAAACTTTTGCTTGGCTCCCACCCGTTTACGGGGGAAGCCCCCTTCCGCCCTCAGGGCACCTTTCCCCGCAAGCAGGGGAAGGAAAGAATTGCTAAAACGTTCTTAAAAACGACCGCACTTTTGCAAATAATCCAACGTCGTGGTCGGCACTAAATCCGCCAATGCCGTCCAATTTTTGTCGGCGAGTAATTTTCTGACGAGGGAAGCGGAAATGGCTTGCCCATTCACGGTCTTACGCGGAATTTCGATAACCTCGATGTTCGGCGCATCCATGTCGGCTTCCATCAGCCAGCGGAACATTTGGCGATTGTATTCCGCCGTGACGGCGCAGGTCGGTTCGGTGCCCACAAAGCGTAGGTTGATGCCCAGTGCGGGGGCGATATAGCGGCGGAATAATTTTAAATCTACGGAAAAATAGCTGTCGTCGGTAACTTTTTGGTCTTTTAGGAAATAATCGGGAAAGGTGGCTCGGGAAATAATGTAATCGGAGCCGGAATGAAGAGTAATATTATTTAAATCGGCAATGCCTTGTCGAATAAGTGAAAAACGTGCTTCATAAGAAAATTGCGAGGCATCTTCGCCTACGGCAAATAAATGCAAATGATCGCACTGTTGCAACGCCTGTTCGATTAAATACCGATGCCCCAAGGTGAACGGGTTGGCGTTCATGACGATAGCGCCGATGTGTTGCCCCGGCACCCGCATGGCGCGCCATTTTTCGCATTGTTTTTGTAGGCGGGTAGCGCTGTTTTCCAGCAGTACGACATAAGGATAAGCATCGGAGATCGTGTAGAAGCCGCAGGCGTTGAAGCGTTTTTCGTATTCGGGTTTGGTGTAAATAAAGAGGTGAGGGCGGTTGAGTTCGTAGGCGAGGTTGACTAATTCGGTTCCAAGCTGCAAGGCGACACCGCTGCCGCGTTGGGATTCGTCGATGGCGACGCATTTGATGATGTTGCCCGCCAATCCTCCGCAGACGACGATGTTTTGATCTTCGTCGTAGCCCACGATGAAATACTCAATTTGCGCATCCAGTTCCAGTTCGTTTTTGGCTAAAAAGGCTCGGATGGCGCTGAGATCTCTGTGCGATGTTGCGATTCGCTCAAACTGCATTTTGCCCTCCGATAAAAAATGAACAATTGGACGTATTTTACTTGAGTTTAACCGTTTTTGCTAACACAAAAGGCGTATTATTGATTTTGCTCAAATTTATCATGTGTTTTTTAAATGGTTTTCTGATTCGGTGCAAAATTGATAGAAGAAATGACCGCGCTTTTCATTTAAAGTGCGGTAAAACAGTGTTTTTTGAACTAACGGTGGGGCTTACATACCGTAGGGCTTACATAAAGGGGCGAGGCGTTATGAGCGACGGAAAAGTTTGTAAAAATAGAGGAAAAATCCGCCGACATCGTTTATTTATATCGTTTTTTGACCGCACTTTTATCCAATTCACGTAAGCGGCTAAGTTTTTCACCGATTTGAATTTCCATGCCGCGATTGGTCGGGAAGTAATATTGAGTGTCTTTTAATTCTTCCGGGAAGTAATTTTCGCCTGCGGCATAGGCATTCGGTTCATCGTGGGCATAGCGATATTCTGCGCCATAACCTAATTCTTTCATTAAATTTGTCGGCGCATTGCGTAAATGGATAGGAACGTCAAAATCCGGAAAATCTTTCGCATATTGTTTTGCTGCGTTAAACGCGGTGTATACGGCATTGCTTTTAGGGGCAACGGCCAGATAGATAATCGCCTGTGCAATTGCTCGTTCGCCTTCATAAGCCCCTACCCGTGTAAAACAATCCCATGCGGCAAGGGCGACTTGCATGGCGCGCGGATCGGCATTTCCGACATCTTCCGAAGCAATTGCCAAAAGGCGTCTTGCCACATACAGCGGATCACCGCCTGCACTGATGATACGTGCATACCAATACAGCGCAGCGTCCGGCGCCGAGCCGCGCACGGATTTGTGTAATGCGGAAATCAGATCGTAAAATCGATCGCCTTGTTTATCAAAACGGGCTTGACGTTCGCCCAATACGGCCTTTAATAAAGTGCGGTCGATTTTTTTGCCGTTTTCGGTTTCTTCCGCCATATCGACCATCAGTTCCAAGCAGTTTAAGGCAAGGCGCGCGTCGCCGTTGACATATTCGGCAAGCTGCAATAATAAATTCGTCTCTAAATGTAACCGCACTTGACCCAGCCCATGTTCGGGATCGTTTATCGCTTGTTGTAAAACCCGTTCGATTTCGTCGGGCGTAAGCGACTTCAGAACATAAACCCGCGCGCGCGAAAGTAGGGCATTATTCAATTCAAAAGAAGGATTTTCCGTTGTCGCGCCGATAAAAATAATCGTGCCGTTTTCGATATGAGGCAAAAAGGCATCTTGTTGGCTTTTATTAAAGCGGTGGACTTCATCGACAAATAAAATTGTTCGCCGCCCCGTTAATTGACTTTTTTGTGCGTGATCAATCGCTTCACGAATCTCTTTTACGCCACCGGTAACGGCGGAAATTCGTTCAACTTCAGCATTAATACGATGAGCGAGGATCTCGGCGAGCGTGGTTTTTCCCGTGCCGGGCGGCCCCCATAAAATCATGGAGTGGATATGTCCGGTTTCAATAGCTTTGCGCAACGGTTTCCCTACGCCAAGCAAATGAGACTGACCGATATAATGCGTCAAATCGGTCGGTCGCATACGTGCGGCGAGCGGGCGGAAATCTTCGGCAAAGTCTAAATTTAAATTAGGCATCGGTTTCGATTTAGCTTTTTGAGGCTTTAATTTTTTCAATCACATTTGTCGTGGAGCAGCCGTTTTCGAAATTTAATACTTGTACATCGCCGCCGTTTGCCAGGACTTCTTTTGCGCCGGCAATTTCTTCCGGTTTATAATCTCCCCCTTTAACCAATAAATCAGGCAGGATTTCGGCGATCAGCGCCTGTGGCGTATCTTCGTTAAAGGGTACCAGCCAGTCCACAGAGGACAAACCGGCCAGCACACTCATGCGCGCGTTCAAGTCGTTAATCGGTCGCGATTCGCCTTTTAGGCGTTTTACCGAGTTGTCGCTATTGACGGCCACAATGAGGCGATCGCCTAATTTACGCGCATTCTCTAAATAAGAAACATGCCCCGGATGGAGAATATCAAAACAACCGTTGGTCATGACGATTTTTTCACCACGCGCTTTAGCTTGAACCACAGCGGTTTTTAGTTGTGCTTTTGACACGATGCCGAATCCGGTTTCGGTTCGATTGTGCATTGCATTTTCCAGTTCCACCGTAGAGACGGTTGAAGTGCCTAATTTTCCAACCACAATGCCGGCGGCAATGTTGGATAAATAACAAGCCTCTTCAAAGGAACGACCGTCAGCCAGCGCCGTTGCCAGTACGCTGATTACCGTATCGCCGGCGCCGGTGACATCAAATACTTCTTTGGCAACCGTGGGTAAGTGATAGGGGGCTTGACTTGGGCGTAATAATGTCATGCCTTTTTCGGAGCGGGTGACCAAAAGAGCGGTCAATTCAAGGTCAGAAATAAGTTTTAGCCCTTTTTCGATAATTTCCTCTTCCGAATGACATTTTCCTACAACGGCTTCAAATTCGGCCATATTGGGCGTCAGTAATGTCGCACCACGATAACGGACAAAATCGGTTCCTTTCGGATCAATTAGGGTCGGTACATTAGCTTTGCGTGCAATTTGAATCATTTGTTGCACGCCGTTTAACGTGCCTTTGCCGTAATCGGACAGAATTAAAGCGCCGTAATTTTTGACCGCACTTTCCAAACGGGTTAATAGCTCGGCACAATTGACGGATTTAAAATCTTCTTCAAAATCAAGGCGTAACAATTGTTGATGACGGGATAAAATGCGTAATTTGGTTATCGTCGGATGGGTTTCTAAGGCGACAAAATTGCAGTCGATTTGTTGATTGTTTAACAAATTCGTTAATGTTGCGCCGGTTTCGTCTTGGCCGATTAAACCTAATAATTGCACCGGCACATTTAATGCCGCGATATTCATGGCGACGTTAGCGGCGCCGCCGGCACGTTCTTCGTTTTGGGTTACGCGAACGACAGGCACGGGCGCTTCCGGTGAAATTCGGTTTGTGGCGCCGAACCAATAACGATCCAGCATGACATCGCCTAAAACCAACACTTTTGCATGATTAAACGTTGTGGAACATTGTCCCATTCTAAACTCACTTATTTTTAGCCTTGAAAAGATATTCGGCGATTTTACCATAATAAAAAATTACGTTAAACTACGGACAAATTTGAAGAGCGCGATTATGAAAAATTCAAAATTACCAACCTTTAAAGCAGCCTTTCTTGCGCCGAAGTACTGGCTATTTTGGCTTGCCTTAGGTATTTGGCGGTTAATATTGTTGCTTCCTTATCCTTGCTTGCGTCGCATTGGTGACGGCTTGGGGCGATTGTTTTCACACCTTAAAATAGGAAAGCGACGCGCCGCTATTGCACGCCGCAATCTTGAACTGTGTTTTCCCAAAATGCCGCCGGAGGAGCGCGAGGCGATTTTGCGTGAAAATCTTCGCTCGGTCGGGATGGCGATTATTGAAACGGGGATGGCATGGTTTTGGTCTGATGCCCGCATAAAAAAATGGTCAAAAATCGAAGGGCTTCATTATTTAAAAGAAAACCTGAAAGAGGGCATTATTTTTGTCGGCGTCCATTTTTTGACGCTGGAATTAGGCGCCCGTATCGTCGGTTTGCATCAGCCTGGCGTGGGGGTTTATCGCCCGAATGATAACCCGCTTATGGATTGGCTGCAGACGCGAGGGCGTTTACGTTCGAATAAAGATATGCTTGATCGTAAAGATTTGCGGGGAATGATTAAAGCGTTGCGTCGCGGTGATATTATTTGGTATGCGCCGGATCATGATTACGGTCGTAAAAATACGGTGTTTGTACCGTTTTTTGCCGTCCGGGACGCCGCAACCACAACGGGCAGTTATTATTTGTTAAAATCCTCGCCGACAAGTAAAGTCATTCCTTTTGCCCCGCTAAGAAATGCGGATGGTTCCGGCTATACCGTGACAATTTCGCCACCGGTGGATTTTACGGCTTTCGATGACGCGAGGGAGATTGCCGCACAGATGAATCGGGTGGTAGAAAAAGAAATTCGCAAAGGGGTTGAACAATATATGTGGCTGCATCGTCGCTTTAAAACCCGTCCGTCGGAAAATTCCAACGATTTGTATCGCTAGGCGATTTACGTCGTAAAATACGTAAACTAAAAGTGCGGTTAATTTTCACCGCACTTTTTGATAGAATCCCTTCAATTTTTCATTCATTATTTAGATAAACAATGACAACGAATTATTCTGCACAAGAAATTACCGTCTTAAAAGATCTCGAACCGGTGCAAATTCGCCCGGGGATGTATACCGATACCACCCGCCCGAATCATTTGGCGCAGGAAGTTATTGACAACAGCGTGGACGAAGCATTGGCGGGCTTCGCAAATAAAATAGACGTCGTTTTGTATCCGGATCAATCTATCGAAGTCACCGATAATGGCCGCGGAATGCCTGTGGATATTCACCCGACGGAAGGCGTATCCGGCGTAGAAGTGATTCTGACCAAACTTCATGCGGGCGGTAAATTTTCCAATAAAAATTATGAATTTGCCGGCGGATTACACGGCGTGGGCATTTCCGTCGTTAATGCGCTTTCTTCACGCGTCGATATTCAGGTTAAACGTAATGGACAGATTTATAAAATCGCCTTTGAAAACGGTGTAAAAGTTGAAGAGTTAGAGGTTATCGGCTCCTGTGGGCGACGTGCCACCGGTACGACCGTACATTTTAAACCGAATCCAAAATATTTCGACAGCGAAAAGTTTTCTGTTTCTCGCCTGCGTCATTTATTACGCGCCAAAGCCGTGTTATGTTCCGGTTTGAATATTACATTTATTGATAAAATCAACGGTACGGAAGATCAATGGTGTTATCAGGACGGATTGGCCGATTATCTAAGTGAAGCCGTTAATGGCTTGGAAACCCTGCCGGCAAAGCCTTTTGTCGGTGAGTTTAAAGGCGAAAACGAAGCCGTCAGTTGGGCATTATTATGGTTGCCGGAAGGGGGCGAACTTATCGGCGAAAGCTATGTGAATTTGATTCCGACTATCCAGGGTGGTACGCACGTTAACGGTTTACGTCAAGGCCTGCTGGATGCTGTCAGAGAATTCTGCGAATTTCGTAACCTATTACCGCGCGGTGTAAAATTGACCGCCGATGATATTTGGGAGCGCTGCGCTTATATCCTTTCCCTAAAAATGCAGGATGCCCAATTTGCCGGGCAGACGAAAGAGCGTTTATCCTCGCGTCAAAGTGCGGTCTTTGTGGCGGGCGTTTTGAAAGATGCCTTTAGCTTGTGGCTTAATCAAAACGTGCAAGATGCCGAGAAATTGGCCGAAATGGCGATTAACTCCGCGCAAAATCGTCTCCGTGCCGCCAAAAAAGTTGTGCGTAAAAAGCTTGTGAGCGGTCCTGCGTTACCCGGTAAACTTGCCGATTGTACTCAGCAGGATTTAGCCAAAACTGAGTTATTTCTTGTGGAAGGCGATTCTGCCGGCGGTTCGGCCAAGCAGGCGCGAGATCGCGAATATCAAGCGATCATGCCGTTGCGCGGAAAAATTTTAAATACTTGGGAAGTGTCTTCCGATCAGGTGCTGGCTTCCGAAGAGGTGCATAATATCGCGATTGCGTTAGGGATTGATCCAGATAGCAATGATTTATCTCAGTTACGGTACGGTAAGGTGTGTATTTTAGCCGATGCGGATTCTGACGGCTTGCATATTGCTACCTTACTGTGCGCATTATTTTTGCGCCATTTTCCTCATTTAGTTCAAAACGGTCACGTTTATGTGGCAATGCCGCCGTTATATCGAATCGATTTGGGAAAAGAGGTTTTTTATGCTTTGGACGAAAGCGAGAAAGAGGTGATTTTAGAGCGACTCGGTCACAAAAGGGGCAAACCGAATGTTCAGCGTTTTAAAGGCCTGGGCGAAATGAACCCCGCGCAGCTGCGCGAAACCACCATGGATCCGAATACCCGCCGCTTAGTACAATTAACGTATGCAACGGATAAAAGCCAAACCAACGAAACCTTAGAATTAATGGATATGTTATTGGCTAAAAAACGGGCGGAAGATCGTAAAACCTGGTTGCAAACGAAAGGTGATCAGGTTGACTTGTCATTGTAAATTGGAGCGAAGTATGAATGAACAGCGCAGAAATTTTTTGAAAGCGGGTGCGTTTGGGATGACGACATTGACGTTAACGGGGTTGAATTTGATTCCATCTGTTCAAGCGGTAGACAACCGGGACAATGCGACAAAAATGGCTTCCGTCGAATTGCCTGAGATTGAGGCTGAGTTGGTTGCGGCGCCGAATGTGCCTCAACCGATTAAGCGTCGTTATGCGGCAAAAATCATTGTAAAATTGACCGCATTTGAGCAAATTATGGCGTTAATGCCAGGAGTCCAATTCAAATTTTGGACCTTTAACGGACAAGTGCCTGCACCTCTGATTCGAGTGCGTGAAGGCGATATGGTTGAAGTACAGCTTTCTAATTCCGCTTCTTCAATGATGACGCATAGTATGGATTTTCATGCGGCTTCGGCGCCGATGGGGGGCGCTTTGGCAAGTGAAGCGGCGCCGAAGCGGACAAGTGTTTTTCAATTTAAAGCCACGCGTCCGGGGATTTATTTGTACCATTGCGGCAGCCAGCCTGTCGCTGTCCATTTAGCTAAAGGAATGTACGGTTTGGTTTTGGTGGAGCCTGCGGAAGGTTTGCCTCCGGTGGAGCGAGAATATTACCTTATGCAAAGCGAATTTTATACGAAAGGGAGATTCGGCGAACCCGGCTTACAACCTTTCAGTATGGAGAAAGCCTTGGATGAGCGTCCCGACTATATTTTGTTTAATGGGCGGGTTGGTGCGCTGCAAGGAGAAAATGCGCTGACGGCTAAAACCGGTGAAACAATACGCCTATTTTTAGGTAATGCGGGGCCGAATTTAAGCGCTTCGTTTCACATTATCGGCTCAATTTTCGATAAAGTATATGTGGAAGGCGGTTCGTTGATTAATCATCATGTGCAAACCACCTTAGTTCCGCCAGGCGGCGCAACGATCGTTGAAACGAAAATTGATGTGCCGGGAAAATATGTTTTCATGGATCATGCGATATTTCGTGCATCTAATAAAGGGACGATGGGAGAGATTCGCGTGGTTGGATCGGATAATCCGTCGATCTATTCCGGACCTTTGCGTAATGAACCCTTTAAGGAAGCCAATCCTCAAAAGCCGGTGCCTGTACCTTATGAAATCGATGTGCATAAAAAGATGAATATGCAAACTCCTCATACAATGGACGGATATTCGAGCGCGACAACAAAGTGAGTTGTCACGAAAAGTGCGGTCAGATTTCGATGGATTTTAATCAAACGTTGAACGAGTAATAAAATTAATGACGAATATCAATTATGACGGCGTAGAGCAAATGCCGTTGCGTACCTTTACCGAAAACGCTTATCTGAATTATTCGATGTATGTCATCATGGATCGGGCGTTGCCTTTTATTGGCGACGGTTTAAAACCGGTGCAGCGCCGTATTATTTATGCCATGTCCGAGCTGGGGTTGAATGCGACGGCGAAATACAAAAAATCCGCACGTACGGTCGGTGATGTATTGGGGAAATTTCATCCGCACGGCGACACTGCCTGCTATGAAGCGATGGTATTAATGGCACAACCTTTCTCTTATCGTTATCCGCTTATTGATGGGCAAGGCAACTGGGGCGCCGCCGACGATCCGAAATCCTTTGCGGCAATGCGTTATACGGAATCGCGATTATCCAAAATTGCCGAAGTTTTGCTGAGCGAATTAGGCGAGGGAACGGT
>ERZ773100.1197-NODE-1197-length-12310-cov-8.534557_pt1 | contig 12310 bp, 9 predicted proteins | sample MGYA00511119_ERZ773100 | MGnify/ENA primary metagenome ERZ773100 (study PRJEB29015, sample SAMEA2738000) | human oral metagenome | biome: human oral; feature: human-associated habitat; material: dental | place: China | collected 2111 ...
CACTTCTGTCTTCGTCGAGTACAAAAGCAAAGTCATCATCAGGAGTATTACCTGGGCGGCCTATATTCTGTAATCTCTTGAGAGAGCCATCTTGCTCTATCTTTACAGCAAAAACATCCAAACCACCTAAACCAGGAAGCCCGTCGGAGGAGAAGAACAACACATTCTTAGAAGAGATATAAGGGAAAGTTTCTCTACCTTCGGTATTGATAAGATCACCTAAATTTTCAGGTTTTCCATAGATACCTTTTTTATGGTTGATACGTACTCTGAAGATATCGGACTTACCACGAGTACCATTGATATCAGCAGCGAAGTAGAGCCATTTTCCATCAGGAGTAATGGCAGGGTGTGCCACGCTGTAGCCTGTTACGTTGAAAGGTAAGCGTACTGGGTCTGTCCATTCGTTATTCTTTCTAACAGAACGATAAAGCTCCAAGAGCACTTTCTCTTCAGCTTTCTTTTTCTTTTCCTCTTTAGAAAGGGGCACTTGGTAGTTACGAGTAAAGTAGATAGTATCCATAGTTCTTGTGAATACAGGGCTGGACTCGTTCAAGAGGGAGTTGAGCTTGGAGGAGAAAGGCTCTTCTTTGGAAAGTTGTCCATCGTTGAATTTAGCTCTGAAGAGGTCATAATAGCCCTCACCAGTCCAGTTAGAGGTGCCACGAGCCGATGTTTTACGGCTTGCTGTATATACTACCTCATCTTTTCCATAGAAAGCAGTACCATATTCAGAGTATTCGGTATTGATCTCTACAGGTTTGATTGTTAAACGACCTGAGTTGTCTTTGATCACTTGCAAATAGTCCTCATGTTCTTCCAATTTGCGAGCGCGAAGGTCGTCTTTGCCAGTTAGTTTCACGAATTGATCCAAAATAGTCTTTGCTTCGTCGTAGCGCTCTACCGATTTAAGGCATTGTGCATAACGATAGTAGTATTCTGGAGTAATTTTGTAGTTTTCGCTATCTTTTTTAGCGTTTGCGAAGAGCTTGTCGTACCATTTCAAAGCCGTTGTATAATCGGCGTTGAAATAGTAAGAATTTCCTAAGTTCTCTAAGATATTTTGATCTACATATCCTTGTTCAGCTATACGTTCGTATATCTTAATTGCATCTACATAGGCGTATTTACCATAGAGATCATTAGCCTTTTTAATTTTACTTTCATTTTCTTTCTTCAGTTTCTCTTGGTCATCTACTTGGGCGAAAACGACAGAAGTAGAACAGAAGAGCAGAAAAATAGCGGTTATTTTTCTTATCATTTTTTATTTTTTTATTGATTAGTTACACTATTAGAAGAAACGAGGAGAGATAATCTTTTGAATATCTCGAACAAACTCGTAACGCAAGAAGATTTCGTGAGAACCATTGCTATACTTGCTTAGTTTGGTAGTTTCCCAGTCAAAAGCATAGCCAATGAACCAGTTTCTATCTATCTGAAAACCAGCCATAGCACTCACAGCAGCACTCCAGCGGTAAGCAGCACCAAGGACAAAGCGATCGTCATACATAAAGTTAGCAGAAAGGTCTACCTGCAAGGGGCTACCAGATACGACTTTCATCAAAGCCGCAGGCTTGAACTTAAAGTCAGATGAAAGGTCAAATACGTATCCCCCCATAAGGTTGTAGTGTTGTTTTTCATTGACATCTGCTATTTTTCTCTCATCTGTCTTAGAGAATGTTTTGGTATCCAAGAGGTAAGGAATAGAGAAACCTACATAGTATTTCTCTCCGTAATAGTATACCCCTGCTCCTATATTAGGTAAAAAGATATTCTCTTTTCCATCAAAAGAGGCATCGGCAGGATAAAGCAAGTTAAGTTTGTTTCTATCAAAATTATAGAAACCTGCTGCTGCTTTGAGACCGAAAGCCAACTTAGATTCGTCAAATTCCAAAGTATAAGAGAAATCCACATCCACTACATTGGTAGATTGTGGCCCTATACTTTCGTGATAGATACCCGCACCTATCCCTATATGTTTCTCCTCAAAAGGAGTGTGGAAGCTCAATGAAGCTGTTTTAGGAGCTCCGTCCAAGCCTACCCACTGATTACGATAGAGAGCAAAGATACTCGTACAATCACGAGAACCTGCATATGCAGGATTAATCATCATAGTGTTATACATGTACTGTGTATACTGGGAATCCTGTTGCGCTGTTGCCTGATCCCCAAGCAATACCAATCCTAATAACACAATTAGTTGCATTCCTTTTTTTAACATATTCTTTTCATTTAAGAGTGTGCAAAGATACAATAAAAAGCAATGATTATACAAATATTTTCTTTTTATATTTCTTATATTTTTATTGATCTTTTCAATATACATTGTAAATCAAATACTTAGCACCTAAAAAGTTATTAACAATCATAGGAATAATTATTAATTGTTAATTTTCAATTGTTAATTAGTGACTAACGGCAAGTGACAAGTGACTAATCCTAATTATGGATACTAATCACTTGTCACTTGTTACTTGTCACTATCTAACGCCATGCATCATGCGTTCTATCACCTTGTTGAGGGATACCATAAGGACACCCAATAATATTTCAATAAAAGAGATAGAGGCAAATACTGTACTTGCACCCACCTTTACTACATAAGAAGAGATGAGTCCTGCGAGCATATTGGCAAAAGCAGCAGCCATAATCCATACGCCCATGAATAGAGAAGCAAAACGTGCAGGGGAGAGTTTGGTTACGATAGAAAGCCCTACTACCGAAAGAGAAAGTTCCCCTATGGTGTGTAATAGGTAAGTGAGAATCATCCAGATAATACTTGCCTTGACCATACCATCAGGATTATCTACAATGTTAAGACCACCTGCCCAAGTAGCGCCTCTCTGGAAACCAGCAATAAGCATAAACCAAAAGCCTATTCCAAGTATAATAAGAGCGAGCCCCATTTTCAATGGTGTGTTGAGCGCTTGTCCTAAGCGTGTATTCCAGAAATAAGCAAATACAGGTGCCAAGATAATCACAAAGAAAGGATTGATCATCTGTAGCCAAGGGGTAGGAATCTCATGACCAAATATGGTTCTATCCATATATTCGTTGGCATACAAGTTGAAAGAAGCACCTGCTTGTTCCATACCAGCAAAGAAGAATACAGCAAAGAAGAAGAAGATGAAAATCACTGCAATACGCTCTTTTTCTTGGCGAGTAAGTGGTACTTTTACTTCTTCGGTAGTGGATTCTGCAACCTTGGCTGCTCCCTTAGGCTCTATACCTATATTGCCTAAATATTTATTACTTAGGAAAACAAATAAGAGTTGCCCTATAAGTACCCCTACAGAAGCCGCTAAGAATCCATAACGGTAGCCATGAGTGATTTGAGTAACCCCTTTGGCATCTACATAAGTGGTAGCAAATACATTATCTGACAGAAGTCCTACGATGAGTGGAGCAATTACCGCACCCAAGTTGATCCCCATATAGAAGATAGAAAAAGCAGAATCCAAACGCTTATCGCCTGGTTCATATAAGTCTCCTACTATGGAAGAGATATTAGGCTTGAAGAACCCATTACCTATAATTAGTAAGAAAAGTCCTGCAAAAAGGCCTATCCTACCGATAAGCTCATTGTGAGCCACCTGCTCAGGTGTCAAATTGGGAGATACAGTTGTGAAGAGCTCAGGAGCAAAGAGCAAGAACTGTGCCAATACCATGATGAAGCCCCCTACGACGATAGACTTACGTTGCCCCCAATATCTGTCAGAGAGCCAACCTCCAAAGAGCGGTGTGAAATAACAGAGCCCTGTGGCCAAACCATAGACAATTGTACTAAATCCTTTTTCATAACCAAGCCCACCATTAAGCCAAGTAGCTGTTAGGTAAAGCACCAAGATACCGCGCATCGCATAGTAGCTGAAACGCTCCCACATTCCCGTAAAAAATACGAGGTAAAGCCCCGCGGGATGTCCTTTTTTTTCTGTATTCATTATCTGTCTAATTAAATTATGTTATGTATTATAAATTATTCAATATGAATTGGGTCATCTTCTCATATAGGTGATGGCGTGTATTTCCTCCGTAGATACCGTGATCCTTGTCGGGATAGATCGCCCACTCGAACTGCTTGTCGTACTGTACCAAGGATTCTATTAGGCGCATGGAGTTCTGTACATGTACATTGTCATCGGCTGTACCATGTACCAAGAGGAATTTCTTGTCCAAGTTCTTGGCATAGGTAAGAGGTGAATTGTTATCATAGCCCTCAGGGTTTTCCTGTGGCGTCTGCATATAGCGTTCGGTATATACTGTGTCATAGAAACGCCAATTGGTTACAGGTGCTACCGCGATGGACATCTTGAACACCTCTCCTCTTAAGATACAGTTGGAAGCCATAAATCCACCAAAGCTCCAGCCCCAAATACCAATACGATTCTTATCTATATACTTATAGTTACCCACAATCTTAGCGGCTTCCACTTGGTCTTCCAACTCATATTTGCCCAATTGTTTGTAAGTACATTTCTTAAAAGCTGCACCCTTATAGCCTGTACCTCGCCCATCTACACAGAGAATGATATAACCTTTTTGAGCCAACATATAATACCAAAAATCGTCAAAGCCTGAGAAAGAATTGCTCACTTGCTGAGAACCAGGACCTGAATATTGGCACATGAAGAGTGGATATTGTTTGTTTTCATCAAAATCAGCTGGCTTGATCATCCAAGCATTGAGTTTGTCTCCATTTTTGGTAGTAATCTCAAAGAATTCCTTAGTTGATTTCTTATAAGTAGCTATTTTCTGTTCCAACTCTTTATTGTTGAGTATCTCCTTAACCACCTTCCCTGTTTTGCTATCATTAAGGGTATAGAGGCTGGGCTTCTTCACACTTGAGTACTCATTGATAAACAAGGAGAAATCAGGACTAAAGGTAGCCTCATTGGTACCAGCCTCCACAGCCAAGGCTTGCTTGTCCTTGCCTGAAAGCGCAATGCTATAGATACCACGATTGATAGAGCCAGGTTCGGTGGATTGGTAATAGATACGTTTGGCCTTAGGATTGTAGCCATAGTACTCGGTTACCTCCCATTTTCCTTGGGTAATTTGCCTCAAGAGCTTACCTTTTTTATCATAGTGGTAGAGGTGATTATTGCCATCTTTTTCAGAGGTGATAATAAAGCTATTATCGTCCAAGAAAGTAAGGTTATCTGTGATACTTACATAAGCCTTATCCACTTCGTGATATACAGACTTAAATTGCTTGGTAGCAGCATCTACAAAGAGGATATTGAAATCATTCTGATGCCTATTGAGGGTTTGGATACTTAGCACATTGGCCTCATTTGTCCATTGGATACGAGGAATATAGTAAGCATCTACAGGGATTTGAGTGGCCTTCTGTCCATTTACATCATAAAGGTAAAGGCTTACCACTGAGTTCTTTTCGCCTGCTTTAGGATACTTGAAAGTCTCTTGGGTAGGATAGAGTTTAGTACCAAAGATATCCATAGAAAATTCAGGTACTTCTCGCTCATCAAAACGAATATAAGCTAAGAAAGTACCATCGGCATTCCAGTCAAAAGTTCTTACAATGGCGAACTCTTCTTCATACACCCAATCACTGGTACCATTGATAATCTTGTTTTTTTCTCCGTCAAAGGTCACCTGTTGTTCTTTTTTGGATTGAGTATCATATATATAGATATTGTTCTGATATACATAAGCCACCTTATCCCCCTTAGGAGAGAAGAGTGGTTCTTGAATCTTCTTATCTGTTAGCTTAGAGAGTTCTTGTTTTTTAAGGTCAAACACATAGAAATCTGCTGAAAAGGAATGCCTAAAGATAGATTCCTTATTGGTCGCAATAAGGATTTTATCCTCCTGCTGATTAAAAGTATAGCTGTTGATACGCTGGATTTGGGGATAGTTTTTGGTATCAAAAAGCGTTTTTTCCTTCTGTAGGGTTGCAAAATTATACAAATCAATGGTATAATTAAGATTTGTATAATCATAATTAAGCACTGTATATTGGTTGGTATGCTTCAGTGCAGAAAGATTGGTCATTCCACTGGGATAGAAAGCGTAATCTGTCCAAATGTCTTTTAAAGTAATCAGCTTATCTTGCGCACTCACATTCAGGGAGATAGCCAGCAAAAATAGCCAAAAATAATTTATTTTAGTTCTCATCTTTAAGATATTTTTTGTAGCTACAATTTTACGTTTTTTTTCTGATATAGCCACCTTTTTTTGTTTTTTTTAATTCTAACAAAAAAAAGCGACCTGAAGAACAGATCGCCTTGATAAAATACTTCAGTCCCTTCTACTTAGTTATTTGAAAAAAGAATGAGCGGTAACATCTACGCGTTCGGTTCCTTCTTTTGAGAATTTAATCAATTGCTTTACCCAATAGAAGAAAAAGCCAAATAGCACTACGAGCATAATCCACGTGGCAATATTGGCTCCCCACCAAGAAGAAAGCTCTAAATGTCTTAGATAGTCATAAGGCGCAAAAGCAATTTCTTCAAAAAAATACTTGATTCCTTTAAAAAATGCTGTCATAATCTTTTCTTTTTTAGTGGGGCAAATATACAACATTTTTTATTAATTTCCTATCTCTAAGCAAACTTTTTTTTCTTTCTCTATTTTTTCAGTATGTTTTACATACACACGCCCCTTGGCTTCCTTGCACACCAACAGGTAATACCCCCCTTGGAAGTAGCACCCTTCCACGGTTACTTGCCAAGGAGATTGAGCTACCACCCTCAGTTGGTGAGGGTAATACAGTCGCCACTGTCCTGCTACTTGTACCTTATTGACCAAATCAAAAAGGGAGGCTACATATTCGTTTTGAGAATGATAAACCTTTTCGGGAGTATCTATCAGGAGCTGTTTGCCCTCTCTGAGAATCATAATCCTATCGGAAAAGCCTAAGGCTTCTTGGCTCTCATGGGTAGCGACAAGGGTGGTAATCTGGTGTGCTTTGACAAAAGCAAATAGATTTTGGCGTATATTGTTCTTAAGGAAACTATCGGTTTGGCTAAAAGGTTCGTCCAAAAGCAACACTTCAGGCGCCTGTGCCAAGGCCTGCGCCAAGCCTACCCGCTGTTGTTGGCCGCCACTGAGCTGCACAGGCTTTACCTTGGCATAGTCCTGCATCAGGGTCATCTCCAGCAGCTCCTGCACACGAGCTCGCTTTTTACGCAAGTCAAGGTTAGAGAGGTACTTACCTACATTTTCCTCCACTGTCATATAAGGCATCAGTCCGAAATCCTGTGCTAAGTACTTCATCTTGGCAAAACCAGGCACTAAATTATGCGAAGGACCTAAGACTGGCGCCCCTTTCCAAGAGATTTTACCTTGCTCAAGGTCAAATAATCCATAGATGGACTTGAGCAAAGTAGACTTACCCGAACCACTTGCGCCTACTATGGAGAGTACTTCCCCTGGGGCAAGGGTGAAATGAATATTGTCAAGTACCTTGGTATTGGTATAAGTATAAGATAGATTTTCAACGATAAGCATCAGCAGACTATTTGGTGGGGCAAAAATAAGAATTATTTCCAAGATAGCCACTTATTCATTTGTTTGTTGTATATTTGCACACAAAATTTATCCTTATGAAAGCATGGCTCAGTAGGCTCAAACCATTCTTGTATATAGGTGGTTTATATATAGTTATCTCTTTTATCCTTAGAATCATCTTTATGGGGCACCCCATTACCACCACCTCCTTTTCTTGGGGGCAAGTATTGGGAATGCTTTTGGTCGGCACCTTGAACGATGTATTTATCATCAGTTTAGCCCTTAGTATCTTGGTGCTTTACTTCCTTTTTATCGCCAATGTAAAGTACCAAAAGCCCTATGGCTATATTATCCTTGGGGCAATGCTTTTGCTCTTGGGCTATATACAGTTTGTACCTAACAATATATTCTACCAGTATGGAGGTTCGGTTGAGGAAATCGCCTTGTACTTCTTTGGGGCAAAGACCCTTTGCTTTGCTGCGATGCTCTTTGCGGGTAAGTGGCGCAAGCAAGTGCGTAATGTACTCTATTTCATTACTTTATTTATCTATACCTTTGCTATAGTGATGAATGCCGTTAGCGAATATTTCTTCTGGAATGAGTTTGGGATACGGTACAACTTTATCGCCGTGGATTACCTGATCTACACTACGGAGGTTATCGGAAATATTATGGAGAGCTACCCTGTAGTACCGCTCTTCTCAGGGGTATTTGTCGTGGTACTTGCCCTAACTATTTTCCTCTATAAAAAAACAAAATCTACCCTTGAGACCATCCCTAACCTTAAAGAAAAAGGCTTGTTCTTGGGGGGCTATGTGGTATTGTTCCTCTTAAGCTTGTGGGTGAGCCCCAAGTTTGACAGTATGAAGTCCAACAACGTATTTGTTCAGGAGATACGCGCCAACGGGGTCTATAAGTTCTATTATGCTTTCACTCATAGCGAGCTGGATTTCTTCCAGTTCTACCCTACCCTACCTGAAGAGGAGGCAAGAACCACCTTTTTGAAGCATTTTATGACATTGATGGGAAAGCCCCCTGTACCAAGCTGTGGCGTACGAGACTATGTTTCTGTTAAAAAACTCCCTTATTCTGTAGAAGGAGAAGATGACGAGCAGCATAAGAATGTGGTGCTTATCTCGGTAGAGAGCCTTTCGGCCGAATATATGGCGGCTTATGGCAATACAGAGGGCATTACTCCGTTCCTCGATAGCTTAGCACAAAAAAGTATCTTCCTGACCAACTTATACGCTACAGGCAACCGTACTGTACGCGGTTTGGAGGCTCTAACCCTTTGTGTGCCTCCTACCCCTGGTGAGAGTATCGTTAAGCGCAAGGATAACAAGGACAAATTCACGACGGGGAGTGTCTTCAAGTCCAAAGGATATAGCGTGAAATACCTCTATGGGGGCTATAGTTATTTTGACAATATGAAAGACTTCTTCGCAGGTAATGGCTATGATATTGTAGATAGGGACAACTTTACCCCTGAAGAGATTACTTTTGCCAACATCTGGGGGGTAAGTGATGAGGATATGGCGCGCAAAGCCATTAAGGAGATGAACGCCCAAGCAAAAACAGGCAAACCGTTCTTTAACCACTGGATGACCGTGAGCAACCACCGCCCTTTTACCTATCCAGAAGGTCGCATTGATATCCCTGGTACGGCTAAATCGCGCCAAGGTGGGGTAAAATATACTGACTATGCACTCAAGCTGTTCTTTGAGTTGGCAAAAAAAGAATCGTGGTTCAAGGATACAGTGTTTGTGATTGTTGCCGACCACTGCGCTTCGAGTGCTGGGCGTACCGAATTGCCCTTGGATAGGTATCGTATTCCCTGCCTTATCTATGCTGACTTCTTAGAAGCCGAACAGATAGATAAGCTCGCTTCTCAAATAGACGTGATGCCTACCGTAATGGGACTCTTGAACTTTTCTTATGAGAGCAAGTTCTTAGGTCAGGATATCCGCACTTGGTATTACCAACCGCGTGCCTATATAGCTACCTACCGAGAGCTGGGATACCTTACCCCTGACACTCTTTCCATTATCAAGCCTTTGCGTGAGCAGATACAATATAAAATAGTTCCAGAGGCTGAACAACCTAAGGTAGAGCTTCCTATTTTTTACCAACAGCTCAAAGTAGCTCAACCTGATGGAAAGCTGATGAAAGAATGTATATCCGCTTACGAAACTACCTATTTCTTGCTAAAGAAGGGGGAACTGAATAAATAACCAACTACACCTATGGCCTTAAAACTGAGTACTTTTATCCCTATCATCAAGGAGATGGTATACCATATCTCTATTGATGATTATGCTTCCATAGAGCGCAAGGGTCAAAATGGAGATATCCTTGTGGAGGATTTGGCTGAGGTGATTCATCTATATCCTTATACGATAATCCCTTTGCCTGACGAAGCTTTTGACCTAGCGGAAAGTTGCTTTATAGAGGAGAAAAAGAGCCTTGATGTATGTATTCCCTTCTGGACAAAAGAAGAGGGAAGAAGTGACCTAATACTTGCGCTTTCCTGCTATATAAACAATGGGGTTAAGGAAGTCATTATCTTTGATGTATATGTAGCTTAATGAATACTTTATCTATGATTGATGTAGAACCCTTTATAAAAGAAGTGCTTGAAAAGAAAATCCCCGAAGAGAACATAAGGTCTTTTGGGAAACATAATCAGGGCATAGTGGTAGATTTCGAAACCGAAACACACCTGAAAAGGTTTACCGTATGGAGGGATTACCTGCGTTGTGATTACGAAGCCTTGTGTATAGCTACTGATGAGCTAAGTGTGTATGAGAGCGAGGAATTTGATAATGTAGAGCAACTTATAGGTATTTTTGACAGATTCTATCATAATGTATCTCCAAACTCCAGAAAAATTTAAGAAGAAATAAACCATTTTATGCCTATCATCAGAGAACTTAGGGGGAAAGCCCCCATTATAGGAAAGAACGTATTTATAGCCGAAACAGCTGTCCTTATTGGCGAGGTTACCCTCGGAGAGGATTGTAGCGTATGGTACAATGCCGTCCTTCGGGGCGATGTGAATGCTATTGTTATCGGCAACAAGGTGAATATACAGGACAATGTCATGGTACATTGCACCTACCAGAAAACCTCTACTACTATCGGTAACAATGTTTCCATAGGACACAACGCCATCATACATGGCTGTACCCTCAAGGACAATGTGCTTATCGGTATGGGGGCCATTGTCTTGGACGGCTGTGTGGTGGAGAGCAACTCTATCGTAGCGGCAGGGGCTGTTGTTACCAAAGGTACCCATATAGGCGCAGGTGAGGTATGGGCTGGTGTCCCTGCTAAGAAGATCAAGGACATCTCCCCTGAACTCACCGAAGGAGAAATCAACCGTATCGCCAATGCTTATGTAAAGTATGCACAGTGGTACCAAGAAAGTGAAGAGTGAAAAATGAATAGTGAAAAGTAAAAAAAATGAAAGAAGAACAAATCCTTATCAAAGGAGCTAAATTACATAATCTCAAAGACATCAGTGTAGCTATTCCCAAGGGAAAATTAGTGGTGGTAACGGGGCTTTCAGGCTCTGGAAAATCTACTTTAGCTTTTGATACCCTCTATGCAGAGGGACAACGCCGCTATGTGGAAAGCCTGAGCTCCTATGCCCGTCAGTTCTTGGGTAGGTTGGGCAAGCCTAAGGTGGATTTCATTGAGAACATCTCCCCTGCTATTGCTATTGAACAGAAAGTCAATACCAGCAATCCTCGCTCCACAGTGGGTACCTCCACCGAAGTATATGACTACCTAAAGCTACTTTTTGCACGAGTAGGGCATACCTTTTCCCCTATATCGGGCAGAGAGGTAAAGAAAGATACCGTCTCCGATGTGGTAGATTTTATCCTTTCTTTTCCCGATGAGCACAAGCTATTGCTCCTCTCCCCTATTACGCTTAGTGCTGGGCGTACCTACGAGCAGACGCTCCGCCTATTGGAAGAACAGGGATATGCGCGTATTAAGTACCAAGGGGAAGTTGTACGCCTTAGTGATTTGGATTTCAAAAAGGTCAAAAGCGACTTTCAATTAGTCATAGAGCGTATCGTAGTGGATCACGAAGAAGAGACCGCCCAGCGCTTGGCCGACTCGGTAAGTACCGCTTTCTTTGAGGGAAAAGGCGTTTGCTCTGTGGAGGACTTGACCTCAGGAGAGGAACGTCACTTCTCCAACCAGTTTGAAGCTGATGGGATTACTTTCTTGGAGCCTAATGTACATCTGTTTAGCTTCAACAATCCTTATGGTGCTTGTCCTGTGTGTGAGGGGTATGGTGATACCATAGGGCTTGATGAGACCCTCATCGTACCCAATACCTCCCTTTCGGTGTATGACAACGCGATTTATCCTTGGCGTGGAGAGACCATGTCGTGGTTCAGAGATCAGTTGGTCAATAATGCCTATAAGTTTGATTTTCCTATTCACCGCCCTTGGTACGAGCTTACTGAAGCCCAAAAGCAGCTTATATGGGACGGCAATGAGTACTTTACAGGGCTTACTGCCTTTTTCAAGGAATTGGAGGAAAAGAACTATAAAATACAAAACCGAGTGATGCTTGCTCGCTACCGTGGTAAGACCACCTGCTATGCCTGTGGAGGCAAGCGACTCCGCCCCGAAGCCAATTATGTACGTGTAGGGGGCAAATCCATTTCTGATTTGGTTTCTATGCCTATCTCTGATTTGGTGGGTTTCTTTGACAAGCTCACCCTTAGCCCATACGAACAAAAGGTTGCCGAACGTCTCTTGAGAGAAATACACAACCGCCTGCACTACTTATTGGACGTTGGTTTGGGCTACCTTACCC
>ERZ773100.1200-NODE-1200-length-12287-cov-6.155821_pt1 | contig 12287 bp, 9 predicted proteins | sample MGYA00511119_ERZ773100 | MGnify/ENA primary metagenome ERZ773100 (study PRJEB29015, sample SAMEA2738000) | human oral metagenome | biome: human oral; feature: human-associated habitat; material: dental | place: China | collected 2111 ...
TCCAAGATTCGTATAAGCTTCCTATAAGCTCTCTATAAGCTACCCCCACCCTCCTAATAGCCTTTTTTCACCAAAATCCTTCTCAGCTCCCTTCCGTTCTTCTCCGTTATATTTCGAACTCCTCAACCTTCCACATTTGCTAATTTTCTCATTTCCTAATTTGCTAATTTTTTCCCTGCCCGTGTGGCTCGCACCTTTGGCAAAGTTGAATAAACTGACAATCTTTTCGCTGTCATTTATTGTAGCTCGCGCCCCATTTTCTAATTTCCTAATTCTCTCATTTTCTCATTTTCTCATTCTCTCATTTTCTCATTCTCTCATTTGCTAATTTCCAAATTTGTCCATTTGCTAATTACTTCGTACCTTTGCACTTTCATTACCTGTCACCTAATTAAAATGAACACTCTTAAACAATATAACACTGTTATTGAACAATGCCGTACGCTCTTTATCAACAAGATGAAAGACTATGGCTGTGCTTGGCGTATCTTGCGCCTCCCTTCTCTTACTGACCAAATTCTCATCAAAGCACAACGCATTCGAGGGCTACAAGAGAATACCGAGCATAAAATTGATGAAGACGAGACAGCCGAGTTTATAGGCATCATCAACTATGCCCTGATGGCTCTTATTCAAATAGACAAAGGAGTGGCTACCCAACCCGACCTTAGTCTCGAAGAGGCAACGGCTCTATACGACGCTAAAGTTGCCGAAGCACGCTCCCTTATGGAAGCTAAAAACCACGATTATGGAGAGGTGTGGCGCGAAATGCGGGTGAGCTCTCTTACCGACCTTATCCTGCAAAAGCTCTTGCGTGTAAAACAAATTGAAGATAATAAAGGAAAAACATTAGTTAGTGAAGGTATTGACGCTAATTATCAAGATATGATAAACTATGCAGTGTTTGCTCTCATACATTTAAACAATCAACATAACAACTAAATAACAACTTATATGAAATATCTTATCCAGCTTTGCCGCATATTATTAGGCGTTACTTTTATCATCAGTGGAATGATAAAACTCAATGATCCTATGGGCTTTTCATTTAAATTGGAGGACTATTTTGCTCCCGATGTGCTCAATATGCCTTTTTTTGTACCATACACTTTAACTTTTGCCATTTTAGTATGTATTTTCGAAGTAGTTTTGGGGGTAACCTTATTGGTAGGCTATAAAAAGAAGCTCACTTTGTGGCTTTTGCTGGCTATGTTAGTATTCTTCGGCTTCCTCACCTTCTATTCGGCTTATTTTCACAAAGTAACTGATTGTGGTTGTTTTGGTGATGCTATCAAATTTACACCTTGGCAATCGTTTACCAAAGATATGGTACTATTAGTTTTAGCTCTCATCGTCTTTTGGGGGCAAAAATATGTACAACCCATTACCAAAGGTAATTTACCTTTATTAATTACAGTAATCTCTGTGCTTTTCTGCATAAGCTTTGTATATTACGTGTACAATCACTTACCCATAAAAGATTTTCGCCCATATAAGATAGGAACAAATATCCCTAAAAGTATGGAATTACCGCCCAATGCCGTTACTTATTATTGGACTTTCAAAGTAAACGGCAAAGAAAAAGTGATTGTAACTAAAGATGCAAGTTTCCCAAAAGTAGATGGTGAATATGTAAGCTCTACCTCTACTACCGAATTGCCTCCTATACACGATTTTTATATTCAAGATAAAGATAGAGAAACAGACTATTTGCCACAATTTATGGCAGAAGAAAAGCTCTTGATGGTAGTTTCTTATCGCCTCGACCTTGCTAACCAAGAGGCTTTTAAGGCAATCAAAACAGTAACCGATAAAGCTCTTAAAAACGGATATACCGTGATAGGTCTTACCTCGCAAATGGAGAAAGCTCCTTATATTGTAAAGAAATACGAACTCAATTTCAACTTTTATTATAACGATGCTACTACCCTCAAAACAATGATACGTTCTAATCCTGGACTTATAGTGCTTTCCAAGGGTACTATCATCGATAAAAAGCATTATAACGACAGCGAAAAATTATCAATTGGTAAATAACACACCTTTTACTTACTTTTCCAGCTATCGCTGGTTTTACCTTTTACCTCTTATCTTTTACCTAAAAACGTGTGGCGTAAAGTAAATACCGATTATCAGAATTATTTGCGATTACAACGTGGTTTATCGCAGAATACTGTTGTGTCTTATGGCTTAGATATTGAGAAACTCATAGGGTATTTGGAAAAATACAATATCACTGAACCCCCCGATACTATTCAAGTAGATACCTTGCGCCAGTTCGTATACGAAGTCTCCAAAGAACTCAATGCACGTTCACAAGCCCGACTCATATCGGCTTTGAAGAGTTTTTTTAAGTTTATGATTTCTGAGAAAGGACGTGAAGACTTCCCTATGAGCCTTATCGACAGCCCTAAAATAGGTGTAAAACTCCCCGATACACTTTCCTTAAAAGAAATAGATGCTATGCTCGCCTCCATAGACCTCAGCACCGATGAGGGGCATCGTAATAAAGCTATTATAGAAACGCTTTACGGCTGTGGGTTGCGAGTGTCGGAATTAGTCTCTCTCCGCCTATCCGACTTGTTTTTCGAAGAAGATTTCATTAGAGTAATGGGGAAGGGTAGTAAACAGCGCTTAGTGCCTATTGAAAGCTATACGCAGAAACAAATTAACAATTATATCAATAACCAGCGCAAACAACTGAAGATAGCAAAAGGTCACGAAGATTATGTTTTCCTAAACAGAAGAGGAAAACAACTTACTCGCGCAATGATATTTACTATTGTAAGACAAGTAGCTGAAAACATAGGATTACAGAAGACCATTAGCCCACATACTTTCAGACATTCTTTTGCGACACACCTATTGGAGAACGGTGCGAATCTGCGTGCCATACAGATGATGTTAGGTCACGAGAATATTACTACCACAGAAATATACGTACACGTAGAGAAGTCATATTTGAGGGAAGCTTTGGTGAAATACCACCCACGCCATAAAATGAACTTTAACCAATAGTCTATTACGTCATCACTCTATTACAAACAGATGAGTGAAGTTTTACCTTATTAGTTTTTAGCTATAGGTCTTCAAAATCAAGGTCTTTGTAAACACCATTACTATTGCTTACGCCTTCCAAGCGTTCATTGTAATAGTTCTTTTTAAAGTCTTTTTGATGACGTTCAGAAATTACTTCCTCTCCTTTTTCATCAAAAACATAGTTAGTCATTTCGTTTAAAATATCTTTAAACATTTCAAAATCCTCTTTATACAGATAGATTTTGTGTTTTTTGTAGTGAAATGAGCCATCATCGTGAGTAAACTTCTTACTTTCAGTAATAGTCAAGTAATAATCATTAGCGCGCGTTGCTCTCACATCAAAAAAATAGGTGCGTCTGCCTGCTCTTAGAACTTTTGAGAATATCTCCTCATTGTCTAATATTTCTTTTTCTTCCATCGTTATATATGTATTTTTAAATCACTCTGTCGGCAAAAGTCTTCATTTTTTATAGCAAGTGCAAATATTTATAGTATGAATTTTACTTTATTTCCATATTTTAGTATAATTTTAAGGTTTCACACTTGAAAAAGACTACTAACCATAATTTTATCAAAAGAATATCGCTTAAAATTTACCAATTAACTTCACCAACACCTTCTCCTTCATCTTAGGTTCGTCTTAGGTTCGTCTTAGGTTCGAATAAGCCTTGTCTTTCAGTCTAATTAAGCACTACTTCTTTATCCTATTACGACTTCTCTCCCTTCAACTACTATTTCAAAATCTTCCTCTGGACGCTCTTTCACATATTGTATTTTGCGAATTTTGGTGAGGTAACTATGTTGTGCAATGGCGCGCTTCTCGTCATCGGTGATAACGGATACAATTTCACGCTCAGGATAAGTGAGCAATAACAAGAAATCTAACTGACCATAATCATCAGCAATATGCAAAATACGCGCTTTTTCGGGCAGTGAATGCACGAGCTCGTGATAGTGTTCGCGATGCTGTTTATAATCTTCTTTTACAGCGTGCACTACGTAATTTTCCTTGTATAAATAGTTTAAAAACAGTTTCTTCTTTAGGTAATCCACTCCTTCCAATCGTTTGCGCAAAGCGAGGAATTGCTGGCGGTAGAAAGCGCCTATCTGTTTGGCTCGTTCGCGTGGAGTGTTGCCAAAACGTTCATCGTTAGGTGTTATAGGGTCGCCTACTACTACCGTAATAGCACCATCATAGATAATCACATCTCCTTTGGGTTGCACCTCCGAACAACCGTGAATATACACGGGCAAGAGAGGCGTTTGGAAATGTTCGGCTATCAGGAAAGCACCTTTGTGAAAACGGTGTATTTGGTTGGTATCGGAGCGTTTTCCCTCTGGGAAAATCATTACTGAAATACCGTTCTTCAAATTCTTTTCGAATAAGGGCATTCCTTTTTCTATACCTTCAGAAGCTGGAAAGAAGCCCATTGCCTGCACATAACGTCCAAATACTACCGAGTTATACACCCAATCGTTTACCATATAGCTGACGCGATGTGTGAAAAGCCCTATTGCCAAAGTATCAAGCCACGAGGTATGATTAGAAATTACAACTGAAGGAGTTGTAAGCTGTATATGGCGTGGGTTCTCTACCCTTTTGCGCACAAAAGGATTGGCATAGAGTACCGAAGAGGTAAGCCAAGTAGCTAAATGCCTGAGCCACATAGTGCGTTTAGGAGTTATTTTGGCGAGTAGCCAACCTATATTGGAGAGAATAATAGACGATAGTGCATAATAGATAGTTAGCAGTATGGATTGCACTAAAAGACGCAAACTCACTGGGGAACGCCCCTTATCAGGACGGCGGAAGACACAAAACTTGAATATCGTAGGGTAAAATACAAAAGTTATTGCCAAAGCAGTAAAAATACCTATCACCGATACCGATGCAATTGACTTTAAAGCGGGGTGTTTGGCAAAAATAAGCGTTCCGATAGCCAAAAAGGTAGTAATAGACGCCAAAAGCACTGACACTTTGTACACAGGAAGTTCATTTTTACCATCGGTATAGTCTTTTTGTAGCGCACAGGTCATAAAAATACTAAAATCTACTGAATGTCCTAATACCAAAGTGCAGACAATCATACTAAACACATTGAACTCTATGCCAAAAAAGTTCATTAAAGCAGAAGTAACTACCCCTGTAACACCAATAGGGATAAGGGTGAGTAACACCAATTCTACACGCCTAAAAAACAAGAGCAGTATGAGGAAAATAGCGATAGACGAATAGTTTACTAACAGCAATATATCGTCTTTGAGTTTACCTAAGAACGTTTCACTTAGGTTCTTGCGGTCTATAACAACGGTAGGCGTGTGTTTTTCTACTGAATGGATAAAAGGGTCACGCTCGGCAGGAGTGAGTTTTACGAGATTGGCAATGGTATAAAAACCTTCTTTTTCGGTAATAAAATCTTCTAACGGAATGGCTGAAAGCGCTTTATAAGCATCAAGATTGTTTATCACTTCAAAATCACCTGCTATACTTTGGTAGAAAGGTGCGTAAGTTTCTTCTTTAAAACCGACTTCATTTCCTCTTTCTATCAGTTGTTGTTTTAGAAATTGCTGTCTTTCGGCATTCCAAAAATCTTTCCATCGTTGCAAACGCGCTTCTTGTTCCTTTTTAGGCAACACAATCCCCCCGATAGAACTGAATTGCTTGATACTATCGTGTGCTTTATAACTTTGCAACTGCTGATATAGTGTATAATTGCGCTCTAAGGCTTCCTCTAAAGAGTTGCCATAAGCAGCGGCATAGAGTGATTTGTATTCGCTATCGGTAATATTTTCTAATTGCTGTTGGGCTGCTTTATAACGTTCGTTGATATAGTTGATATTGGCAATATCGCCATTGAAACGGACATTTTGAAAAGTAAAACAACTCACTACTATCAGCAGTAAGCAAGCCCCTACTACCCACTTGTTGTGATGAAATGGATAAGCCCCTATGCGGTCTAAAAAGGTTCTGCGCACCTCGATAGTGCGATTGCCACGATAGAAATGAGGCACAAGCACCAATGACAATATAGCTGATACCATTATGCCCACGAAAGCAAACACGCCTAAATCTTGCATCACCTCGGAATGTACAAAGAGCAAGCAGAGGAATGAAATAGCCGTAGTGATACTGCTGAGCAAGATGGGCACAGTTACAGCACGGTACAACTCGGCGGTGTTTTTAGCTACTTTGTAATGGGTGAGGATATGTAGTGAATAGTCGATTGTAACCCCCAAGAGCACTGCCCCCAAACTGATAGAAATTGCCGAAATACTACCTTTGAGCATATAGAGTGTTGCCAAAGCTGAGAGCACCCCAAAAGCAGAAGGGATAAAAGCTATAAACGGAATATAAACACTTCGATAAAAGAAGACAAGCAATAAATAAAGTGCTGATAGTGAAATGAGTACTGTGGTGAGGATATCAGTTTTGATTTGAGAGGCGTTGCTCACCGAGATAAAGGGAGCTCCAAAAAAATCTACGCGTACTTTCCCTTGATACTGGGCGTTGAGATGGTCTTGCAACTCGTCTAACCCTGCGACGAAAGCGGCATTGTGCTCGCTATCGTTGCCATCGTACTTAGGGTTGATAAAGAAGAGGATATGCTGCTCGTCGTTAGTAGTGAGGAAACCATTGGCAATCTTAAAATCGTTGCCTGTATTGAGCTCTTGAAGTTTGCGCAAACCGCGAAAAGTGAGACCAAAAGGGTCTTTACGGATAAACTGTTGTGCCACCATACCCGCAGGCGTGAGCATCGTTTTGTACTGACTCTCCACCATTGATTTGAGACTATCGGGGGCTAAACGGCGTTCCAAATAAGCGTAATCGTCATCGTTTAGAAAAAGAGGTAGGTGATCGTTTACAAACTGCCAAGTCTCGTCTATCTCTTCCTCGTTTATAATCCCCTGAATACTGGTGATATACTTCGTCATAGAAGCGTTGAGTGTATCGCGCAAAGTTTCGGCTACTGACTGCATATCGGTGAGTGTCCCGCCTTGTTCAGCCGTTACCATTACCGAGATTTTATCGGCGAAATTGAGTTGTTTGAGCACCTTGGAAGTAAGGTTCGTCTTGTCGTTTTGAGGGAGTACTTTGGTGATATCCTCTTCAAATCGCAACTGACTCAAGCCATAAATGGCAATGAGCACCCAAGCGGTGAAGAATGAGAAAGTTGCGAGTTTATGAGTGGTGATATATTGGTAAATTCTGTTTAACATCTGCGTTTATTTATCGGACAAAAGTATAGAATAATTAGCAAATAGACAAATTTGGAAATTTGGAAATGAGGTGCGAGCCGCACTGGCAGGGGGAATTAGCAAATTTGGAAATGAGAAAATTTGGAAATTAGCAAATGAGATGGAGGCTACAAGAAACGCGCCAGCGAAAAGGATTAACTTTGCCAAAGGTGCGAGCCGCACAGGCAAAAACTTTGGCAAAGTGTATACCTCTAAAAGGAACACTTCTGAGCTATCGGAAGGAAACGGAGAAGAACGGAAGAGGGCTGAGAGGAATTTTGATGAAAAAATGCTATGAGGAGGGTGGGAGTAGCTTATAGAGAGCTTATAGGAAGCTTATACGAATCTTGGACGATTGGTATAGAAAGGGTGTGTAAAAAGTTGATTAATAACTTAATACAACAATGCCAAAAATGCCAAAAATGAGATTTCGAGGCGAAAGAAAAAGGAATAGGTGCCAGGTCTTAGGTCATAGGCACTAGGGGGGAGTATGACGCAAAAGGGGGAATGTGGTGACGGAAAGGCGAAGAAATGACGAATGATGAGGGACGAATGAAGAGTGATAAATGATGAATAACAGATTTTTGAATGAACAATACATAAAGATAAAAGGAAGATAACTTGCAAGAGTTATTGAAGGAAGGAGATGTACAGGCAGTTGTTGGACGAGGTAGGCAAGTCGGAGAAGAAGGACGGGATAGACAGGATAGACAAGATGAAGTGAGCGGACAAGGTGCATAAGGCAGAGTATTTGGACAATTCTGACGACTAAAATTAACACCTTATAACTAAAAATTAACTGCTAAATATGGCTTTTCGTCGATAAAATAAGGCTTTTCGTCGATTATTTTTGCGGACTCTGGCTGTATTGTACTACCTTTGTCGCAACTAAATGACAAAAAGTTGCTTAAAAACTAAAAACGATGAAAAGAACTTTGTACATATCTCTTTTGTGTCTCTGTCCTTTGTTAGCAGGAGCTCAAGCAAAACAATGGTCGCTGGCTGACTGTATCAACTATGCGGTACAGAACAATATTTCTGTAAAGAAGACGGAACTGAACCAGCAGACGGCTGAAATCAATTACAGTCAGGCGAAGAGCAACCGCTTGCCTACGGTAAGTGGCTCGGCTTCGGCAAACCAGAATTACGGTTCGGCAATCAATCAGATTTCTAACGAGCGGGTGTCGCGCCGTACGTTCTCCAACAATTTTGGGGTATCGGCATCTATGCCACTCTATCAGGGCAATAAACTGAACCTACAAGTAGACCGCAGTAAGTTATTGCTCGAACAGAATGAACTGTACGTGCAAGAGGCGAAAAATAACATCACTTTGAGTGTGCTTGAAGCCTATCTGCAAGCCCTTTACAGCTATGAGGGCATAGAAGTAGCTAAAAATACGGCGCGCTCTTCGGGTGAGGAATTAAAACAAGCACAGGGCAAGTTTGCTAATGGGTCTATTGCTAAACTGAGTTTAGCTGAGATAGAAACGCGTCACGCCAACAACGAGTATGCTATTATCAAAGCAGAAAATGAATACGAAAGTAGGGTACTGACCCTCAAACAACTGTTGGAGCTTCCTCCTAATAGTGATTTCGCTATTGCACTCGACCTTCCCGCAGATGATGAAACAGCGATTATCCCTAATAAAGATGTGGTATTTGCGGAAGCCAAACAAAAGCTTCCCAATCTAAAAATCTATCAATCACAACAAAAGATAGCTGAAAAAGATATCAAGATAGCCAGAGCGGGCTATGCCCCTACTCTATCGCTACAAGCAGGGGTAAATACAGGATATTCAAACCTCAACGATTTGAGCTATCGCACGCAGTTGGACAGCAATTTCGGTCAGACCATAGGAGCATCGCTCAATATTCCTATCTTTTCGCAGTTCAGAAATAAGAACAATGTGAAACTGGCTAAGGTTACCCAACAGCAAGCGGTGCTCGACGAACAACAAGCGGAAAAAGACCTTTATACCAAAATAGAAACCGCTTGGCAGAATGCTACCACTCACCAAGCGCAACAAGCAGCTTCGCGCACGGCTCGTGACAATGCTAAATTGGCATACGATTTGGCAGTAAAAAAGCACGAATTCGGTGGACTTACCAATACCGAGCTTCTCGTAAGCGAAAACGCTTACCTCAACGCGGAGCAAACCTATTTGCAAAATAAGTATATGCAGGCGCTGTATGTACAGTTGCTGAAGTTTTATGAGGGAATCCTCCCCCTAACCCCCTCCCAAGGAGGGGGAATGTAGCGATGCTAATCTTTCTGAAAAAATAATTTATAGAATATTATCTAATAACTAACGACTAAATACAATGAAAAAACACATTAAGAAAATCATCATCATCATACTATTAGCCGTAGTGGCTTTTGGGGTGTATTACTTCTTTATGAAGGAAAAACCTTCTTTTATCGTCCTGCAAACCGATAAGGTAACCGAAGGTGATGTTACTACCGAAGTAACTGCTACTGGTAGCGTACAGCCTGTGGACGAGGTGGAAGTAGGTACCCAAGTATCGGGATTGGTAAGCAAGATTTACGTAGATTACAACAGCCAAGTGAAGAAAGGACAGCTACTGGCGGAACTCGACAAGACGAACCTACAAGAAATGGTTGTAAATGCTACTGCCAATTACCAATCGGCACTCAACGAACTGAATTACTACCGTCAGAATTACGAACGACAACAGAAAATGTACAATGCCCAAGTGATTAGCAAATCGGACTACGAGCAGGCATTGTATCAGTTCAACAACGCGAAAACAAATGTAGCACAACGCCTTACGACCCTCAATCAAGCAAAAACCAATTTGGGGTATGCCAATATCTATTCGCCTATCAATGGGATTATCCTCAGCAAAGAGGTAGAAGAAGGGCAAACGGTAGCCGCCTCGATGAGTGCGCCTACACTCTTCAAAATAGCCAAAGACATCAAGCGTATGCAGGTGGAAGCCGATGTAGACGAAGCCGATATAGGACAAGTGAAAGTAGGGCAACGTGTGAGCTTTACCGTAGATGCTTACCCCCAAGAAGAGTTTTCGGGGAAGGTAACCCAAGTGCGTCTATCACCTACTACGACTTCGAACGTGGTGACCTATACGGTGATAGTAGAGGCTGAAAACCCCGATGAGAAGCTCAAACCTGGGCTTACCGCTACCATCGCTATCTATACCAATGAGCTGAAAGGCGTAACCATAGTGCCTGCAAAAGCGATGAACTTCACCCCAGACATCGACCTACTGATGCAATACTACGCTCAGAAAGGCATTAACGCTCCAATGCCCAAAGTACAGCACGGCAAGGGTAAAAATAAATACGTATGGGTAGTGAACACCGACGGTAGTCTTGCCCAAAAAGCGATAACCATAGGTAGTAATGATGGTATCAACGTGCAAGTAGTAAGCGGACTCAGTGTTGGAGAAAAAGTAGCTACCAACTTGCAAAGCAATCGCCCTCAAGTAGCAGAAGGTGACAAAAATAACGACGATAGCAGTAGTCCGTTTATGCCTAAACGCCCCCGTCGTGATAACTCAAAAGCCAAATAAATGAAAAAAGCAATCATCGACATACGCGATATGAAACGCGAGTTTAAGATGGGTAACGAAATCGTTCACGTCCTCAAAGGCATTAACCTCACCATTCACGAGGGTGAGTTCGTAACCATTATGGGACCCAGTGGGTCGGGTAAATCAACCTTATTGAACATATTAGGTTGTTTAGACCGTCCGTCGTCAGGCGATTACATTTTGGACGGCATCTCGGTGAAAGATATGAGCAAGAACGAACTCGCAACGGTACGCAACACCAAGATAGGCTTTATCTTTCAGTCGTACAATCTTTTGGCGCGTACCTCAGCTATCGAGAATGTAGAGCTCCCGCTGATGTACAACTCTAAAATCTCGGCTAAAGAACGTCGCGAGCGCGCTATAGAAGCCCTCATCAGTGTAGGGTTAGAGAGCCGACTCAACCACTTGCCCAGTGAGCTATCGGGAGGACAACAGCAACGGGTAGCCATTGCGCGTTCGTTAGTCAATAACCCTGTAATCCTCCTTGCCGATGAGGCTACCGGTAACCTTGACACTAAAACCTCTTATGAGGTAATGGAGCTTTTCCAACGCCTTAATGACCAAGGTAGTACCATAGGCTTTGTAACCCACGAGAACGACATCGCCCTTTTCAGCAAGCGCACTGTTGTACTCAAAGACGGACATATCATCAGCGATAAAGAAGTAACCGATAGGCTGAATGCAAAGGAAGAATTGGCACAATTACGAAATACGAATGACGCAGACTGAATCTTTTTTGATTAAAAATTTGCAGGTTAAAAAAATTGTACTACTTTTGCAAAAATAACAGATGTTATATTACATATGTTATAACAAAGTTTTATGCCGAAATCAACAACAATAACGCAAGAAGTAATTATAGGAACCGCTTTTGAAATGGTACGAAAAGAGGGCTTTGCAGTGCTTTCAGCCCGAAATATTGCTAAGCAAATAGGTTGCTCCACTCAGCCCATCTATTGGTGCTATAAAAATATGGATGACCTTAAGGCCGAAATCTGCAAAAAAGCACTGCCCTTCCTACAAAGTGTAGTGCTCAGTTATTCTAAAACAGGTAATACTCTTTTGGATTTAGGACTCGGATACGTGCGAATGGCACACACCGAGCCCGCCCTATTCAAGGCTTTTTATATGGATAATGTTACCAATGTAAAACTTACTGACATTTTTCCCGAAAGTGAGCGAGTGGTAGAAATAATGAAAAATAGCGAGGAATGCCAAAATCTATCTGATGAAGAGCTGAAGAATGACATTGCTAAAGGTTGGATGTTAGCGCACGGTATCGCCTCATTGGTTGCAGTTGGTATGCTTGTTTACGACGAAGATAAAATTTTAGAAATATTAAAATAAACCTACCTTGAATATGAAAACCAATAAAAAAACGCTACGGAATGTAATCCTATTTAGCTTGGTAGCCATCTCTTGCGGATGGATAGGCGTTG
>ERZ773100.1202-NODE-1202-length-12252-cov-75.958186_pt1 | contig 12252 bp, 10 predicted proteins | sample MGYA00511119_ERZ773100 | MGnify/ENA primary metagenome ERZ773100 (study PRJEB29015, sample SAMEA2738000) | human oral metagenome | biome: human oral; feature: human-associated habitat; material: dental | place: China | collected 2111 ...
ACTTCCTGCTGACCCCGCTCATCACGCTGCTGGTGACCGGCTTCCTCACCTTCGTTGTCGTCGGCCCTCTGGCGCGTGAGCTCTCCGATGGAATCACTAACGGCCTGAGCTGGCTGTACACGACTGCAGGCCCCCTGGGCGGCTTCCTCTTCGGTCTGGTCTACTCGCCGATCGTCGTCACCGGCCTGCACCAGTCCTTCCCGGCGGTGGAGCTGCCTCTTATCGCGCAGATGAGCAGCGGCGGTCCCGGATCCTTCATCTTCCCGATCGCCTCCATGGCCAACATTGCCCAGGGCGCTGTGACCCTGGCGGTCTTCTTCCTGACCAAGGACTCCAAGATGAAAGGGCTGGCCGGTGCCGGTGGTGTCTCTGCGATCGTCGGCATCACCGAGCCCGCGATCTTCGGTGTCAACCTGCGTCTGCGCTGGCCCTTCTTTATCGGGATGGGCGTTGCCTCCGTCGGGGGCGCTGCTGTTGCTCTGCTCGACATCCACAACCAGGCTCTGGGCGCCGCCGGATTCGTCGGCTTCGTCTCGATCGTCCCCGACGACATCCTCAAGTACCTCATTCTCGAGGTGATCGTCTTCATCGCCGCTTTCGCCGCTGCCTTCGCTTACGGTACCACCCGCGGCAAGGCCTCGCTGGCCGGGGACGACATCGACGCCGACGAGGCGGCCCTGGAGGCCGAGGCCATGGCCGAGCACGCCGAGACCGTCGAGCTGCCCGCCGAGGCCGCCGAGGACTTCACTGTCACCGCCCCGATCCAGGGGCGCGCGGTGCCGCTGTCCGAAGTGGAGGATCCGACCTTCGCCTCCGGCATGCTCGGCCCGGGCATGGCCATCGCACCCGCCGAGGGACCGGTTGTCTCGCCGGTCGACGGCGAGGTCCTTGTGGCCTTCCCGACCGGGCACGCCTATGGTCTGCGCGCGGCCAGCGGAGTCGAGCTGCTCATCCACGTCGGAATGGACACCGTCCAGCTCGATGGCAAGCACTTCAGTCCCAAGGTCAAGGCCGGCGACAAGGTCCTGCGCGGCATGCCGCTGGTGGATGTTGACTGGGCCGCTGTTGGGGCCGCCGGTTACCAGACCGTCACTCCGATCGTCGTTTCCAACGCCCAGGGCTATGAGGGCATCGAAAAGCGCGCTGCGGGAACGATTCACCGGGGTGACGCCCTCTTCGATGTCATGCGCAAGACCGAAGAGTCCGGCGACGACGAGGAAGGTGCCCAGGCCGACACCGCGGAGGCCAAGGCCTGAGCCGCTGAGACTTGCCGTGACAGGAACTCGGTGAGGCCCCGACCGACAAGGTCGGGGCCTCACCGGTGTGTCACTAGCCATTCACTAGGCGGTGCGACCGATGAGCAGCTTGACTTCCATGGGGGAGGGGGCCCGAAGGTGCTTCCGGGACATGCTGGAGCGGTCGTCGCCTGAGGAGGTCGAGGCGATGGACTCGATTCGGTTCAAGAGCAGGTCGACGGCGGCTCGGGCCAGCTTCGCGATGGGTTGCTGGATAGTGGTCAGCGACGGCAGGGCGTGCTGCATGGCGATCGTGCCGTCGAAACCGACGACCTTGAAGTCATCAGGAATCCTCAGGCCGCGCTCTGCGGCCCACTCCACCACTTGAGCGGCAGCGAGATCATCGGTGGCGAAGACTGCGTCAACGTCATCGACGACGAGTTCGAGCCGTTCGCGGATGAGAGCAGGGCGTTCAGCGTTGGGGGTGTTGAAATCGACGGTAAGAACCACCGGTTCGATACCGGCCTGCTGGAGTACCTGGCGGTACCCCTTCTCCCGCAGGTTGTGAATACCGGTGCGAGAGGTCAACAGTGCTGGACGACGCGCCCCTCTCTTGAGCAGGTACTCGGCGGCGATACGGCCGCCGGCCTCGTTGTCGCAGCGGACATTGGGCACGGTGGGGGAGAGCTCCCGATCCACACTGACCACAGGCAGATGAATCGAGCTGTAGTCGGCCAGGCCGTCGTTGTGAGCGCTGGAGATGATGCCGTCAACCCGGTGCGAGACCAGCAGGTCGAGGTACTCGAGCTCTCGGTCCGCCTTGCCCATGGAGTTGCAGACGAACGTCCTATAGCCACGGTCGGCCAAGAAATCCTCGACGTGCTCGGTGAGCTCACCGAAGAAGGGTAGGGCAACAGTAGGGACGATCAGCCCGATCGACTGCGTGGACTTGCCGTGCAGCGCCCGGGCGATCTGATTGGGGCGATAGTTGAGCTGTGCGATCGCCTCGGCTACCCGCTCCCGTGTCTCCTGGGAGAGGTAGCCGCGGTTGTTCAGTACGCGGGAGACTGTGGTCAGCGAGACGCCTGCAGCCTGGGCAACATCAGCCAGTGTGGGTTCGCGGTGTGACTCCACTAGTGGGTCCTCGAGCTCCTTGGTCGTTCACGGTTGGTGCGATCTGCTCTCAAGCATATGCCTCGAGGGAGTCATTCCCCAACTGACCTGCGCAAACGTGAATGGAAGGTTACGTGCTCGGCAGGATCCCGACGTAGAAGGAGATCATGGCGCGGGCCATCTGGGCGTGCCCGGCGTCGTCGGGATGGATGCCGTCGATGGCCAGTCGATCCTTGTCGCCGTTGATCGCTGTTGTCAGCGCATCGGTGGAGGTCAGGCCCACAAAGGTGGCCCTCTCGTGGACGAGCCGGTGGATGGCTTGGAACCTGGGGCCGATCTCCAGAGAGGGGAAATAGGGAGCGATGACGATCGTTGCACTCCGCAGCCGGGCGGAGATGAAGGTGAGGTCATGGTCGATCGCCTGTTCGACCAGCTCACGCTGTGAGGGGAGGAAAGCAGCGTCATTCAGGCCCAGGCTGATCGTAACGACGTCGGGCTCACAGCGTAGAACCGCCTCCAACCAGGTTCTGTCTCGGCACGACGGCGAGCGCTGGCCTCCGGGAAGATGACCTCCGCGGCGCGCGAAGAAGCCGAGACCGTCCGCCGCTAGATTCACTTCCCGCCACCGCTGGTGCTCGCACACCAGCGACGTCCAGCGGTTGCGGGGGTGGCTCAGTGCTCGCCAGCCGGTGGTGACGGAGTCACCGAGGAAGACGGCCGTGGGGAAGTGATCGGGGTTCGGAATCGTGGACACGCCTCACGACTGTAGTTCCCCGGGAAGAGACGAACCAGCGCGAGCTCAGTGTGAGTCGGCTCTGCCGCTCTTCTCGGTCAGGACGCCGTCGTGCATGACCAGAACCCGGTCGCACATGGGGAGAAGCCGCTCGTCGTGGGTGACCATGACGGTGGCCTTGCCCAGTTCGTGGGTCTGATCAGCAAGCAGGTGGGCCACGTCCTGAGCATGCCTGGTGTCCAGAGAGGCGGTCGGCTCGTCCGCAAGGATGATGTCCGGTTCGTGATAGAGCGCCACCGCGATGGCAGCGCGCTGCCGCTCGCCCCCGGAGAGCTCGGAGGGGTAGGCGTGAGCTCGCTTCGAGATACCGAGTGAGTCCAGGAGGTGGTCGCGTCTGTCGGTGTCGTCTTTCGTGCGGCCCACCCGGTTGTGCAGACCGAACTGATCGTTGAGCCTCAGGAAGGGAACCAGGCCCGAGGCCTGGAGAACGAAACCGATGCGTCGAAACCGGAGCTTGGCCCTGTGCTTCTCCGACAGGGCGGAGAATGGCTTGCCCGAGATGGTGACAGTACCGCTGGAGGGGGTGCGCAAACCGCCCATGATAGTCAGGAGCGTTGACTTCCCCGAGCCCGATGGCCCCAGAATGCCCACCAACTCACCGGTGCGGAGCTGAAGATTCGTGTTGCGCAGCGCGTGAACGGTTTCATCGCCTTGGCGGTAATCCCGGCTCACCGAGTTCAGGGACATGACTGTGGTTGGTGCCGTGGACGTCGTCATGAGATGGCCTCCGCTGGGTCTATTTTGGAGATGATCCGCACGGAGATGAAACCGCCGATGACAGAGATGAGGATGAAGGCGGCGGCGATGAGCAGATCGAGGGGAGCGGAGAGTCTGAACGGCACGGCGCTGGGTAGAGCCAAGGAGGTTCCTAACGTCAGGAGCAGCCCAGTACCGACACCGGCGGCTGCCAGCACGAGTGTCTGCGCGCAGCCGGAACGGATGAGGTAGCCCGTGGGCACACCACGTGCCTTGAGGATCCCTAGAACCGATCTCTTCTGTAGGGTCAGCACATAGATGAAGATGCCCAGCACGGTCGAGGCGATGATGATCAGCGAACCGATCATGAGGCTGAAGGTGAGGACCTGTGCCGAGTATCCGGGTAGTGTCTCAATGAGCTCCTCGCTGGTGAGGATCGTCAGACCCGCGTCCTGCGCGGTCTTCATGGCCTTGCTGTCTGTGGTGAGGTCCGCCTTGAACGCGACCGCCGAGACCGCGGGGGACAGGCTGGCGGGTCCGTGCTGACTCAGCGCTTGACGATCCAGGGTCACCATGGGAGCCGATTGAAGGGTCGTGTCCTGGGTGAAGCCGACGATTGTCCAGTCGTGGTCGGAGCCCAAGAGCCGGATCGTGTCGCCAAGTCTGACTCCCTTGGCCTCAAGGGAGTCGTCAACGAGAATCTCCTTACCGGGGTCGGAAATCGCTCGGCCGCTGGCCACAGCGGGACTGAGCTCTCCATCCAGGTCGACGCCGAGGGCGAAGACGTCATCTCTCAGTGCCTCGCCATCCTCGTCCTTGACATCCGGAGCCTGGGCCACGGCGGCCATGCTCATAAGGGTAGATGCGGTTGTGCCGTTCTCCTTGGCCAACGCCTTGGCGGTGCTGACCTGTTCGTCACTCAGACGTGAGGCGGAGAGGTTCTCATTGGAGGCATCGGTGATGACGATGCTGGCACTGTTCCAGCCGTCGATTCCGGCGCGGTAGAGGTGTGCCAGCCCGATGGCCAATGAACCCAGAAAAAAAGTGAGGTACGCCACCAGGGTGATGACGGAGATGATGAGGGCGAAGCGAGCGGGTTCATGGCGAATCTCGCGCAGTGCAAGGAACATGAGGCTCCCTGATGAAAATATTCGGTAGGCGAGCCTGCTGGCGCGCTCTGCGAACGTTACACGGTGTCCGCGGTTCGCATGGCGTGACGGATGAGAGCGCGCAGCGTAACGGTGCGCGTTGGCGGGGCTTTCTGGAGGTTGCGACGGACAAGGCCGCCGGAGGGGAGTCTCTCACTTCAGCGATAATGACATAATGTGCATTATCGGCAATAGGTGAGTGGTGCTTCCGCGCTGCTCTGTGCTGCTGCTCAGGCCTGATCCGGCGCCACCCGGCACAATCGCTTCTGTGAGAGCTGGAGAAACTATCGGAGAGACGACCGCACGGATCCCTACTGACAACCACGACGTCATCCGCGTCGTCGGTGCTCGTCACCGAGCATCATCAGGCCATCATGGCGCACGCTGACTGGATCATCGATCTTGGCCCCGGAGCAGGCCATGACGGCGGTCGTATCGTGTTCACCGGAACATCGACCCGATGGTGGCGGACCGGACGACTCTGACGGGCCGATACCTGGCCCAATACGTTGAGAAAGGCGGCTCATGACAACGGCAAGGATCTACCGGATCCGTCCAGCAACCATGGAGGACTCCCCCGGTATCCGTTGTCTCCGCAATGCGGCCGTACGGGAGTCCCTGGCGATCTGGACGAACATCGAGCAGGATCCAGGCCAGGCCGAGGCCTGGCTGGCCCCCATGGTCCAGCGCGGAACGGCGCTCGTCGCCCACTCGGATGGTGAGCCACAGGAGATCGTCAGGTTCGCGGTCGCCGCCCCCTGGCACCCCTACGAGGGCTACGCCCGCACGGTCGAGGATTCGATCTACCTGTCCCCGGCCGCTCAAGGGCATAACCTTGGTGCCAAGCTTCTGGCCGCACTGATCGAGGTCTCGCAACAGGCCGGGGACCGCACCATGATCGCCCTCATCGAAGCCGGCAACACGGCCTCGGTGCGCCTGCACGAGTGCTGTGGTTTCAGCACTGTCGGTACCATCCCGCAGGCCGGCGAGAAGCTTGGACACCTCCTCGACCTGACCCTCATGAGCCGCACCTTGAAAGGACCCACGATGCACACCAACCAGATCCCCGCCGGTGACAACCGCTTTCGGCAGGTGAATGGCACTGAGTCCATCCAGCTCCAGCCCGAGGAGCCCGCAGTCACTCAGTGGCGGGTCAGCGGCACCGACGACTTCGTGGCTCATCTGCTGAGTCTCATCGGAGCCCCGGAAGGACGGCCGGCGATCATCGCCGTCGACGGACGAGGCGGCTCCGGCAAGACAACGCTTACCGCGGCACTAACGGCGGCCGTCCCCGGCGCGCAAGCCTTCCACCTTGACGACCTCATCTGGAACGAGCCGCTCTACGACTGGGACCAGCTGCTCGTCGACACCCTGACTCAGTTGCGTGAGGCCGGCTGCCTCGACCTCGTCCCGGACAAGTGGCGGGAACACGGCCGCGAGGGCTCCATCCGCATCCCGACCGGCTCTCCCCTGGTCGTCGTCGAAGGAACCGGAGCCGGCCTACGAGCGGTCGGTAGCCTCATTGACGCTCACGTCTGGGTCCAGACCGGAGACGATGTGGCCGAGCGCCGCGGCATCAGCCGCGATATTGAAGAGGGCGTCAATGGCGACGCCGAGGAGTCGGTGCGCTTCTGGCACTGGTGGATGGCGGGCGAGCGCACCTTCTTCACCAAGGACCGCCCTTGGGAGCGCGCCGACGTCATCGTCTCCGGTGATGCCCCGGCCGGTGTGGAACCGGGAGAGATCGCCTGGATCCCGGGGCCGCTCCTCCCCCGCTGAGGCGCGGGAGTTTACAGAGCCGCACGCCGCTCAGGCCGAGGACTCAGTCCCCCAGCGCCGTCCCCACGGCGCGGGCGGCCTGGATCCACTCGTGGTCGGCTGGAACGAACTTGGTGCGTCCGGCCACGTCCTTGAGCGGCACCAGCTCTGTCCCATTGCCGCGGTCGGCGACCATAACGCCGTAACGGCCCTCGGCGATCGCGTTGGCGCCGGCTACTCCCAGGCGCGTGCCCAGCATGCGGTCGGCCCCGCAGGGCGAGCCGCCACGCTGCACGTACCCCAGGATGGAGACACGCGCCTCCAGGCCGGTTAAACCCTCCAGCTGCTCGGCCAGGGTGAAGGTATTGGCGCGGTGGGAGGCCTCCAGTCGTTCAACGCCTCGCTTGGCCATCGCCTTGCGCTCGGGGCTGGAGGCGTCCTTGACCAGGGCCCGGGCGTGCTCCAGCTCTGCGTGATCCGTCACCGACAGCGCCCCCTCGGCCACAGCCACCACCGAGAAGGACGATCCGTGGGAGCGGCGGCGCTCGATCTTGTCCGCGATCGCGTCCACCGAGTACGGAATCTCGGGCAGCAGGATGACATCCGCCCCGCCTGCGATGCCGGCGCCCAGGGCCAGCCACCCGGCCCGGTGCCCCATGATCTCGGTGAGGATGATGCGGTGGTGGGAGTGCGCCGTCGAGTGCAACCTGTCCACGGCCTCCGTGGCGATCTCCAGAGCCGTGGCGAAGCCGAAAGAGGAGTCGGTGTGGACGATGTCGTTGTCGATGGTCTTGGGCAGGTGGATGACGTTGAGTCCCGCGTCCATGAGGCGCTTGGCGTTCTTCGCGGTTCCGCCACCACCGAGGCACACGAGGGCGTCAATCCCGTCCTTCTCGCAGTTCTCCACAATGGTGGGCACCATGTCGCGGGGCTCGCCGTCCACCATCATGCGATGCACCTTGTCCCGGCTGGTTCCCAGCATGGTTCCGCCGGTGGTGAGGATTCCGGACAGTGCGGCGGCATCGAGCTCGGTGAAGCGGTTCTCGGCCAGACCCCGCATGCCGTCTCGGAAGCCGATGAGTTCCCACCCGTGCTGCTGAATCGCCGCCTTCCCGAAGCCTCGGATCGCTGCGTTGAGTCCCGGGGCGTCGCCGCCCGCCGTGAGGATGCCGATGCGCTGAGCCATAGGGTCAAGTATGCAGTGTTCCGAGGCTAGGCACACGCTGTGCACGTCGGTTCTCAAGAGTGTTCACTTCTGTTCCGCGGCTGATTCGGCCCGACGGCGTCGCATGCTCCACCAACCGGTATCATCGTCACCCGGATCGCGTCGAAACGGGTGGGAACAAAACGCCCTCCCCCGGTGTTGACGCACCGGTGACCTGAAGGCGAGCCGCCTGCGCCGCCGAGAGCAGGGCACCGGCGAGAGACGAGCCACGAGGAGGCCACGAACATGGCAGACCGCGCACTGCGGGGCATGACCATCGGAGCGAAGTCGATGGAGTCGGAGGATGGCGTCGAGTTCGCTGAGCGGATCATCGTCGGCTACGAGTGCCCGATGGCGCACGTCACCAAGATCCCGATGTCGACCGAGGCCGAGGTCCCCCCCACCTGGGAGTGCCCCGAGTGCGGGCAGCCCGCCGCTCGGCGCGGCGAGGACGAGCCCGAGCCCGACGAGCCCAAGAAGACCCCGCGCACCCACTGGGACATGCTCCTGGAGCGCCGTAAGGTCGAGGAACTCGAGGTCCTCCTCAATGAGCGACTCGAGGCGCTGCGAAGCGGCGAGGTCTACCGCGAGCGAGTCGACGGATAAGACTCCATGTCCTTTTAAGAGCGCTTCTGGCGCGACGAGGCCGACGGGCGTCGCTGGTAGCCGCCAGCGGCCCGGCGGTGATTGTCACGGGCCGCACGCAGTCTGCTTCCGGCGACCTTGGCGGCGTCGAGCAGCTGGCCGGAGCGCTTGGCGACACCCCAGCGGGTCACCAGGGACAGCTCCTCGGTGAAGATCCCCCCGGACAGCTTGGACTGTCCCGCCTCCCGCTCAAGGAAGGTGATGGGCATTTCCACGATACGGCCCCCGACCTCGTCGACGAGCTTGGTCATGTTGACCTGAAAGCCGTACCCGAGGGCCTCGACTTTGCTCAGGTCCATGCGGCGCAGGATAGAGGCGCGGAAGACCCGGAAACCGGCGGTCGCGTCCTTGACGCGCAGTCCCAGCATGGCATTGATATAGAGGTTCCCCGCCCTCGACAGCGCGACCCGCTTGGCGTCCCAGCCCTCGGTGGCTCCGCCGGAGACCCAGCGCGAGCCGATGACGAGATCGGGCTCGTCAGCCATCTCAGCGCGCTGAATGAGCAGGGCCAGGTCCTCGGCCCGGTGGGAGCCGTCGGCGTCCATCTCGACGATGAGCTCGTAGCCCGCCGCCAGTGCCCAGGAAAATCCGGCGAGGTAGGCCGGGCCCAGTCCGTTCTTCTCCGAGCGGTGCAAGACGTGGATGTGGGAGTCCTCGTTCGCGCGCGTGTCGGCGTAGTCGCCGGTGCCGTCGGGGGAGCCGTCGTCGACGACGAGAATATCTGCCTCGGGTGCGTGCTCACGAACCCGGTCCAGTGCCACGGGCAGGGACTCGATCTCGTTGTAGGTCGGGATGACGACGAGTGCCTTCACTTCTCTCTCCAAGGTTTGGGGGCGTGGTGCCGAGGCTACCTGAGACACCCCGAGGGTATCCGAGATCAGCCGCGACGACGTCGAGCCGGAGCGGCCGCCTTCCGCCGAAGGCGCGCAAGATTCAGGATACCGGCCGCGATCAGTACGACAGCACCGGTAAGGATGATGATGCCGGGCCAGGGGCCGAGCCGGTCGGCGATGGTCTGGGAACTGCGCAGCGCGACGTCGGCCACGAGGCTCGCCCGCGTATATGGCCGAGTGACCTGCTCGACTTCGCCCCGGGGGTTGATGATCGCCGTGTAGCCGACGGTGGAGGCCTGGATCACGCTGCGCCCGTGGACCACGGCCTGGACCCGCCCCTGGGCGAGCTGCTGGGCGGCCTCGCCGGAGTCGAGGAAGGAGGCGTTGTTCGTCGGAATGACGATCGCCTGCCCGCCCTGCTTGACGCCGGTGCGCAGGATGTCATCGTAGGCGACCTCGAAGCAGACTCCCATGGCGAAGGTGATGGCACGGCCCTGGGCGGCCGTAGGGACCGTCAGCGTGCTGGAGCCGGTACCGGGCCGCATGTCGACACCGACGCGATCCACCTGGGTGGTCAGGCGACGCACGAGGGAACGGGCGGGAATGTACTCGGCGAAGGGCACTGGTCGGTGTTTGCGGTAATAGGGATGATCCGACTTCCCTGCGCCGTCTCCGGGGTTCCACACGAGGATGTCGTTATAGCGGATGTCGCCGACGAAGGGCACAGCGCCCACGAGCACCGGCGCCTGCACGGCCCGGGCGGCCTCGTCGACGATCGTCGCCGAGGCCGGGTAGTCACGCGGGTCCAGATCCGCGGAGTTCTCCGGCCAGACGACCAGGTCGAGGCTGCCGGGACCGACGTCGGAGGCCAGTTCCTTGGTAGCTGCAGCGTGGTTGCTGGTGACCTCCAGAGCCCGATTGAAGGCGTCCTCGAAGTCGGTGGCCACATTGCCCTGGACGGCACCGATGCGAACACTGCCGTTCTCTGCGCGAGTGTCCAGCGGCAGCGCGTGGGGCGCGATGAGCAGGGTCGCGGCGAGCACCGTGGAGACGACGACGGGGATGACGCGGCGCTTGTAGACGGCCTGAGCCGCGTGGGCCGCGCATGCTGCGGCCAGCGCGACCAGCAGTCCCACCCCGACGCTGCCGAGGTAGGCCGCAGCCGGTAGGACCGGTGCGTCGGCCATGGCGAAGGCCAGGCGACCGAAGGGGAAACCGCCCAACGGCCAGACGGAGCGCAGCTCCTCGACCCCTGACCACAGCAGAGCAAAGGCGAGCACGTTCGCGACGCCGGTGGGCACCCGGCGCAGCACGCGCAGCCCACCGGATGATCCCTTGAGCCGTGGGAGGCGGCTTACCACGGCCCAGGCCCCGCCGAAACCGGCCAGATAGAGCGATTCGAAGACCGTCAGCGCGATCCAACCGATCGGGTTGCCCATGCCCACCATCGTGAAGTGCAGCAGGGGCGTGAACAGACCGAAACCGTAGAGCAGCCCCAGCCCGGCCCCGGCCCAGAACCCGCGACCGCGGATGAGAAGCATGAGTGCCCCGACCCCGATGAGGGCCGACCACCACAGGTTCATAGGCGGAAAGGCGGTGTAGGTGGCCAGACCCGCCAGCAGTGACACGACGGCTGGTGCTGATCGGTGAAGCCAGCGGGGAGAGCAGGAACGCAGCCAGGAGGGCGACCGGGAGGGCACTGTCACGCGGTGAAGCATACGGGCAATGCGCCTGCGCCTCTTCTCGTTCCCGTAGATGGGTGGAACCGGGTGCGGGATCGTCAGTCGTTGTGGCGCTCCTGGGTCCCCAGGAGCCGGTGGTACAACGGATGGCAGGCGCTCAGGGCAAGGCCTGTGAGCACCAGGCCGACGATGATGACGCCAAGGGCCAGCGGAGACGTGCCGGACATTGGAGAGGTACCCATCAGGAGGGAGCCCATGACGATGCCCAGTCCCGCACCACCCAGAACGGCGAGGAGGAGTGGCGTATAGGCCTCCATCCACATGACGCGCAGGCCGTAGCCTGCGGGAGCGCCCATGCGGCGCAGACTGCGGGACTGCTCCGCGCGCTCAATGGTTCCTGAGGCCTGGGTGATGAGGATGGATGTGGCCGTCAGGGCGAACCCGAAGGCCAGGGTGATGATGGCACCCTTGTCAACGTCCCACAGGATGCCGTAGATGAAAGACTCAGCCGAATCGGTTTCCTTCGTTGACATGATGCTCAGCCCCAGCGGCATGGGTGACATGAAACCGCCGATGAAGGCCAGCAGCCCCATGGCGGAGACCCGGTGCCACGTCGTGGTGGGTGCAGCCTGGATGCGGCGAGCGGTCCAACGCATGACCGGGCCGCGTAGGTGGGCGAGCCCCCGGGAGAGCAGCTGCGTGAACCATGACCCGGCCAGGTCGAAGACGGCGATAAGTGCCACGATCATGACGCACACGATGATGAAACGGTGCTGCTGCGGTACCGACCTGATGATCTGCGGGGCACCGAATAGCGTCACGAGGAACACGATGACGCGCCAGACGCCGGCACGCGGTCTGTTGGTCCGTCGTGAGACACCCAGTGGGGAGATCCGCACCTGGCGCAGCCCCCGCCAGGCCGAAACCTGGCCAACCGTGACGACTCCCACCAGGACAACGGCCAGGTACCGCAGTGGCAGCACCATCTCGCCGGCGGTGATCCGGGTTCCCATGACGGTGAGTCCGCCCCAGGCGGGAAGTGTGATCAGGTAGACGGCGGTGCCGATGACTGCGCCTACCACCGACTGGACAAGGGCGTCCAGCAGGGACATACGGGTGACGTCGGCCCCGGACAGGCCCATCAG
>ERZ773100.1204-NODE-1204-length-12235-cov-78.176026_pt1 | contig 12235 bp, 10 predicted proteins | sample MGYA00511119_ERZ773100 | MGnify/ENA primary metagenome ERZ773100 (study PRJEB29015, sample SAMEA2738000) | human oral metagenome | biome: human oral; feature: human-associated habitat; material: dental | place: China | collected 2111 ...
TCTTGAGGATGGAGGACTTGCCGGCGCCGTTGGGGCCGACCATGCCGATCTTGGCTCCGGGGAGGAAGGCCATGGTGACGTCGTCGAGGATGACCTTATCGCCGTGGGCCTTGCGCGCCTTGATCATCTGGTAGATGTACTCAGCCACTGCTCGTCTGCGCCTTTCGTCAGGGTGTGAGCGGAGGTTCTGCGCGACGACGGCGACCGGCCGGTCCCGTCCGTGCGCACCGTGGCCAAGCCTAAGGGAGCCCTGGAGCAATGGCGACGACGGCGGAGGTGAGACGGTGCACGCCGGGCCATCGCCGTGTCGGAACACCGGGCGCAGTTATCATCCCAACCACCCACAGCGCCGTATCTCGAGTAAAGCGCAAAGCGAGATCGACACTACGCCACCGATCAATCGCGATCGTCAGAATAACGCACACCCACGACATGGCGACTTCAACTGCACGCAGAAGAAATCAGGGACGCTCAGCCCGGAATTCGAGGCCCTCTCGGGATGGTCCCCGATACGAATGATTCAGCGGGAGGTAATAAGGGCGCGGCGTCGTGTCAGGAACCAGACCACACCGGCCACCACCAGCCACAGGGCACCCTCAAGCACCCAGGCCACAGGATGAGTCCTATCGATCGGCATGACAAGCAAGACTACATTGGCCATGTGGGAGCCCGCGTGCACACCGACGGCCGCCCACGTCGAGTCCGATGCCCACAGGACCACCACTGCCGCGACAGCGAAGCCGAAAGGAGTCGCCAGATACACAATGCGCTCAATCCAACCCTCCTGCCCGCCTTTGGAGATGAGGTGGATCAGCGTGAAACCAATGACCGAAATGACACCTGCGGTGCGTCTATCACCCAGCGACCTGACGAGCCAGCCCCGCCACACGAGCTCCTCCGGGAACCCCTGGAGCAGGAACGCAAGATTCACTTGGTGGAGGACGAAAGCCCCGACGATGGGGAGGGGCAGATTCTTGATCCTTTCGGCGGTGGATTCGATCCCAAGCAGGTTCATCACGGCCCCCACGATCACCACAACGGCTGCCGCTACCACCATCATGACCAACATCCAGACCATGGCGTGCCGATCGACCCGCAGACGCAGATCACTCAGACTCCTCCCATCCAATCGGGTCACCGCCAACCAGATCAGAAGCAGAACGAACAAGGACGATCCGGACATTGCCACAGTCTCGATCATCGTCTCCGCTATGCCATCCGCATTCCTGAGCACTCCGAGTGGCACCAGAGGAAGGAGCACGAGATCGCCTGCGGCCATGACAATCACTGCGAGTGCAACGCGCAGGACCGTTCCTACGCGGCCGGGGAGCCGACGTCGTTGGGAGAGGTCGTTTACTGGGGCAGGGGTGAGTGCTGGAGATCGTGAGTTATTCATACCTCCGACACTAGCAGTGTCGCCTATCATAGGCAGCTCAGTCGTACGTCGGACATAATTCCGAAGTCTCCCAGAGACCTCTCAGGCTACTCTCCCTACTCAATGCAAAATTTGCTGCCCAACTAGTTCGTTATGGCCTTGTCGTCCCCTATCCCATGTCCAAAACAGATTCATAATCATCGCACGTCCTCTCGTCTATCTTCTCCCCTCTTAAGGTGATCATCGACGCTCCATCACTCCGACGATGATGATGTGGCCAACCGCCGCTGACGTCGGTGGAACACGAGAATGAGAAGTCCGACCGCGGCCCAGATCAAACCTTGGAGCACCCAGGTGATCGAACCGACGGGGAGATGCAACCGATCCGACAACAAGTCGTTCGCCACATGAAATCCCCCGTGCACGCCGATGGCCGCCCAGGTCGACCCGGAGATCGTTCGAACAATCAATGCTGTCACCGCAAATCCGCACGGTGGAGCGAGATACGTGAGGTGCTCAAGAAGATTCTGCTGACCTCCTTGAGAGAGAATATGAAGAGCAGTGAATCCGAGGACGCTGGACACTGCTGCGAAACGCGTCTCACCCAGTGAGGAGTAGAGCCACCCCCTCCATATGATCTCCTCAGGAATTCCCTGGAGAAGGAAGGCTATGGAGAAGGACTCGACGATCATGAGCCACGCTGGGCTCTGGGGTAACGGCTGGCCTCCACCAGCAATCCCGAAGACATGAAGCATGCCGGCCACCACAAGGTCTACGACGAGCGCAGCCAGAATCATCCCTGCCAGCCAAAGCAGCGCACGTCTGTCGGTGCGCAGCCCCACACTGACATGCCGGCCTCGGTCAAGCGTGCGACCCAAGACATAACACAGGATAAGAGCGAGCACCACCGCCACCCCATAGATCAGCAACACACACGACCCCACCGCGAAGGACTCCACGAGACCAACGGGATTCTCATGTGCGAGAGCAAAAGACTGGATGACAGGAACCTGCTTCAGTAAAGGCGGAGCGAGCGCGCAGGCGAACATCATCGCAAACGCAATCACGATGCGCACAACCTTGCCACCTACAGTGAGGTGACGACCTTGATCCGATCGATCCTCACTGAGATCCGAGGACTCGAGAGACGAGAGTGTTGATGAGACTTCCACCGACCGAGGTTTTTCATGTGATGCGCTCATAAAATTCACGGTACGCCCACTATTATGGCCTTTCAATCGCAGGTAAGAAGAACCAGGGGCGCATGGAAAAGAAATCAGGGATCCCTCCGGGGGATCCCTGACTCCGATGACGTTTCTAATGAAACAAGCCGCTCAGTCCTCGGCGGTCTCCTGCTGCTTGCGCCAGCGGATACCGGCGTCAATGAAGCCGTCGATGTCGCCGTCGAACACCGAGTCGGGGTTGCCGACCTCGAAGTTGGTTCGCAGGTCCTTGACCATCTGGTAGGGGTTGAGGACGTAGGAGCGCATCTGGTCCCCCCAGGAGGCCTTGACGTCCCCGGCGAGCTCCTTCTTCTTGGCGTCCTCCTCCTGCTGCTTGAGCAGGAGCAGTCGCGACTGGAGGACGCGCATGGCGGCGGCGCGGTTCTGGATCTGGGACTTCTCATCCTGCATGGAGACCACCAGACCTGTGGGCAGGTGGGTGATGCGCACGGCGGAGTCGGTGGTGTTGACGCTCTGCCCGCCGGGTCCCGAGGAGCGGAAGACGTCGATGCGGATGTCGGTCTCGGGGATGTCGATGTGGTCGGTGGACTCGATGAGAGGGATGACCTCGACGGCGGCGAAGGAGGTCTGGCGGCGGCCCTGGTTGTCGAAGGGGCTGATGCGCACCAGGCGGTGCGTGCCGCCCTCGACGCTCAGAGTCCCGTAGGCGTAGGGGGCGTGGACCTCGAAGGTGACCGACTTCAGGCCCGCCTCCTCTGCGTAGGAGGTGTTGAGGACCTTGACGGGATAGTCGTGCCGCTCGGCCCACCGGGTGTACATGCGCAGGAGCATCTCGGCGAAGTCGGCGGCATCCACGCCGCCGGCGCCCGAGCGGATGGTGACGACGGCGTCGCGCGGATCGTACTCGCCACTCAGTAGCGTGCGGATTTCCAAGTCGGAGAGGTCCTTGCTGATGGCAGCCAGGTCCGTCTCGGCCTCGGCGAGGATCTCGGCGGCGTCGTCTCCCTCCTCCTCACCGGCGAGCTCGACCATCGCCTCGAGGTCCTCAATGCGCTCGCCCAGGCTCTCGACGCGCTTGAGGTCGGCCTGGGCGTGGGACAGGGCGGAGGTGACCACTTGGGCGGAGTCGGGGTCGTCCCACAGGTCCGGGGCGGAGGCCTGCTCGGAGAGCTCGGCGATGCGGGCGCGCAGGGCATCGGGGTCAGTCACCGCGGCGATGGAGGCGTAGGTGTGTCGGAGTCGTTCGATCTCGGAGGAGAAGTCAGTGGCCACGGAGACGAGTCTACGGCAGAACGCGCCTGGGGCATCGTCGGCGCCGTCTCGTCGGTCGGCACCGACCATCAAGCCCCTCGCCGGCGCTCGTCCGCAAGCTGCAGCACGTCTGATCCGTCACCCCAGCTCGAGCCCCTGGGCCTGGGCGAGCAGCGCCTCGAGCACCGCGCGCGTCGCCGGGCTCGGTTCGGTGCGGGTCGAGCGATGGCGCACCACCAGCTGGCGCACACCCAGGCCGGGCAGGCGCACCACACTGAGCTCGTCCGGGACGAGCCCGGAGTAGACGGCCAGCTCAGGCAGGAGCGCGCACCCCAGTCCCTGGCTGACCATGGCCAGGACGACGTCGTAGTCGTAGGCGACGTGCCGCATCGTCAACGGCGTCCCCAGCTGGCGCTCCAATCGGTCCAAGGCGAAGGCGCCCGCCGTCCCCGGGGCGAGGTCAATCCAGGTTGCCCTCGCCAAATCCGCCAGGGTGGAGGGAGTCGCCTGCTCGGCCGGCACGACGACGAGCCAGGACTCGTCCAGTAACGGCATATCTGCCATACCCCGGGGCGCGGATGGAAGCGTGTGCTCGTCGCGCTCGATGAGGACCAGGTCGAGTTCGCCCCGGCGCAGCCGGGACAGGGCATTGCGCTCCTCGACCTCCTCAACGATCACCTCCAGCTCCGGACTGGTGGTCGCTAGCGACGACAGCAGGGGCAGCAGGAGGGCGCGGACGGCGGAGGCGAAGCTCCCCACACGCACCACACCGGAGGGGATGGAGTCGTCCAGGTCCGCCAGCTCACGGCGCACGGTGGTCAGCTCGTCCTCGATGCGCTCGGCCGCATCCGCCAGAACCTTGCCGGCCGCGGTGAGCACGGCTCCGGTGGGTGCGCGATCCAGGACCCGGGCGCCGCACTCGCGCTCCAGCAGGCGAATCTGCTGGGAGACTGCAGACGGCGTGATGTGAAGGATATCTGCCGCTGCGACGACTCCTCCGGCCCGGTGGACAGCCAATAGAACCGAGAGTCTCTGAGGCAGTACCTGCATGAAGTAAATCTACACCCCTCATGCAGAGAGATGCGATTGACCTTCATCGGAGGACGGGCCAAGAATCGGTTCCGTGAACGATGTGCTCCCCTCCCTCATCTCTCTCGGCGGCTGGATCGGTGCCGCTGAGCTCCTCGTGGCCTACTTCCTGGTCTCCAAGGGCACGATCGCGGGCGATTCCCTCAAGTACCAGGCCCTCAACATCACAGGTTCGGTACTGCTGACCATCAACTGCGCGAGCTCCGGTGCCTGGCCCAGCGTCATCGCCAACGCCTTCTACCTCCTGGTGGGCATCAACATCCTGTTCACGGTGAAGCGGGCCTACATCGCCCAGCTCTCACGTCGGCAGAAGGAGGAGCTGCGCGCCCGGATGCACCTGCACCGGCACTCCTCCCCCGTCGTCTCGACGGGCTTCGTCGAGCAGGCCTGATTACGGCTCCCAGCCCGTCACCATCCCGCTCAGCAGCAGTCCAACCAACCCGCTACGGCGCAATGAGTCTGTCGGCTCACTGCGTCGTCGTCATTCGGGCCGAACCGGTGGCGGTGATGGTGAAGCCATCGGCGGGGATGATGCCCCAGGGCAGGAAGGGCGGACGGGAGCGGGCTTGCAGCGTCACCACGGCGGTCTGGCCATCGGCGGCCCGGGCGCTGATGATCGTGGTCCCAGCCAGCTTGGCGGCCGCCGGCTGGGCCGACAGATCGGCAGAGGCGTTGGCGCCCACCTCCGCATCGGTCAGAACGCCGGGCGCCGCGCCCGTCCCATCGCACCCGTAGTACGGGTTCGCGTCTGTTCCGTCCGCTCCCGCGGCCGCTGCCGAGTCCGCCAGGGAAGTGAGGGTCTTGCGATCGAGTATTGTCAACGTGCTCACCGAAACGCCGTCACCCCGGAGGACATTATGGTCACAGTCGCTGAACACATCGCAAGCGCAGACAAAGCCATTTGCACCAATATCGAGACCCTAGAGGGCCACCGGGGCTTACTATCGCAGAACATTCTAAGCCAGATGCGGAACCTAGTCGAAGGAGCCGCCGTCTACGTCCACACCGGCCGAGGCGACACCGACTACAACTACAGGAACTCCATCACACAGGCGCTGGAATGGGTCTCAGCTCAAGGCAAGCTCAGCTTCATCACGCGCTTCCACAAACTTCTTCAACCCTCAGCTTCGCACTACACTTTTGACGGCGACACCTCTGAGCGACTCATGCTCCGCTACTACGAGTACCTCCTGCGTCTTCGCAAGCTCCTGCACGACAAGACAGGCGTCGACATCCTGGCCAACCTCGAATCATTCCCCTTGAACCAAGATCCTGCGCTGACTGAGTACCACGCCAAGATCGCCCTCGCGATCGAGCAGTCGGGACAACCGTCATCAAACCGCCGCGACCGCTACTACATCCACAAGACCCGTCCCTTCGTCACCAACGGCCGAATCTACTACGAGGTGACCTTCCACCACGCGGTCAACTGGAGCAACAAGGCCCAACGCATCATCGCGTTCACAGACATCGACATCGCGGACAACTACGCAGCCCTCCTCGGCCTCCAAGACACCACCATCGAGGTGTTCGGGAAGCAGATGCCAATCACGCTCATCAGGAGCTGGGAAGTAGCCATCCGCCCCGCCGAAATCCAGAACTTCGCCCGCTTACTCGGCCAGCAGATGCAAAGGGGGCGAACCGACTCTGCCGAGTACAGATTCGTCATGCAAAAACTCACCACCGGCTTCACGCTGCTGGATCTGATCGATGCACCAGACGAACGATACCGCGTGATGCGAGCACAAGGAACGGCCAACACCAGCAACCCCCAAATCTTCCCCGCATTGGACAAAGCCCGACACATCATCCGCGGCCAAAAACCCGGGCAAAACGTCCTGCGCTACCTACTGCTAAGAATGAGGAACCGAGAGCTCAAGCCCCAGTACGACTGGCAGCCAAACAAGCGCCTCTCCAACCTGAACCTCGCCTACGGCTGCATCCCCTTCGACGAAATGCCCTTCTGCTCGATGCCCCTGAATCACAGGCCTCGATTCTGGGATCTTATCAACAGTCTCGATCCGGCAGGACGCACCCACGAGTTCCTCGCACGTCGCATTCAACGCAACGTCGAAGATCGGGGCATCCTGTACACTCCGCTGTCCGAACTCGATGATTTTGACAATATCAACGCCCTCATCACCACCCACAACAACACTCTCTATTACAAACACCGTCCCGCCCGAAATCTCGTCCTCGACAAAGGACACGTCTTCATCCAGAGCTATGAGGACGACACCCACAACATCATCACCGAGCTGCAGTCCTACGCCGCCCACGGGGTCACCGACTACACCGCAGCCGTTACACAGTGGCTCGATACCGCCGCTAACGACGTCGATGATGTAGCGAAGATAAACGCCCTCACTACCCTGTTCGCCCAGTCCTGCGTCGCTCTGATCTACGGAGCTGCTGGTACCGGCAAGACACGGATGGTCGACCACATCGCCAACTACTTCGCAGACAAAGAGAAACTATTCCTCGCCAACACCAACCCCGCAGTCGAGAACCTCCGCCGACGCGTGACCGCACCGAACTCCGAGTTCCGTACCGTCTCAAGCCAAAATGCTAAACCTCGAGGCAGCTTCGAGCTGCTGGTCATCGACGAATGCTCCACGGTAAGTAACAACGATCTACTCAAGATCCTGAATGATACCGACTTCAATCTATTGGTGCTGGTAGGCGATGTCTTCCAGATCGAAGCGATCCGGTTCGGCAACTGGTTTAACGTCATCCGCTCCTACATCCCTTCAGCCTCAGTCTTCGAGCTGACGTCCCCTTTTCGCACTTCTGAGCAGTCCCTCATCGACTTCTGGACGAAGGTACGCTCCCTTGATGAAACAATCCCCGAAACGATCGCGCGGAACCACTACTCCACGAAGCTAAACGCCACTCTGTTCGAGAACCACTCACCCGAAGACATCATCCTGGCACTCAACTACGACGGCCTCTACGGCATCAACAACATCAACCGCTTCCTGCAAGCCAGCAACCCCCACCCCGCCGTGGCTTGGGGCCCGGCCGTCTACAAAGTCAACGACCCGGTACTGTTCGGCGATAACGACCGCTTCCGCGGCCTCATTTACAATAACTTGAAGGGCACCATTACCGCCGTCCAAGCGTTCAACGAACGCATCGAGTTCGATATCTATCTCGACCGCCCCGTCACCGAGTTAGATGTAGAGGATTACGACGGGCTAGAGTGGGTTGCCGACTCCACCGTCCGCTTCTCCGTCTACGACCTGGATTCCAGCAACGAAGACGAGGACAGCGATATTTCCACCGTCCCCTTCCAAGTTGCCTATGCCGTCGGTATCCACAAGGCACAAGGTCTGGAATACGACACTGTTAAGATCGTTATCACCGAAGCCAACGAAGACGACATCTCGCACAACATATTCTACACAGCTATCACCCGAGCCCGAAAGCATCTGCGCATCTACTGGTCACCCGAGACCCAACAAGCCGTCCTGCACAGCCTTCACACCAACGACGCCAGCAAAGACGTCGCACTGCTCTCTGCCCGAAGAGGACTCAAACCGCTCAAGAAATAGTCGCTACCCCAGCAGTGAGTTGTCGGTTCCTAAACCGGCTCTTCGTATTTGAGGGTACGATAGTCGGGGCTTATCGCATGGTCTAGATGGTTGCTTTGAACCGGTCTTTGAGGCCTCCAGCATGGACGAGGCCGCGGACGGTGTAGCTGGTGAGGTTTCTGAATCCCAGGGCGATACCGCGTGGGTGCTCGAGTCGTCCGTTGACTGCTTCGGTGGGGCCGTTGGAGGTGCCGGGATGATCGAAGTAGACCAAGGGGTGTCGGCGTTCCTGTCGGTCAGGGTCCTGGCCGGGGCCGTGATCTCCTCCAGGCCAGCCGGAACGGCGTCGCGCAGGGAGCTGACGAGCCGTGTGTCATCAGGTACTTTCCAGGCCCAGACCTTCGGCGCGGTAGGCCTGGACCGGAGCATGGCGCTCGTCGGCGAACAGAGTCTCGAGGCGCTGAACCTGGGCCTCGGTGAGCAGATCAGCACCGGTCAGCAGTATGCGCCGGGCCCGGTAGAGCGCCTTACCCTTACGCCCCCGATTTCCCTCTGGATACGGCGGCGGCACTCATCGACCTTGTCTCCTGCCAGAGACACAACGCGCGTAGGGGTCCATCACCGCCTGCGCCTTGGGAAGCCCCTCGCCAGCGGTGTTCCTGAACCCTGTGAAACCCTCCATCGTCACCACCTCGACCTTCTTCCTTCCTCCAGGACTCGTTCCGGGCGGCAAGTCAGGGATTGAAGGCTTTCTTGGACCGGCCCCCGGCGACATCGAGCAGACGGGCCGGATCACTTGCGTCGCGCAGGGGAACGGCGTCGACCTCATGCTCACCGGCCGGTCGGTGACCAATGTCACGGATTAACTCTAGGGCACCTGGTCACGAATTGGCCACCACCTCGGCATAGCCTGTGGATAACCCGGGAAGCGTTGAATCTTCATCGGCCTGTTTCCCACCGTTCTCGACGTTTGCCGCCAGCGGACGGGCGCGGCTGTCCTGCGAGATATGGGACCTGTCGCCTACGGTTGGACCATGTCACAGCCTCCGCAGTCCCCGGACGCCCCCGGCAGCACCGATGTCGACGGCCGTGTCGACGATCTCACCGATGAGGCGGCCTCTGACGTCGAGCGCGCTGCGGCTCCGGCTGGCGACGACCATGACGACCATGGCAAGCGGCAGGCCGAGCATCCCGGCGGGCATGAGGACGACTACCGGGCGCCCGTCGTCGTCGCCCCGCTACCGGGCGCGTCGGCCGGCCCGCCCAAGAACAGCCGGCTGGCTCCGGAGGCCCAATCCGCCGCTCCCCGCCCCCGCCATTCGGCCCTGGCTCTGGCCGCGATGGCGAGCGTCGCCGTCGCCGGGCTCAACCCGGCTCGCCTGGCTCTGCCGCAGTCCGAGACCCCGGAACGGCATATCACCGGCGTCATTGACACCCAGGGCCGGCACTGGGAGGTTCATGAGGCGCGCACCGACGCCGTCGGCGCGTCCCTGGAGGCGGAGGCTGAAGTGCTGCGGCGCATCGGCCGGGTCGTCGACGACGGACGGCTCTCCTTCGATGTGCCTCGCGTCAGCGGGTCGCTGCGCCAGCAGGGCGCCCACATCCAGGTCCGCTCCCATGTGGAGGGCAAGCCGATCCCTGTGGAGGCGCTCCGTCCGGGGCCGGGGATGTCGGCGGGACTGGGCAAGGCCCTCGGCGAGATCCACGAGCTGGACATGTCGGTGATCTCCGAGGCGGGCATGCCGGTCTACGACGCCGAGGAGGTGCGCCGACGCTGGCTGAGTCTTCTGGACGACGCCGCCGCGACGGGCAAGACCCCGCCTACCCTGCTGGGACGCTGGGAGCAAGCGCTGGAGGACACGGTCCTGTGGCGCTTCCGCCCCGCCGTGGTCCACGGCGACCTCGCCGAGGAGAACGTGCTGGTGGCCGGCGGCACGGTCGTGGCCGTGCGCGGCTGGTCGCAGGCGCACGTGGGCGATCCGGCCGAGGACCTAGCCTGGGTGTACTCCTCGGCGCCGGTAGACTGTCTGGACTCCATCGAGGACGCCTACGATATCGCCCGCTCTGAGGGAGTGGACCGGCATCTGCGCGAGCGGGCCGAGCTGGTCAGTGAGCTCAGCCTGGCACGATGGCTCCTGCACGGGGTCAGGACCGGGGACAAGCCGGTCATCAATGACGCGGTGGCGATGCTGGAGGACCTGGCCGCCCAGGTGGGCGATGCCCCGCTGGTGGAGCCTGCCGCGCCCCGGCTGGCGCCGGTGCCCGGGGAGCGCGAGCCCGCGGAGCCCGACGCGATCACCAATCCGGTGGCGATGGTGCGCGTCGACGACGAGGACGACTGACTCCGCCTCCCGCCTCTATCGGGGTCAGGTCAGCGGGTTGCGACTCATGAGTACCAGGAAGGCGCTGGCCCACACCAGGTTGACAATGTTGAACAGTGCCCCGTCCAGCAGCGGCTTGCCGGGGTAGGGCAGGCGGGTCAGGGCGTACCACGGGAGGGCCTGCACCGGTGGGGTCAGGATCAGTGACCATCGGGGGAAGGCAGTGGCCCCGGAGCCCAGGGCGATGCAGACAAGGACCCAACCTAGTGCTGTCAGTCCGATGGCGGGGATCCAGGCCTGCATGAGGAAGCGGTAGAGCCTGCGGGCATGCTCCAGAGCGGCAGGATCGGGCACTTCGCCGTTTTCGTCTCCCTTGCCCATCGTCTTGGCCGACACGTAGGCCCGGTAGGCCGCGTACGCGCGCTCCGAGGCCAGCGCAAGTGGGTAGAAGGAGGCGTGGGCCAGGGGTAAGAGGCTGAATCCGATGCCGAGCAGCACCGCTCCCGCCATCCCGACCGACGATCCGCGCAGCAGCACCCAGTGCGCGTAGAGGCCGGCGAGCATAAGCGGAATGGAGTAGTCGGCTGCCAGTGCGCCCCATCGAAGGCGGGGTTCGTTGATACGCGTGTAGAAGGCGTAGGCGTCGTCCCCCATGAGGTCGATGAACTCGCCGTGCTCGCTCCGGTCGGGCCGATGAAAGCCGATGATAAGCGCATCTCCGAGGATCCAGCACAAGGAACTGATGAGGAAGGCGACGATCGACCAGGTCACCAGCATGCGGGTTCTCCTTGCAACGTCGGACGCGAAGAGTGAGTGCGTCGGGCCATGAGCGGCTTGAGCGGCTCTGCGTCTGATCGAGAGGGCGAGCCCAGGCGGCCCTGAAGACGACGTTAGCTCGGCTGCTCGGGTGCGGGAAGAGGCGTCATCTCGTTGGTCGAGGAGTCGGGAGTCAGGGCCGCCCCGATCTGGTCGAGGCCGAGCAGGCCGGCGGCGCTGAGCTCGTCGATACGCCCTCCGGGGTAGTCGACGTACACGTAGGCGGCGCGCACCGAGCCGGTCGGCACGCCCTGGGACGCCGCCCAAGCGTGGACGTAGACGCTGAGCTGGTCGACGGGGACTCGGCGGCGCCCGGTCTTCCAGTCGATGATGAGCCAGCCGGTCCCGTCCAGGCGACGGAAGACGGCATCCATGCGGCAGCGCAGGGTGGTGGCACCGATGGTGATCTCCCGTTCCGTCTCAGTCTCAGCCAGGACGTAGTCCTCCAGGAGCGGCAGGTTCTCGGCCGTCTCCAGCCAGCGCTCGATACGGGCCCGGTCCCGAGGGTCGAGGCCGTCGGGAACGCCTGCCTCGGCCAAGTCGAACAGGGTGCCGCGTGCGCTCAGGCGCTGGGCGACGGCGTCGTGGAAGACGGTTCCCAACCGGCCGGCGGCGCGAGGCTCGGGCGGGAGAGGGCGGCGCAGTTCGAGGGCGAAGCGCAGCCGG
>ERZ773100.1206-NODE-1206-length-12233-cov-3.193135_pt1 | contig 12233 bp, 9 predicted proteins | sample MGYA00511119_ERZ773100 | MGnify/ENA primary metagenome ERZ773100 (study PRJEB29015, sample SAMEA2738000) | human oral metagenome | biome: human oral; feature: human-associated habitat; material: dental | place: China | collected 2111 ...
TAACCACCGCAAGGTCCTCGTCGTGGACGGCCGCGTCGCGTTCTCCGGTTCGCAGAACGCTATTCACCGCTCCTACGACATGCCCGAAAACATCAAGAAGGGCCTGGAGTGGAAGGATCTGACCTTCTCCTGCACCGGCCCCATCGTTGAAGAGCTCAACGCCATTTTCGTCTCCGACTGGTACTCCGAAACGAACCAGCTGATCCTGGCAGAAATTAACACCACCATCCCCTACTACGAGGATGGGATGCGCGCCCAGGTTGTTCCCTCCGGCCCCGGTTTTGAAACCGAAAACAACCTGCGCCTCATCAACTACTTGATCTACAATGCCGAGCGGCGTATCACCATCTGCTCACCCTACTTCGTACCCGAAGAGACCCTACTGCAGGCACTCACGAACGCCGCATACTCCGGTATTGAAACCACCGTGATTGTGTGCGAGAAGGGCGACCAGTTCCTGCCGAACATGGCGCAGCGTTCCTACTACGAGCAGCTGTTGCAGGCGGGTGTGCGTATTCTGCAGTACCCCAGCCCGACCGTGCTGCACTCCAAGTTCATGTTCGTGGACGACGACCTGGCGTTCATCGGCTCCTCGAATATGGACCCGCGTTCCTTCTCGCTGAACATGGAAGTGTCAACGTTCGTCATTGACCGCAAAATGGTGGCGATGCTGGATGAAGTATGCGCCGAATACGAGCAGGTCTGCACCGAGCTGCTGTACACCCAGTGGGCGGAGCGCCCGCGCCGCATCAAGATGACGGAGAACCTCTGCCGACTGTGGTCATCGCTCCTCTAAACTATTTTTCACGCACTAGCTTCACCCGCTAAGGCGCACAAGATAAAAGCTCCCCCTGAGTTCGACTGAATCAACACTCAGGGGGAGCTTTTGTATGCCTCGCGCCATCGCAGGATGCACCAGGCAACAAGCTAGAGTAGCGCCACACGCCAAAGCGGCGCTACACGCCAGCCGCACACAAGCGCAGGCAGAAACAGCAAAAAGGGCAAAAAGAAACACGCGACACCTCCGACATCGCATACCCTCGTATGCGGCGAATGCATCGCGCGTTCATTTCTACCCTGCACTAGTTTAGCGCCATAAACGGTTTCCCGTGTGGATTGAAGAAGGTTTAATCTGCAACCACTCCGGCGCAAGCAGGCGAACAGCCTTCGCACAACCCGACAAAGCAGTAATAATCGACTCGCAACGCTGATTAAACTCGCTCTGATGACGCTTATCCACAATCTGCCCCGGAAAATGGCGATGCATCTTCGACACAGAGTCGCTACTCTCCTGCAAACCGTGGCCCGTATGGCCCGGAACATGCTTCACCAGCACACGCTTCTCGCGGATAGCCTCCGTCAAAGCACTCATCTGAGCCACCACACGCTCATCCTGAATACCCTCAGAAACCCACGCCTCAAAAGCCCAACGGCTATGCGCCAAACGCAACACAAACGTCAACGCACCCAAAGAATCCGTATGAATAATCAGGCGGCGCGAACCACTATGGAACACCGTATAAGCCGCCAACATCGCAGACAGCTCACCAGTCATAATATTCACGCCATCATAGTGGGAATGAAAATAGAAGCCGTCCTCACTCACGCCGGCGATACCCATGCGGCCGCCACGCTGATACTTCTTATTGTGAGTCGAACGGAACGAACAATCCGTGAAAACGCTATAGTCCTGCAGCTGATCCAGCGGACGAGGAGTCAGTGCCTCCTCCACCATCTCATCCACGGCGGTACGCGCCGCACACACCTCAGCCTGCATCCGCTCATACGCGGGCGTGCCAGCAAGCTTCACATGCACTTCACCCAAAGAATGGTTATCGTACGGGTCCAGCACCTTCTCAAAGGCGCGGTACTCCATAATCCCCTTCAACTGGTCGCAATCACGGAAAAGATGCTTCAAATTCTTACGGTCAGCAGCAATCGTCACCAGGTTCTGACGGTACTGCTCAGGAACCACATCCCACGCAGAAAGCACGGCACGACCCAGCAGACGCGGATGCACCTCATCACAGCACTCCATCAGGGAATGAACGTGAGTGAAAAGCATCGGCTCCTCATTCACCACAGTGCGGGTGCCGTCCTGCTTAGAAATAAAAACCACCGTCGACAACGCCGAATAACAAAAACCCTGCGCCTTACGATGCTCCTGAGCCACCGCAATCACAGCAACACCCTGATCCGTGTACCCGGCAGGGTACGAGGCGCTATAGTCGGGCGCCTCCCAGGTCAGGGTGCATCGTTTGATATGCGCCGGTGAAAATCCCATGAGTGTCACCCCCCATGCGTGCCATACCGCTTCTCCTTCCAATCATGCGGTGTATCTTCCTCATTCTTTTATAGGTCGAAAAGAAAGGGGCACGCAAATATAAAACACCTTTTTTACAGTTAGCGAATGGGCCAGCCGAAAATCCTCCCACCCGCCACCACACCACAAAACCCAGCGTAAAACCCAGCACAGAGCACGGCGCACAACACGGCGCGAGAAACCCCCGCGCATACCTGCCCGCCGCGGGGTGAAGGTGTACGGTAAAAGAGTCATATACGACGCGGCAACCGCCGCACCACCCCACAAGGAGAGTCCCATGATTGGTGTCTACGCCGGAGTATCCGTCAAGCCCGAGCACGTTGAAGAATTCCTCACAACCATCGAACCGCTCGTGACCGCAAGCCGCCAGGACGAAGGCAACGTCAGCTACGACTTCGGTGCCGTCTCCGACACCGACTTCGCATTCATCGAGCGTTGGGAATCCCAGGAACTGCTCGAAAAGCACATGGGCACCGAGCACTTCCAGAAGGCTGTCGCCGCATGGGAGCCGCTGCTCTCCTCCGAGCTGGACGTTCGCATCGTCAACTTCCGCTAAGCAACGTTAAATACCGAAGGTGCCCGGCACCCCCTATGAGAGGGGTACCGGGCACCTTCGTATATCAGCCTTGGAGGCGAGCGCGGCTACTCGCGGTGCGCCTTCATGCTCGCCAGGTTTATCGGCGTTCTACGCCAACCTCCACCGAATCAAGCGTGAAACCATTCGTCGCGCTCACGCAATGCACCTTACCGCTATTCACCGACTTGCAGGTGTAACCGTACGCAGTCACCACCTGACCGGCAGGCAGCGCAGTAATACCCTCGGTATTCACCGGCTCCGGGGTGGCGGTCTGACCGACCAGGCTCACCTCAGGAGCCTGACCCTGCACCATGTGCACGCGCTGCTGCGCCTTACCGGAGGCGGCATCCCAACCCTCCAGGGTCACACCCACCAGCGCCTGGCAATCCACACCCGACGGGGTCACCGAGCACGCAACCTTAGAGTCCGGGCTGGTGAAACGCAGCGCCTCAACAGTCTTCGCCGAATCGCCCTGACCGAAAGTGCCGCCACCATAGGCTTCAGCGAAAGTCAGCGTACCCGAGAGCATGCGGGTCTGTGCCGGAATCAGCGCCAGACGAGGCTTCTCAGTGCTACCGCCCTGAGTGAAGCAGGCACCCGTAATGTAGTCGCGGCCCTGCACCTTCGTGGCGCACTGGTACCACTCAACACTCGCCGAACCGTCCTGGTTCTTGCGGCTGTGGAAGAGACGCACTGCCTCCTGAGCCTTCGCACAATCCGAACCGTCATACACGTAAATACCGGCGGAACCACCCAGCAGGCTGGTCACGCCGCAGCGGGTGCCCGCATCAATAGTGTTCGCGGAGCCACTCGCGGAAGCGTATGCCGCCGCGTACTCAGCGTCCGTGCTCGGCTCATTGGTCGGGGTTGCTACAGCATCAAAAGTTGCCGGCGCATCCAGACCGGCAGAAATCTGCACAGTATTCGGCTTCCAGGAGCCGTCCGCCGCTTTAAACAGGGTCTTCGCATCAACGGACGCTGAGGAAGTCGCGACCTTCATGGGAGTGGTTTCAGACTCATCAGCCTGCGGCTGAGCGGAGCAAGAACTCAAAGCGAGCGCACCGATGCAGGCAAGAGCCGTCAGAGCACGACGAGTAAAAGCACGCTGTGCGCGTGCGGGCAGGGTAATCATGAGTGTGTCCTCGTGAGGGTTGCGAATTGCGTTGTGTTTGAGTGGTTGTGCTGAGTCGGTGAAGCGGGTACCTAAATACCTTCTTACACCCTACTGCACCGCAACTGACAAGGCAATACGCTGCACCGGGTATCCCACAACGGCAGACGAAGACGCGGACAAAGAACAGCGCCCCGCCCGCAGAAAAACCGCGGAACGAGGCGCCAGCCCATCAGGGCAAGATATTAAATTCTCACACGATACGTAAGGGGCTTATGCGTCCTCGGGCAGGATGCGCACGCCACCCTTATCAGCCGAAGCAGCCAGCATGCCGTACACCTTCAGGGCGTTCGACACCTGACGCTCACGCGGCTTCGTCGGACGCCACGGTGCAGCGCCCTTCGCCTCGCGGCGAGCAGCAAGCTCCTCATCCGAAACGTTCACACGCAGGATACGGTTGTTCACGTCGATCTCAATCTCGTCGCCGGTCTGCACCAGGCCGATCGCGCCGCCAGCGGCCGCCTCCGGGGAGACGTGACCGATAGAAATACCGGAGGTACCACCGGAGAAACGACCGTCAGTAATCAGTGCGCACTTCTTGCCGAGGCCCAGACCCTTCAGGTAGGAGGTCGGGTACAGCATTTCCTGCATGCCGGGGCCGCCCTTCGGGCCCTCGTACTGGATGACGACAACGTCGCCTTCCTTCACGTTCTTCGACAGGATCTCGTACACAGCCTCGTCCTGCGACTCAACCACGAACGCGCGACCCTTGAAGTGGAACAGCTCCTCATCAATACCAGCGGACTTGATGATCGCACCGTTCTGAGCAATGTTGCCGTACAGGACCGCCAGACCGCCGTCCTTGGTGTACGCGTGCTCCACGGAGCGGATGCAGCCGTTCTCGGCGTCAGTCTCGTGGGACTCGTACTTGTTCGCGGTGGAGAACGCATGGGTGGTGCGCACGCCACCGGGAGCTGCCAGGAACAGTTCCTTCGCCTTCTCGCTCGCCTTGCCGCTGCGGATATCCCACTCGTCCAGCCACTCGTCCAGCGAGTCAGCGTGAACCGAATGAACGTTCTTGTGCAGCAGCCCGGCACGGTTCAGCTCACCCAGCAGGGCGGGAATACCGCCGGCACGGTGCACGTGCTCAATGTGGTACTTAGTGGAGTTCGGGGCAACCTTCGCCAGGCAGGGAACCTGACGCGAAATACGGTCAATGTCATCCAGAGTGAAGTCAGCGCCTGCCTCATGAGCAATCGCCAGGGTGTGCAGCACAGTGTTGGTCGAACCGCCCATCGCCACATCCAGCGCCATAGCGTTCTCGAACGCCTCCTTGGTCGCAATGGAGCGGGGCAGAACCGACTCGTCATCCTGCTCGTAGTAGCGCTTGGACAGCTCAACGATGCGGCGGCCAGCATCCAGGAACAGCTCCTTACGAGCAACCTGAGTAGCCAGGGTGGTGCCGTTACCGGGCAGCGCCAGACCAATCGCCTCATTCAGGCAGTTCATGGAGTTCGCGGTGAACATACCCGCGCACGAACCGCAGGTCGGGCACGCATTCTTCTCAATCTGGGCGAGCGCAGCGTCGCTGACGCTGTCATCAACAGCCATCACCATGGCATCAATGAGGTCGAGGCGGTGCTCAACAATACCCTCAATGCCCTCGCCGGACTCCATGGGGCCGCCAGAGACAAAGATAGTGGGGATGTTCAGGCGCATAGCCGCCAGAAGCATACCGGGGGTGATCTTGTCACAGTTAGAGATGCAGACCAGCGCGTCGGCACGGTGCGCGTTGACCATGTACTCGACCGAGTCAGCAATCAGATCGCGGGAAGGCAGCGAGTAGAGCATACCGTCGTGACCCATCGCGATACCGTCATCAACAGCGATGGTGTTAAATTCCTTGGCGACGCCGCCAGCCTCACGAATCGCGCCGGCGACCAGCTCACCCATGTCCTTCAGGTGCACGTGGCCGGGCACGAACTGGGTGAAAGAGTTCGCGATAGCAATAATGGGCTTGCCGAAATCATCATCGCCCATGCCGGTGGCACGCCACAGGGCGCGGGCACCAGCCATGTTACGGCCGTGAGTTGAAGTACGTGAACGCAGTTCTGGCATTGTTTTACCTTCCGTAGTGATGCAAGTACTGATTGTACGCGCGGCGTCCAACGCTTCTCAGCTCAGGGTCACTTTGGTTTCATGCATCGAAACGCGCACGAGCCTGCAACCGCCTATCGGTGGGAGGGTTGAGGCCACGGGGGTTGTGCCGGATCTGCGGCAGAATTGCCCCCTTTGGGGTAGATAGGGGACGTCACCCCATTATGCCCCCTAATCTGGAATGAGCCCAGGTTGCGGGCGGCGATATTCAGTCGGCGAACGCGCCGGGAGGCGGCGGGCTGCCGTGCCTGCCGCGTACGGGCCTCGCTGTGCACACATAGCAGCATACATAGCACTGGCGCGGTTCGTTTCCAACACACTGATTTATACGCAGATTTATACGCACTGAACCCTGCTCACATTTCAGAAGGTTTCCATGACACAGGCACCCACCGCATCGCTCACCCTCACCCCGGCAACCAGCCCGGCAGGCGGTAAGGATTTCGCGTCCTCCGTCATCTACCAGGTGTACCCCAAGTCCTTCTACTCCGCGGCGGGTGGCGCCTACGGCGACCTGCGCGGCGTCATCGAGAAGGTGCCCTACATTGCTTCCCTGGGCGTGGACATGGTGTGGTTCAACCCGTTCTTCGCCTCCCCGCAAAACGACAATGGCTACGACATCTCCGACTACTACGCCATCAACCCCGACCTGGGCACCATGGAGGACGTCGAAGAGATGATTGCAGCCCTCGCCGAGCACGGTGTGGGCGTCATGTTCGACATGGTGCTCAACCATGTTTCGACCGAGCACGAGTGGTTCCAGCGTGCGCTCGCCGGTGAGCGCGAGTACTGGGATTACTTCTACATTCGCCCCGGCAGGTACACCGAGGACGGTCAGCTGCGCGAGCCGACCAACTGGGAGTCGAAGTTCGGCGGCTCCTGCTGGTCCCGCTTTGGCGAGTACACGGATGAGCACGGTACTCCCCTGTTCTATATGCACCTGTACGACCGCACCCAGGCGGACGTGAACTGGTACAACCCGACTGTGCGCGACGAACTGTTTAAGGTCGTGAACTTCTGGTACGAGAAGGGTGTGCGAGGTTTCCGTTTTGACGTCATTAACGTCATCGGTAAGGGCGAAGAGCTATTCGACGCCCCCGAAGGCACCGTGGACAAGGCACAATACACCGACACCCCGATTGTGCACACCCGCATTCAGCAGCTGAACCGCGCCTCGTTCGGTCAGCATGATGACACCGTGACCGTGGGCGAAATGTCCTCGACCAGCATCGAAAACTGCGTGGGCTACTCCAACCCGGCAAACCACGAGCTGGACATGGTGTTCAGCTTCCACCACCTGAAGGTGGACTATGAGAACGGCGAGAAGTGGTCGAAGGTGCCGTTCCGTTTTGCCGAGTTGAAGCAGATTCTGAACGATTGGGCGTTGGGTATGCAGGCCGGCGGCGGCTGGAACGCGCTGTTCTGGAATAACCACGACCAGCCGCGCGCGCTGAACCGTTTTGGTGACGTTGAGCGTTACCGTGCCGAGTCGGCGACCATGCTGGCGACCGTGATTCACCTGCTACGCGGCACCCCGTACGTGTACCAGGGCGAGGAAATCGGCATGATTGACCCGGTCTACTCCTCGATTGAGCAGTACGTGGATGTGGAGGCGCACAATGCCTACGCGATGCTGCGTGAGCGCGGTCTGAGCGAGCAGCAGGCTCTGGAGATTGTGGCGTCGAAGGCTCGCGATAATTCGCGTGTGCCGATGCAGTGGACCGCGGATCCGGCGACCGCCGGGTTCGGTTCCACCTCGCCGTGGCTGGCTCCCGCCCCGGTGCGTGATGCGGCGACCGGTGCCGGTATTTCGGTGGAGGATGAGGAACGCAACGGCGTGATTCTGCCCTACTACCGCACCCTGATTGCCCTGCGTAAGCAGTACCCGGTCATCTCTGCCGGTTCGTACGCGCCCTACGCGTTGGATCACGAGCGGGTTTTTGCGTACCTGCGTGAGCTGCCCGCTGAGGCTGGCTCCGAGGACGGTAGCCCGGCACAGCGTCTGCTGGTGCTGACGAACTTCTACGGTGAGCCGACCGAGGTTGAGGTTCCGGCTGAGTTCGTTCGTTCCGGTCGCGTGCTGGTGTGTAATTACAAGAATTCTGCGGTGGATTCCATTGCGGTCGATTCCTCCGTGCCTGATTCTGTCGTGCCTGATTCTGCCGAAACGGTGACGCTGAGCCTGCGCCCCTACGAGGCTTTGGCGCTGCTGATTGAGGGCTAAAAGCTACTGTATGCCTCTCCCCTAGCCTGTGGGGCGGGATGATATAAACTGACCTGGCAATATTCTATTTCTAGAATATTCCCAGGTCGGTTTTATATATCCCATTCCTGTAGAGGAATTTATACGGAATGTCGGGTGGACTCTCAGAAGCCGTGCTCGTTCAACCAGGCAGCCGCCGCCTGCGCGGGTTCCTGCTTAGAGGTACCCGAAACACGGTCGTTGAGGGTACGCAGATCGGCGGTGGTCAGCTTCGCCGAGACACGATTCAGAACCTCCGCCGCGGAGTCAGGAACTCGCGACGTATTGATAATGGGCAGCACCTGCTGAGCCAGAATCATGTTTTTCGAATCCTCCAGCACCACCAACTGATTCTGCTCAATCGCGGGCGTGGTCGAGTAGAGGTCAACCACCTGCACGGTGTCATCCAGCAGGGCCTTGACGGTCAGCGCACCACCGCCATCCGAGAGGGGCACAAACTCGGCGGGGACGCATCCATACTTCTCCTTCAGACCCGGGATGCCGTAGGCGCGCTCGGCAAACTCCGGGGCGGCGCCGAGCTTCAGATTCGTACAGCGGGAGGCGAGGTCTTCAAGGCTTCGCAGACCGTACTTCTGGGCGGTCTGCGCGGTAACAACCAGGGAGTCCTTATCCTCCGCCTCGGAGGCGTTGAGGGCACGAATTTCAGTCCCAGAGGTGCCGGCTGTGAGGGTGCCGAGGGCGGCGGGCAGCGCCTGCAGAATCTGCTCGGCGGTTGAGGCGGTAGCCTTCGGATCCAGGTAGAGCAGCAGGTTTCCGGAGTAGTCCGGGATAACGTCCACCGCACCGGAGGCGAGTGCTCCCAGGTAGGCCTCGCGGGCGCCGATGCTCAGCTGGGTGCGGGCGTTGAATCCCGCCCGGGCGAGGGCTCCAGCGTAGATTTCGGCGAGGATTTGAGATTCGGCGAAGGCCGCTGAGCCGACGATGATTCCTTCGTGTTCGCCGCTGAAGACTTTGTCGCCGCTGAGCCCGCAGGCGCTGAGAATACCCGCCATACCGAGCGCTCCGGCGGCGGTTAGGGCAGTGCGACGAGATACGATACGGCGCGTGAAGGTTTTAGGCGTCTGATTCATCGGGTTCATGCCTTCTTCCGGTTGATGGTGAGCCCCGCGGGAGTGAGCGCGCGCTGCACAAGACCCATGAGCGCATCCACGGCGAAGGCGAGAAGCGCCACGAGCAGGGTTGCGACGAGCATACGTGGATAGTCGCGCACGGCGAGCCCGTCGAAGAGGTACCTGCCGAGGGTTCCGCCGCTCAGGTAGGCTACGATGGTCGCGGTTGCGATGACCTGCACGAGTGCGGAGCGGAGCCCGCCGAGCATCATGTTGGCGGCGAGCGGGATTTCGAGGCGGGTCAGGATCTGCCATTCGGTCAGGCCTTGGGCGCGGGCTGCGTCCACGAGGTCTTCCGGCACGGCGGCGAGGCCTTCAAGAACTCCGGCGAGCAGGGGTGCCGCCGCAATAATAATGAGCACGATGAGCGCAGGCAGGGTTGAGACGCCCAGCCAGAGCGCCAGGATGGTGAGCAGACCGAGCGCGGGCAGCGCGCGGGTGGCGGCAACGGCGCTCATGAGCAGGTTGCTACGGCGGCGGTTAGTGCCGTCAGAGGGTCGGTGGTGTCCAGCCCAGAGGCCGAGGGGCACGACAATGAGTGCCGCGCAGGCGGTGGCGAGGGCGGTGACGCTCAGGTGTTCGAGCAGGCGCACGAGGATTCCGCCGCTTCCCTGCCAGTTGGCGCCGTCCATGAGGTAGGTGAAGGTTCGTTCTATGACGTTCACGGGTTACGCCCTTCTTTCGGGGGTGCGGCGGTTCGTAACCGTAGCCGCCTGCCAGGGCGTAAGTGCCCTCGTCAGAAGGATAAGGAGCAGGTCGAGGACCAGTGCCAGTAGCAGGCTAAGGATTACGCCAGCCAGGATTTCCGAAGGGATATTGCGCGCGAGTCCATCGGTGAAGAGCGTACCGAGCGAGGGCACACCGATGAGGGCACCCACAGATACCATCGCAATATTTGCCACGGTTGCCACGCGGATTCCCGCCATAATGACGGGCGTAGCGAGGGGCAGGTAGAGCTCCATCAGCGCTTGTCGGGGCGTGTATCCGAGGGCGCGGGCAGATTCGTGCACGCTATCGGGTACGGAGTCGAAGGCGTCCACACCGGAGCGCACCATGAGCGAGAAGGAGTAGATGCTCAGGGCGACGAGCACGTTCAGCGGGGAAATAATGGAGGTTCCCAGTATGAGCGGCATCAGCACGAACAGTGCAATCGAGGGGATGGTGTACAGCAGCGAGGAGAGGTGCATGAGGGTTCGTGCACCAATGCGGTGTTCAGAACCGCGATCACGACGGCGGCTCGCGTAGTAGGCGACCGGCAGCGCCACGAGAGTGCCAATCGCGACGGGCACGACGCCCTGGTAGAGGTGGCTGAGGGTCAGTTCGAGGATGCGCTGGCTATTGGTTGCGACCCATTCCCAGTGCATATCGCTTGCGGCGAGGGGTAATGCCACTAGGGACTGCGCGGCGAGAGGTGGTGCCGCGAGCACACTATTTTCTAGAAGACTCATTCGCTTTTCTCGCCTTCTACCGCACCATTCTGTGCTTCTCGGGAGGTGGCAAGTCGGCGTGCACGCGCTTGGCGCACCGTCTGTTCATCCAGCAGACCGGCAACGGAGCGACTCACGAAGGAACGCACAAAATCATCGGCGGGGCTGTAGAGAATCTCTTCGGGAGTGCCGAACTGCGCGAGGCGACCACCCTCCGCGAAGACGGCGATTGTATCGCCGAGCAGGAGCGCCTCATCAATGTCGTGAGTGACGAACACGATTGTCTTGGCAAGTCGACCCTGCAGGCGCAGCAGCTCTTTCTGCAGGTCGGTACGCACCACCGGGTCTACGGCAGAGAACGGCTCATCCATGAGCAGGACGGGCGCATCGGCGGCGAGAGCACGCGCCACACCAACGCGCTGCACCTGACCACCCGAAAGCTGGGAGGGGTAGCGCTTCGCGTACGAAGAATCCAGGCCGACCACCTCGAGCAGTTCGAGGGCGCGCGCCTGCGCCTGCTTGCGGGAGGCACCGAGCAGGCGCGGCACGGTGGCAATATTCTGCGCGACGGTGCGGTGCGGCATGAGACCGCCCTGCTGCATCACGTAGCCAATACCGCGGCGCAGTTCGTAGGGGTTCTTCTCGTGCACGTTTACGCCGTCAATGGTGATGGTGCCGCTATTGGGCTCGACCATGCGGTTAATCATGCGCAGACTAGTGGTTTTACCGCATCCGGAGGGGCCGACGAACACGGTAATCTGCCCGGCGGGAATATGCAGGTTCAGGTTTTGCAGCACCGTGGTGGGTTCACCGGTTCGACTCGAGTAGCTCTTGGTGATGTTCTCGAAGCGGATTCCGCCCGCCTGAGCACTGACAGCAGTATTTTTTGCCCAAGGAATTTGGGGTGAGCGCTCCGGAGGCTGTGCATTGGGAGGCTGTGCGCTGGGATTCTGAGCGGTCATGGGTACGGGATGCTTTCTAGAGGGAGCGTGGCATTGTGTCTACATATACTACATACAAAAAGGCGGCACCGCGGGGTTTTATTCCCAAGATGCCGCCTTTTCGACGGGTTGCAGTACCTGCAGCCCTAAAGTTTTTTAAAAACAAAACCCGCCCCACTGTAGAAGCCTGGAGGCGGATTTCGTGGCTCCGACCGGCGTCGATCCGGTGACCTTACGATTTTCAGTCGTACGCTCTACCAACTGAGCTACAGAGCCTTGCGTATTTACTTTTAGATACGCAATGACCGCGTCTTCGGATGAATAA
>ERZ773100.1214-NODE-1214-length-12147-cov-4.355111_pt1 | contig 12147 bp, 8 predicted proteins | sample MGYA00511119_ERZ773100 | MGnify/ENA primary metagenome ERZ773100 (study PRJEB29015, sample SAMEA2738000) | human oral metagenome | biome: human oral; feature: human-associated habitat; material: dental | place: China | collected 2111 ...
GGACTCCCGCAAACGCCAAAAAGTTTTCCGAGAGACTTGCGGGACTCCCGCAAACGCCAAAAAGTTTTCTGAGGCACTTGCGGGACTCCCGCAAACACCCACGACTCCGTCAAAATGTCAGTCCGGTGGCGACTGGCATTTTTTTTGAACCAAGGGGCCGGCGCGTGATCCGAAAGATCACCACCAACTATCCAATAGATCCATTCATAAACAACAAATAGACAGAAGACCACTATGGCAAAACAAGAAACCAAGGGGAACATTGGCGTAACCAGTGAAAACATCTTCCCCGTCATCAAAAAATTCCTCTACAGCGACCACGAGATCTTCCTCCGCGAGCTGGTCTCGAACGCCATCGACGCCACGCAGAAGCTCAAGACGCTGGCCTCCGTCGGCGAGTTCAAGGGCGAGTTGGGCGACCTCACGATCCGCATCCGCACGGAGAAAGGCAAGCTCATCATCTCCGACCGCGGCGTGGGCATGACGGCCGACGAGATCGATCGCTACATCAACCAAATCGCCTTCTCCGGCGCCGAGGAGTTCGTCAAGAAATACAAGGACAACGCGGCCGCCATCATCGGCCACTTCGGGCTCGGCTTCTACTCCTCGTTCATGGTGTCAAAAAAGGTGGAGATCGTCACCCGCTCCTACCAAGAGGGCGCCACGGCCGTGCGGTGGAGCTGCGAGGGCACGCCGGAATACGAAATGACCGAGACGACGAAGGACGACCGCGGAACGGACATCATCCTTCACATCGACGACGACAACAAGGACTTCCTCGAAAAGGACAAGATCACCTCGCTGCTCGAGAAATACTGCCGCTACCTGCCCATCCCCATCGCTTTCGGCAAGAAGCAAGAGTGGAAGGATGGCAAGTATGTCGACACCGACGAGGACAACATCGTCAACAACACCCAGCCTGCTTGGGTGCGCAAGCCCTCGGAGCTGAAGGATGAGGACTACAAGGCGTTCTACCGCGAGCTCTACCCGATGGCCGACGAGCCGCTCTTCTGGATCCACCTCAATGTGGATTATCCCTTCAACCTGACCGGTATCCTCTACTTCCCGCGCATCAAAAGCAACATGGATTTGCAGCGCAACAAGATCCGACTCTACAGCAACCAGGTGTTCGTCACCGACTCCGTGGAGGGTATCGTACCCGAGTTCCTCACCCTGCTGCACGGCGTGCTCGACTCGCCCGACATCCCGCTCAACGTCTCCCGCTCCTACCTGCAGAGCGACCAGAACGTGAAGAAGATTTCCGCGCACATCACCAAGAAGGTGGCCGATCGCCTGGAGGAGATCTTCAAGAACGACCGCAAGGCCTTCGAAGAGAAGTGGGACAGCCTGAAGCTCTTCATCCAATACGGCATGCTCAGCGACGAGAAGTTCTACGACCGCGCCGCGAAGTTTGCCCTGCTCAAGGACGTCGATGGCACCTATTACACCCTCGAGGAGTACCGCAAGCTGATCGCCTCCGAGCAGACCGATAAGGAAGGCGGCGTCATCTACCTCTACACCACCAACCCGGACGAGCAGTACAGCTACATCCAGGCGGCCAAGGATCGCGGCTACAACGTCCTCGTCATGGACGGTCAGCTCGACGTCCACGCCATCGGACAGCTGGAGCAGAAGATCGAGAAGACGCGCTTCGTCCGCGTGGATAGCGACACGATCGACCGCCTTATCCTCAAGGCCGATGCCCCCACGGTGAGCCTCACCGACGATCAGCGTCAGGCGCTGCAACAGGTCTTCCGCAGCCGGTTGCCGAAGATGGGCAAGACGGACTTCGTGGTCACTTTCGAGGCGCTCGGTCCGTCGGCCAACCCGGTCATGTTGACACAAGGCGAGTTCATGCGCCGCATGCGTGAGATGTCGGCCATGCAACCCGGCATGTCGTTCTACGGCGAGATGCCCGACAGCTACAACCTCGTGCTCAACACCGATCACCCGCTCATCCTCTCCGTCCTCAGCGACGAGGAGAAGGCCTGCACCGACAAGCTGCAGCCCATCCTCTCCGACATCAAGGGCTGGGAGGCACGCCAGCACGATCTCCGCGAGGCGCAGAGCAAGAAGAAGGAAGACGAACTGACCGAGGCCGAAAAGGAGGATATGACGAACACGAACCGCACGCTCGACGAGCTGCGCGGCCGTCGTGACGCCATCCTCACGGAGTACGCCGCCGGTAACAAGGTGGTCGGTCAGCTGATCGACCTCGCCCTCTTGGCCAACGGTCTGCTGAAGGGTGAGCCACTGAGCCGCTTCATCCGCCGCAGCGTGGAATTGATCGGCTAAAACGGCCCCATTCGTAAGAATAGCCCCCCGAATCCTCCGCAACAAACGGGAGGGTTCGGGGGCTTTCTTATATCCCCACTGAAAAAACAAAAGCGATCTTCATTACGAAGGTCGCTTTTGCCAAAACTCCAAATCTTTTTCGGGTATCATGAATAAGGCGTAAAGATTGTTCTGGTTATCTGCCCGCAAAGAAGGGGCAAAGCTGATAGGCCTGCAAATTTTCGGACCTGTTCTACAACATGTTTTGAGAATTTGCTCGTCCCGTATTTTCTACTTACCGGACGAATTGCGCGGCCATGCCTCGCACCGTGTCCGACACGCGGCCATCGGCGTAGGCCGGCTGACCGTTGACGAACGTCATTCGTACGGCGTGCTGGAACGTCTGGCCCTCCATCGGCGACCATCCGCAGTGGTAGAGCAGGTTCTCGCGCGTAACCTTCCACGGCGAGGCCGGGTCGACCAGCACGAGGTCGGCGTAATAGCCCGGGCGGATGTAGCCGCGGCGGTCGATGTGGAAGAGGTCGGCGGGATTGTGCGCCATCTTCTGCACCACCTGCTCACGCGTCACGACGCCGCGCGCGGCCAGCTCAAGCATAGCCACCAACGTGTGCTGCACCATCGGCCCACCGGACGCGGCCGTGAGGCACGAACCCTCTTTCTCGGCCGGCAGATGTGGCGCGTGATCTGTGGCGACGATGTCAATGGCACCCGTGAGGAGGGCGTGACGAAGCGCCTCGCGGTCGTCGAACGACTTGATCGAGGGGTTCCACTTGATGCGGTTGCCGTAGGCGGCATAATCGGCGTCGGTGAACCAGAGGTGATGCACGCAGACCTCGGCCGTGATCTTCTTCTCCGTCAATGGCCGACCGGTGGCGAAGAGCGAAAGCTCGCGCTCGGTGGAGACGTGCAGCACGTGCAGTCGCACACCCATCTTGTCGGCCAACTCGACTACGCGTGACGAAGAGGCGTAGCAGGCTTCGGCGTTGCGGATCTTGGTGTGGAAAGCGGGCGGCAGATCCTCGCCCATGAGGTTGATGTAGCGCTCGCGGTTGCGCTCGATGATGGATTCCTCTTCGGCGTGGACGGCGATGGGCAGGTCGGTCTCGCCAAAGATGCGGCGGACGGTGTCGGCGTTCATGGCGCCGTTGCCGGTGGAGGATCCGAGGAAGAGCTTGAGGCCGGGCACATGGGTGGGGTCGAGGCGACGGATCTCGTCGGCGTTGTCGTCCGATCCGCCGAAGTAGAAGGCGTAGTTGGCCGCCGATGTCTCGGCCGCGCGCTCCATCTTCCACTCCCATTCGCGCCGTGTGACGGTCTTGGGGTTCGTGTTGGGCATGTCCATGAAGGTGGTCACGCCGCCGGCCACGGCCGCACGACTCTCGCTGGCGATGGTGCCTTTGTGCGTCATACCGGGTTCACGGAAATGCACATGGTCGTCGATCACGCCGGGCAGCAGCCATTGGCCGCGGGCGTTGATCACGGTGGCGCCGTCCACGCGCGGCGTATCGCCTTCTTCATAGACCGCGGCGACGAATGCGCCGTCGATCAGTACCGATCCGACAAACGAGCGTCCCTCGTTGATGATCACGGCGTCTTGAATCAATGTCTTCATATAAGGAATCGTAAGGGGGGGGAGTATAGGGTAGTATAAGTAGTTAGAAGCAGAGAGGGGAACCTCTCATATGGGCAAAAAGAACGGGGGGCGCGTCCATTCTGAGGATGTGCGCCCCCCGCGCGTTTACGGGTTGTTTATCCGATTTTTTTCTGTGGATATTTCCTGAAGAAGCCCTGCCACTTGAGTCGTAGCACGCCGAAGAGCGCCTCGCCGAAGATGGATGAGTTCATTTTGGATGTCCCCAGCACGCGGTTGACGAAGACGATGGGTACCTCCACGATCTTGAACCCGCAGCGGTGGGCGGTGTATTTCATTTCGATCTGGAAGGCGTAGCCCTTGAAACGGATCTTGTCCAGCTCGATCGTCTCGAGCACCTGGCGGCGGTAGCACTTGAATCCGGCGGTGGTATCGTGCACCTTGAGGCCGGTCACGAAGCGGACGTAGGCCGAGGCGTAGTACGACATGAGCACGCGCCCGAGGGGCCAGTTGACCACGTTCACGCCGTTGCAGTAGCGCGATCCGACGGCCACGTCGGCGCCCTGTTCGGTGCAGGCGGCGTAGAGCCGAAGCAGGTCTTGGGGGTTGTGGCTGAAGTCGGCGTCCATCTCAAAAATGAAGTCGTAGCCGTGCTCGATGGCCCACTTAAAACCGCAGATGTAGGCCGTGCCGAGGCCCTGCTTGCCGCTGCGTTCGACCAGATGCAGCCGCCCGGGAAACTCGCGCTGGAGGCGTTTGACGATGTCGGCCGTGCCGTCGGGCGAGCCGTCGTCGATGATCAATACGTGGAAGGCCTTCTCCAAGCCGAAGACGACGCGGAGGATGTTTTCGATGTTCTCTTTTTCGTTGTACGTCGGGATGATGACGATGCTGTCCGTTTCCATACTGGTTATTGTTTGTCGGGCGTCTCCACCGCCGCACACGAGGTCGGAGGGAGGAACGTGGCCCTGTTTTCTTCTTTGATTTTCACGGGCCAAAAGTAGAAAGATTGTTTGGCGCCCCTTTTGCGCCCTCCGCGGCGTGCCGACTCGGTTTCCAGATCATTCCCGAACGGTTTCACCCCAGAATCACTGTTTCTGGACCATTCCCGAGCGGTTTCACCCCAGAATCACTGTTTCTAAACCATTCCCGAACGGTTTCGCCCCAGAATCACGGTTTCTGGGCCGTTCCCGAACGGTTTCACCGCAGAAACACGGTTTCTAAGCCGTTCCCGAACGGTTTCGCCGTAGATACACGGTTTCTGGACCGTTACCGAGCGGTTTCACCCCAGAATCACGGTTTCTGGACCGTTCCCGAACGGTTTCACCGCAGAAACACGGTTTCTGGATCGTTCCCGAACGGTTTCACCGCAGAATCACTGTTTCTGGACCGTTCCCGAACGGTTTCGCCGCAGAGTCGCCCTCAAAAAAAGGCATGCCTCCCGACAAACGTGGGAAGCATGCCAACATGAGTTAAGCTAAAAATAGTGCCCCTCTCGGGGAAATCTGTTTACCAAGCGAAGATGGGGTACTCCTTCATCGTGTGGTTCACCTTCTCGCGAACGGAGGCGATGGTGGTGTCGCACGTCGGTTTGGAGAGCACCGTGTCGATCATCTCGACAATCTCACCCATGAGCGACTCCTTAGCGCCGCGGGTGGTGATGGCCGGGGTACCGATACGGATACCGGAGGTCTGGAACGGCGAGCGGCTGTCGAAAGGCACCATGTTCTTGTTCACCGTGATGTCCGCGGCCACGAGCGCCTTTTCGGCCACCTTACCGGTGAGGTCGGGGAACTTCGTGCGCAGGTCGATGAGCATGCTGTGGTTGTCCGTTCCGCCGGAGATGATCTTGTAACCCTTGTCGACGAAGGCCTGGGCCATGACGGCGGCGTTCTTCTTTACCTGCGTCTGGTAGGTCTTGTATTCGGGCTGCAGCGCCTCCTCGAAGGCCACGGCCTTTGCGGCAATGACGTGCTCCAGCGGTCCGCCCTGGATGCCGGGGAAGACGGCCGAGTCGAGCAGCTGCGACATCTTCTTCACCTCGCCCTTCGGCGTCTTCTTGCCCCACGGGTTGTCGAAGTCCTTACCTAAAAGGATGACGCCACCGCGCGGTCCGCGCAGGGTCTTGTGGGTCGTAGAGGTGACGATGTGGGCGTACTGAAGCGGGTTGTTGAGCAGTCCGGCAGCGACGAGTCCGGCGGGGTGTGCCATGTCGATCATGAGCAGGGCGCCGATCTTGTCGGCGATCTCACGCATGCGCTTGTAGTCCCAGTCGCGGGAGTAGGCCGAGGCGCCGCCGACGATCAGTTTCGGACGCTCGCGGAGGGCCACTTCTTCCATCTGGTCGTAGTCCACGCGGCCCGTCTCCTCCTTCACGTTGTACTCCAGGGCGTGGTAGAGGATGCCCGAGCTGTTGACGGGCGAACCGTGCGAGAGGTGTCCGCCGTGCGAGAGGTTAAGGCCGAGGAAGGTGTCGCCAGCGTTGAGCACCGCCAGGAAGACGGCGGCGTTAGCCTGTGCGCCGGAGTGCGGCTGCACGTTGACCCATTCGGCGCCGAAGAGCTTCTTCAGCCGCTCAATGGCCAGCGTTTCGCTCTCGTCCACCACCTCGCAACCGCCGTAGTAGCGCTTGCCGGGGTATCCTTCGGCATACTTGTTCGTCAGGCAACTGCCCATGGCCTGCATGACCTCGTCGCTGACAAAATTCTCTGAAGCGATCAGCTCAATACCTTTCAGCTGACGCTGATGTTCGCGTTCGATAATCTCGAAGATTGCTTTGTCTCTTCTCATAGAAATACTCTGTTTACGATTACGTCTTACGTGACTTGAATAGTGATTATTGATTCTTTAACGGGGCGTAAAAGTACCCCGATTTTAATATCCGCAAAGAGAGGCCGCTTCTGGTGCGCCCTCCCCCGGGGGGGAGATCATCGGGAGGGCAGGAGGGCGGGCGGGGGCAGGTGCATACCGGCCATGACGAGTCCCTCGCGGCGGGCATAGTCGAGGATGCGACGACGGGTGCGGGCGGCGGCGGGTCGGTCCATGTCGTAGGACGTGCTGTACTCCGGGCGCTCGAGTTGCAGGGCGGCGCCGTGGATCAGGTCGCCGATGATGAGCAGCCGGCCGACGCGATAGGCAGTGTGGCCGGGCGTGTGACCGACAGCATCGATGGTGAGGACGCCGCCGGGCAACGTGTCGCCGAAGGCAAAGAGATGCAGACGGTCGCGGTAGGCGTTCATGGTCTTCACCTGCTGTGCGTTCCGGTCGGGCGGCATGGCCATCCAGGCGTCATACTCCGGGCGCGAGGCGTAGACCTCGGCGTGGGGGAAGGCTGCCGTGTCGCCGTGCATCAGTCCGCCGATGTGGTCGCGGTGGAAGTGGGTGAGGTAGACGAGGTCGATCTCGGACGGGTCGTGCCCGAGGCGACGCAGCGCGTCGGCCAGTCGGCTGTCGGGGAAGCCGTAGCCGGTGTCGAAGAGGATGATCCGGCCGCCGGTCTCGACGAGGAAGGTGCTGATGGTGGCGGGCACGCCGTCGGTCAGGCCGAGGCGCGCCATGACGCTGTCCGGGGTGTCGACGAACAGGCTGCGGGCCATGGTGTAGTCGGCGGCGTTGTCGCGGATCCAGGTGACGGTGACGCCGTCGCCGATGGTGCGCGTTTGGGTGTAGCGGTCGGCGGTGTCAGCTTGAGCAAGCCCTCGCTCGGTGACGGCCACAAGCAGGACGAGGGCGAGTGCCTGCCGGGCGATGCGGAAAAGGTTCATTGTTGCAGGTAGTTATTATGCGCCTTGCGGCGCGGTGGTTAGTGGATACTCTTCTCTTGTTCGCCTCCTGTTCCTGTCTTGACACAAGAAAAGGGGCGAAAAGAAAGTCAAGGTGCGAGCGGGGCGCCGGCCAAGTTGGCCGGGTACCCCTACTCCTCCCCCACCAGCATACGGCGTATCGTCTCGCGACCGAGAAGCTCGGCCGAGGTGAGGAAGGCGGTGACGGTGACGCCGAGCACACCGTGGACGTTCACGCTCTGGCCCGTCTGGAGGAGGTTCGGGATGGGGGTACGCGGCGAAAGGAGCGTGCGCGGCAGGTCGCGACAGTCACGGCGGATGCCGTAGGCCGAGCCGCGGGGCGTGCCCGTGTAGCGATGGTAAGTCCGGGGCGTGGAGGTGGTCACGCGCTCGATGGTAAAGCCGGGCGGGAGGGCGACGTGTTCGCGGAGTCTCTGCTCGCATAGCTCCGCCGATACGGACTTCCAAGCGGTGTATCTGGGATTTTGCGCATAATGCTTGGTGTCCCAAGCGAGGAGGCTGTTGATGCGGGGCGTGATGGGGTGCAGGACGTCGAGCGTGGTGACGGTGCGCGAGTCGGGTGTGTCCGGCGGACGGCAGGAGATAAGATAGCCGGGGGAGACGTCGCTGCGGTCGTTGTGCCAGAGCGATTCGTAGCCGTCGTAGATACTGACGTTACGGTTGAGGTATGGGATGGGGGTGTGGGGCGCGTGGACGTGCAGGGTGAAGAAGCCGAACGTGTTCTTGAGCGACTCGATGCGCTGGCGGTAGACCCGTCGGAGGAGGCCGCTGTCGGACGGGATAAGCCCGACGGTGAGCGCGGGGTGGATGTCGGAGATGAAGGTGCGACCCTCGACGCGTTCGCCGTCGGAAAGCTCGGCCGCGGTGAGGCGACCGTCGGCAGCGATGAGTCGCGCCACGCGGGCACGGGTGCGGACTGTGCCGCCGGCCTGCTCGATCTGCTCGACGAGTCGGCGGACGATGGGCTCACCACCGCCGCGCAGTCGCCAGGCGCTTTGGATGTAGGAGTTGTTGATCTGGGCGAAGGTGTAGAGCGGCAGGGCGTCGGCGTGAAGCTCCATCTTCATCGACGCGCCGGAGAGGACGCTGCGCAGGCGAGGGTCGGTGATGGTGCGCTGGAGGAAGTCGTAGGCCGACTGACCGAAGCGCTCCCGCGTATGAGCGCGGGCGGTGTCGGCGTCGTCGAAGAGGTGAGCCAATGAGTGACCCGTGCTTTCGAGCATGTCCATGAACGCCTCGAGGCCGGCGCGCTCGGTGGGGAAACGCTCCGCGAGGGTCTCGATGAAGCGTTCGCGACCCTGCGCAAAAGCGTAGACATCGTCACCGATATGTATCTCCTCAAAACACGCTTCGTCCATCTGCACCCAGGGAAGGTCGAGCAGCCGCAGATGGCGGAAGTAGGGATGAAGCACTTCGCCGGGGCGGAGTCCGCCGACGCAGTGGAAGCCGGTGTCGAACGTGGCGCCACCGCGGCGGAAGGACTGGAGGCAGCCGCCGGCCTGGGTGTGCTGCTCGAGGACGCAGACGCTCATGCCACGCCGTGCGAGGATGGCGCCTGAGGCGAGTCCGCCCAGACCGCTACCGATGATGATGATGTCGTGCATGAATAGGGGTAGTTATGCGGCTAAAGCCGCGGTAGTTGCGGGCATGCGCCCGGGTAGTTATGCGGCTAAAGCCGCAGTAGTTACGGGCATGCGCCCGGGTAGTTATGCGGCTAAAGCCGCAGTAGTTACGGGCATACGCCCGGGTAGTTATGCGGCTAAAGCCACAGTAGTTGCGGGCATGCGCCCGGGTAGTTATGCGGCTAAAGCCGCGGTAGTTAGAAGGAGGGTCGGGGCACTTTTCACTTTTCACTTTTCGTTTTTAGTTCTCCCGATGATCAGCGTGGAGTTGGTGCCGCCGAAGCCGAAGGAGTTAGAGAGGAAGGTGTCGAAGGCGTAGTCGTCGAGGCGCTCGGTGGGGATGCGGAGCGGGGCGGTGTCGTCGTCCGGGTGCTCGAAGTTGAGGTGGGGGGCGATGAACTGGCCGCGCATCATAAGCAGGGAATAGACGACCTCACTGGCGCCAGCCATCCACATCTCGTGGCCGGTCATGGACTTGGTGGAGGTGACGGGCGGCATGGTGTGGCCGTCGAAGAGGGCGGTGAGGGCGAGGGCCTCGTTACGGTCGCCGACGGGGGTGGAGGTGGCGTGGGCATTGATATAACCGATGCTTTCGAGCGGCACGCCGGCGTCGGCCACGGCCATGCGAAGGGAGCGCAGGGGACCGTCGACGTTGGGCACGGAGATATGGTCGCCGTTGGACGAGAAGCCGTAGCCGAGCACCTCGGCCAGGATCGTTGCCCCGCGGCGTCGGGCGTGCTCGTAGCTCTCCAGAACGACGGTGGCGGCACCGCCACCGGGCACGAGCCCGTCGCGGTCGCGGTCGAAGGGGCGGGAGGCGCGCGTCGGGTCGCTCTCGCGGGTGGAGAAGGCGCCGATGCCGTCGAAGCTGCCGACGGCCGTGGGGTTGACCTCCTGCGCACCGCCGCAGACGATGCACTCCTGCAAGCCCTGTCGGATGAGCAGTGCGCCGAGTCCGATGGCGTGCGCACCGCTGGCGCAGGCGCCGGAGATGGTGAGGTTGATGCCGCGAAGGCGGAAGATGCAGGAGAGGTTCATCGTGACGGTGGAGTTCATCGATTGGAAGATGGAGCCGGAGCCGATGAGCGTCGTGTCGCGCTTCTCGCGGAGGAGGTCCATGCTGTGGACGACGGCCTCGGCCGTGCTGTCGTTGCCGTAGAGGATGCCCACGTCGTGGCGGTCGATGTAGTCGGCGTCGAGGCCGGCCTGACGGAGGGCGTCGCGGGTGGCGACGTAGGCGTACTTGGCTTGTTCGGGCATGTAGGTGCGTTGGCTGCGGCTGAGTTCGCCCTTGAGGTCGGGTGTGTCGAGCCGGGCGGTGAGTGCCGACCGGAAGCCGAGCTCTTTGCGCTGGGGGTCGAGCGTGATGCCCGACCGTCCCTGGCGGAGGGATTGCTCGACGGCGTCGAGCGTGGTGCCCAGGCAGGAGTAGATGCCCAGGCCGGTAATGACTGCTCTGTTCATTCTTCGGTGTAGTTATGAGAAGTTACGGGCCAAGGCCCGAGTAGTTAGGGTAGTAAAGGGTAGAGACGTAAAAAATGCCGGGCACCCACTGGGGGGATACCCGGCATAATCATTCATTCTTCCGGCAGCTTGATGTCTGGATTACCATCGTCGGGTTTCTTCGGATCCTTCGGCTTCTCGTCCGGCTTCTTCGGCTGCTCCGGTTGTTTCGGGTCGGGCGCTGGCTTGGGATCCTTGGGCTCTTTCGGCTGTTTGGGTTCCTTGGGCTGCTTCGGCTCTTTGGGCTTGCTGGGATCGTCCTTCGACTTCCGATTGGCCAACATTTGGCGCTGAGTGGTTTTGATGTCAGCCGTCACCTTGTTCATCCGGTCGACGAGCTGCTCGATCATCTTCTTATCCTCATCAGCCGTGGCGTAGAGGTAGGCGGCTTGGATGTATTGGCAAACGACGTCGTAGGCTTCGTCGGCCACGGCGCGCACCTCGCGGGCGCTAGGCAGCTTGGTGTCTGTGGTGCCGGTGCGGCGTGTCATGCGCAGCGTCTCGTAGGCTTCGTTGGCGGTATGGAGCTGAGCGAAGGTGGAGGTTAGCCCGACGGCGGTAATGTCGGCTGCCATGGTGGAGACGTCGTCCTCCAAGCCGCGGATGCGTGCACTCTCCATCTCGAACGGCAGGTTGCGCAGGCTGGTGTACGGCTTTAGCTTGGCGGAGAGACGCAGAGCAGCATCTCTTTTCGAGGCCTCGTTAGAAAATCGGTACCCGCGGATGACATAGAAAATGTTCACCAACAGGTTGTCGCGCTCGTTGTCGAGGGCCAGCAGTTTAGCGGTGTGCTCGGAGGCGGTCGACTCCTGATCGAGCTGCGTCTCTGATTTGTTCGATGCCTCCCATGTGCTCATCACTGCGGCTGGGATCTTGAGCTTCGTCTGATCCACAGCCTTCACCAATCCATATTGCAGGAAGTGAAACTGAGAATGGAGAGAAAGATTGAATGACTGTCTGTTACCCCCTTCAAATTTCATAACCCGGGGCAAGGTCGCTTGTAATGCTTTCATCTGATTATGTGTATATGTGAAGTGAAATCTACTTGAAGTATCGGACGCCTACGCCGTCCCGCGGCGGGACGAGACCAAAATGGCCATTGAGATGCCGTCCCGCGGCGGGACGAGACCAAAATGGCCATTGAGATGCCGTCCCGTGGCGGGACGAGATCAAAATGGCCATTGAGACGCCGTCCCGTGGCGGGACGAGATCAAAATGACCATTGAGACGCCGTCCCGTGGCGGGACGAGACCAAAATGGCCGTTGAGACGCCATCCCGTGGCGGGACGAGACCAAAATGGCCGTTGAGACGCCATCCCGTGGCGGGACGAGA
>ERZ773100.1220-NODE-1220-length-12113-cov-4.510035_pt1 | contig 12113 bp, 8 predicted proteins | sample MGYA00511119_ERZ773100 | MGnify/ENA primary metagenome ERZ773100 (study PRJEB29015, sample SAMEA2738000) | human oral metagenome | biome: human oral; feature: human-associated habitat; material: dental | place: China | collected 2111 ...
ACCCTCAAGTTGTGAATTGCTTTCAAATTTTGTAGTTTTGTGATTGATAACAACCGTTTATCGTTGATGAACAACTCATCTTTTGTTGTGAATTGCTTTCAAATTTTGTAGTTTTGTGATTGATAACAACTAGCAACAGTAGTAGCCACCAATAACTGAAGTTGTGAATTGCTTTCAAATTTTGTAGTTTTGTGATTGATAACAACATCTGAATTCTTCTCTGATATTAACCTTGCGTTGTGAATTGCTTTCAAATTTTGTAGTTTTGTGATTGATAACAACCTCAATCTTTTAAGAGTTTAAATATCAATCAGTTTTGCTTGAAAACAGTACTAAAAAACCTCCTCTTTTACCTTTGTTTATAAGGTTAAAGAGGAGGTTTTCACTTTCCTATTCTTCTTAAAAAAGCTCTAATTGCACATAGGTTTCGGGAGCTGCTGTTTCTCTCTGACAGTAAAAGAACTCCATATCGCCAAACTGCTTATCGGTTAGACACATAATAGCTATATTGCCATACTGAGGTAAGTTTTGTTTTACACGATTGATATGCACTTGGGCATTCTCTCTACTAGGGCAATGCCTTATGTACATCGAAAACTGAAAGAGTGTAAAACCGTCCTTTATGAGTTTATCACGAAAGTTCTGTGCTTCTTTACGCATCTTTTTTGTTTCTGTTGGCAAATCGTATAATACTAATACCCACATAATTCTATAAGCATTGTATCGGTCAGCTATGATCATAATTCAGGATAAGCTATCAGTCGCTTTTCACCCGTATAGCATTTGTATAAAGAAGAAGCTGTGTTCTTTACTGCTACTATCAAGGGGTGGGTATTCTTTTCTATCTGTACATCACGGGTTGCCATCTGCAGTATATGAGCTTTACTTTCTTTGTTGAGTTCTTCTACTTCAGGATGTGTTGTGAGCCATTCCATTACCAATAAATCTACTATGGGTCGGTAGGGTTCCATTATGTCGCTTGCCAAACAATAGGGGTTGTACTTATTGCGATGGAAAATTCCTAATACTAATAATAAACCTGTATCTACCAATGCGCGGGCTACGATACTGAGTAAAACTCCATATCCGAAATTGAAAAACTGATTAGGATATTCACCAAATCTATCTCTAAGAAAATCGTAATCAATAAGGTACTTCCAATAGTGTTGCGCTGCAATACCTTCCATATTGGTCGTATCGCCCGATTTTACTTCTTTTAGATAATTATACATCGGGTCAGCATACTTTCCTAAATGTTCTAAGACCTTAGCTTGGTTCTGAATTTTGCACTCTATAGTTTGCTTCCAAAGTTGTTTTTTAAGAGGTTCGCTCACTTCCAACTGTGTTTTCACCCGTTCGGAATATTGAGTATTTCCACTAAAAGGAAGCATTGCTCCTAAGGGTAAGTGTTTTTCATCACAGCTGATAAGCACCACATTGTTCTTCATCAACTCTTGCAATAACTGATGTGAAACAGTAATTTGATAATGGTCAAGCATCAGCAAACCCAAATCTTCAATAGGTACACTCCCTTTTACAGTTTGGGTAGTGGGGTCTGTTATTTTGAGTTGCTTATCTTTCAACTTCAAATGGGTAGGATTGCCGATGTAAATAGAACGGTATAACATAGTTTAAAGGGTGTTTATTGGTTTTTAAAAAGATTTCTATGCTTTGGTGATGTTTCCTAGGCGGTCTACTTTTAGTTTGATACAGACCTCTTTTATCATTGTTCCTAGAATATCTCTCTCCATTTTATTCAATGGAGAATATTCCATTTTATTTACAATAGGGGTTGCTACTGCTTCTTGTACAAAAAAACACTGATTTCCTGTAAAACTCACTGTTTTATAAATCCTTTCTTTCTGTTCTTTGCTGAGATTATTAAAATCTATTGTCTCTGCGATTTCTCCTTCCATAGGCACATATACCAAATCGTTAGGCGAAAGGCTAAACAACAATGGTTCTCCTTTTTCATTGCGCTCAGGGACAGAAGGAAGTCCTTGTTTTTGTCGTTCAATTACTTCGTTGAGAGGGATCGTTGCATAAGTGCGTTTTCCTTTGCCTTGATATACTCCAAAAAAGAGATTCGTTCCTTTGGCTGCTTCTACATATTTAGTAGCTTTAGCGCCCGTTTCTCCAAGAGGAAATTTACTTCCTTCTTCAAAAATACGCACTTTATAAATGGGCTGATGTTTCTTGCCATCGTTGTATTGGGCAATATTTTTGTTGAGTTCTTCTAATCCTTCTGCTGAAAAAGCTACTTCTGGACTTCCTTTATATTTCAGATAGTTGAGCAATATTTTCTGAATGCCCGTATCGGTAATACTACTGATAATCTTTTCTGTAAAAGTTATATCTACTGCTTTTCGGGTAGCTGTAAGTATTTTATCTTTACCTATTTTTCTATCCAAAACAATTTTACCTGAAACCGTTTCTTTGTGTAAAGGTTTTCTGATAGCCCAATTAGTCCCCTCTTGTTTTACTTTCTTTTTTACAAGTACACCATTTTTCTCTTCCCATTTTTCATAATAGTTGGTAGCCTTATTAATCACTCTTAGGTTTTGTTTAAAACTTACTACTATATGTTCGAGGGCTTCTTTGGCTTCTTGAGTGAAAGTACTCCAAGGTTTCTTGAACTGCCAGTTATTATTCTTTTTCTCACAGAGGATAGTGCGAAGGTCTATGCGAGATTGTTGTTTTTCTTTTTTATCTTTATTCTTATCCAATGCGTGTTGGTTATTCATATAATTGATATGCTCTCTAGTAGCACAAGCAATTACTAAGGCGTCCATAGCGTGATGACGGTGGTCTATGCGCTTCTTTTGGAAACCTTGGCTGTATTCTATTGGAACAGTAGGGAGATTTTTTTGAAGTCTGTCGTTATATGAGGTAAATAGCTGTGTTTGGGTAAGCTGGTTCATTCGCTCAAAACGAGGAAGTATAAGCTCGTTCCACACGTCATTAAGTCCCCAATCCTGTTTGAGGGCAGTAGTGATTTTACCTGTACAAGGTATTACATTTTTGGAGTTTACACCTTCATCTTTTTCATCTGAACGCACTATTTTAGAAAGTATTTCAGAAATATACTTGCTGATGTAACGCGTGTCATTCAGCTGGCGAGCCACCATTTTTTCAGGTATTTCATTCAAAAGGAGCTTTTGCTGTTTAGTTGAATTGTTAGCGTAATGTTTCTTCACAAACTCTTTGTATTGTTCTTCTGTGAAAATAGTAACTTCTTTATTACCTGTTATGCGCACCTTCTCACCGTGGTGTTTTTGAATAAATTCTAATCCTAATTGATTTGTTTTTAGCTTATTTACAGCCGATTCGCATATTACTTTATTAGAAAAACTATCATCGTAATAACGGCTTTGCGGAATAATATGTTCTATTTCATACTCCTCAGTAAATAGCTTTGTGAGTGAAATCACCTCTCCCGTATAGGGCGATTTATACTTTTGTTCTAACCAAAGCTTATAGCGTTGTATCTCAAGGGTGGTAGGTTCAGCTTTTTTGCGAATTTTCTGAATATCTTCCTCTACTTGATCTGTACTACTGAACACACCTTCTTCATAGATTTTAAGCAGTTCTTGCTGTACAAGCGAATACGGACGCACGTTTTGTATGCTTGCATCTTCTTTTAATTCGGCAAGTAATTTCTTAATGCGTAGGTTGGTATTTTCATTCTCTTGATTTCTATTGGAAAGTTGTTTTCTTTCTTCGGCTGTTTTTTTGAGTTCTCTACCCAGTTCTATATGTATTTCATCAAAGAAATTCGCTTGTCCCCCGCCGTATTGTTGCCAAATATCTCTTACTACGCGTAAAGTTTCGGTAACTACTTGCTCTACTATAGGATTTCTCAGTGAATGTTGCTTGAAATCTTCTAAATATGCTTCTAAATCATTTACTGAAGTCCATTTTTCTATATCGGTAGCTTCGGCGTGACGATTATAGACTACATACTGTGCCAACCAAAGCGGTAAGCCTTGAAAGCAGGTCTCATTATTGAGTTGATACTTCTCTGCTTTTTCTCTAATGATGGTACGGATATCCTCATTCGCCACTCCATTGATAAGGTCATCTATACGTTTCTGAGTAGATACATCAATGCGATTAAAGTCCCAATGATTGCCAAAACGCATTAGAGGGAGCAATTTTTTAATAGCTTTTTCTGAGAAACTACCATACTCATTAGGATAGGGTTTGAAGTTTTTGAAACTTTCTACGAAAGATGTTTCGTCTAATTGCTTCTTTTTAGCAAATCTCTTTAATGCTTTCTCAAATTCAACTTTGTCCTTCACCGAATATAACAAATGCCACAATCGATATGTTATATCAAAGGTTAGAAAATTAGCAGGGAGCCCTTCTACCTTTTGCAAGTACCGCTGAAGATCATAGCCTGTTTCATTCATAGGGTATTTTTTAGAGGAGTTATCCGCCGCATCATACACATAGTTCCAGCGATAAGTAGTGAGCCATTTTTTAAGCTCGCTTTTAGCTGCTTTGTCTTTAATTTGAGGATTTTTTGCAAACAAAAAGTATTTCAGTAAACCTTCATTATCTATTTCTTTTTGAGACATCAAGAAGTTGAAGAGAGCCTCATAGTCTTCTGCTGTTTCGATAAACTCAGCAGTTACCTCACGGTCGGTTTCTATTTCGTAAATTCTCAAGTTTTGTAGCCATTGCAACACTCTAAACTCTTGGTAGTAAGGATTAGATTTGGCACATACTTTTAAAGGAGTGTCTTTGCGCTCATTAGTTTCCTTATCTATATACGAACGCTTTTCTAAGGTACAATTGGCAATAATAGATTTCTTGCTACGCAATGGGCGTTGGTAGAAAATGATATCTTCTACAAACAGATGAAGGAAATCTTTTGATAGTAGATTTTGCTGTTGTGTCTCGTTTTTTCGGTATAATTCTCTTATACAGTCTGCCAATAGGTTTTCAGTGAACAATTCTGGTTGAAGAGCTATTTGTTGGGTTAAAATAGCTTTTAATTCATTTTTATAGTATTTTCGTTCAATAGTACGAACTAATTTTCCTTTAATTTTCTGATTGGGGTTTTGCAACAAATGGTCGTAGATATAAGCGCCTACAGTTTTTCCAGAAAAATCAATGTCGTGTTCTGTTTTCTTTTTGAGCAAATTCCAGTCGTTTTCGTCAGGAGCTCTGAAGGAACGTTTTTCTTTCCCTTCTTTGTCTAATTTAATTGTCCCATCGTCATTAAGGTCGGTAGTAACAATGAAATCACGTGTTTTCCCCTTCCAGTCGTCCAAAGGGATTTTACTTGTACGACGGTATATCCAACCATTTTCCAAACGGATTGTATACCAAATCTCTCCTTTTTTATTAGGAGCTTCAGCCTCTACATCTACAACTTTTAAAGAGTGAAAAGCAACTTCCTTGTTAGGGTTTTCTGTTTCTTCCTCCCCTCGCAACTGGTAGTACCCTCTTTTCTGATTGAAATGAAGTATAAGCCAAGCTAATTCTTGTTGGGTAATCTTTTGTGAGAGTGCTTTTTTACGCAAGTAATAAATTGTCCAATCATAAGGGATTTTACTCTCTTCGCCATTAGATTTCTTGTAGAATAACTGAGGTTGGTGTTTTTTGAAATCCTCAATCATCTCATTGAAACTATTCATAAAGATAAAATTCCCATTGTTATAAGCTATTTTGGGTTCAGCATCGTCTATAAACTTACCATATCTTTTGGTAAAGTCTATTTGAGCATCATAGTGAGGAGGTAAAAAACCTAATATGTGAAGTACTCTATGAAGTCGCTCACGGCGAAGTAAATGCCGTTCTCTCAGGCGACGCATACTGCGATAAGTAGTTCTTTCGGCAGTTTGAGAAACTGTATTTCCCTTCTCAAAGTCACCTAATATACCCTGATCCATAGGAATAATCCTACTACCAGTAGCAATAATTCTTCCTTGTTTGTTTTCAAAATCTTGTTGTACAAAAGCCCAACCGATAGAGTTTGAGCCCAAATCTAAGCCTAATATGTGTTTCATTGGTATAATGCTTTTAGAAAGGACAAATGTAATAAAATTTTTTATATAAAAATATTTGCACATTAAAAATATTATACCTACTTTTGTCGCAGAATTTGAAAGCAATTCACAATAAGGATGATTCCGTTGTGAAAACACTTAAAGGAGCCCTATCCTAGATCCTAGCGATAGGGTTCTTTTTTATTCCTTATTTTTTGTATCTATAAGAATAGTTACAGGACCGTCATTACACAAGGCTACTTGCATCATCGCCCCAAACTGTCCTGTGGGCACTCGCTTTCCTAACAAACTTTCCACTTGCTTTATAAACGTCTCATAGATAGGAATTGCAACTTCTGGACGAGCTGCCTTTATATAGCTGGGGCGATTACCTTTTTTAGTAGAGGCGTGCAAGGTGAATTGCGACACGATAAGCACTTCTCCTCCTACATCTTTTACCGAAAGATTCATCACCCCATTTTCATCGTCAAAAACGCGTAAATTCACCATTTTAGCCGATAACCACGCTATATCCTCATTGGTATCGCTATCTTCTATACCTACCAATACTAATAAACCTTTATTGATAGAAGCTACTGTTTGCTTATCTATATCCACCAATGCGTGAGTTACACGCTGAATAACTACTCTCATAAAATATCTTTTTTATTACTCTCCAAGTCCTTCTAAATTTCTCTCTCAGATTTGTTAATATGCTGTTTTCTCCTCATCAACGGACGCATTCCACTTGAATCTTCCTTCTTACCTTGCCAAAAAATTCATCATTACATCTTCTTTCCTTCTCCTTAGCTTCACTTTAAATTCGTCTTAGGTTCGTCTTTTCTTCGTTCATTGTTCGTCTTTCCTTCGTCTTTCCTTCGAATAAACCCTAAATTCCAAATACCTCTCCTACCCTACAATTTTTTTACTATTCATTGTCCATTCAAAAAACTTTTAACTCCTTAATTAATTATACACCTTTTCCATAATAATCATACAAGATTCTCCTGCCAATTCTTCTCACCTTTTGCTAATTATCACCTACCCGTGTGCCTCGCATTGCCTATCGTGCTACGACATTCTGAGACATAATCTCTCACATACCCAGCTCCAAGCATTCACTAACATCTTTTACATCGAACTCACGCTATTTTTTGCAAATTAACACATTATCCGATAGTACTTTCACTCTATCATCATACGATTGTATCTCCCTAACAAAGTCTGGTGTAATTTTTAAGCGCAGTTTGATTACAATTTCATTGTCAGTTTCTCTCACTACCTCTTGCGAAGGATGCAGAGGCATCGCTTTGAGGTATTCCGCCGGATTAGGCATAAAAACTGAATCATTGGGCAATTTTTTAAAGGCAAGCACCACCTCTTCTGCTTGTGTGTGCTCACTATCTACCCACGCCCCAAAACTATCGTCGAAAAAACACTCCACACCCTCAGGTACAGTGTGCTGATATTTAATATCTTTGCTGTCATCTAAATGGGTAATCCTATCCAAGCCAAACACCCGTAGCGCTTTCTTCTCCACATCCCACGCCAACACATACCAACGTCTTTGCGCCTCTTTTAGCAAATAAGGCTCTATCGTACGCACTTGGGGTTGTTGTTTTTTATCCCAAAACTTATAATAGTGCAACTTTAGCTGACGATGTTCTTTAATAGCCCTAAGCAAGGGTGAGAGATACTCCGTCCCCGCAGGCAATCGCCTATCAAACTGAATATCTTTAGAAAGATTACCGTAATTTTGCAAAGCTCTGAACACATCAAATGCCTCGAAGAGGTTTTGGGTATAGGAGTCATTATCTTCTGTGATTTCGTATGCTTTAAGAGATTTGTTAAACTTAATAATTATATGGTAAACTTCTTTAATAATTTGAATATCACGTTGTAAAGTACGTTTAGCAAGAGGTTGCCCCTCTGTATTCTCTATACTTCTCTCCCAAGCATTCTCTAATTCTTCACTAGTACAAGGTTTGATACGCAATCGTTCAACAATAAAACGATGCCTTGAAAACATTTTCGATAAACTCATTTTCAATATTTTTTCAACAAAAGTATAAAGTTTTTTCAAAACGACAAGTTGTTGCGCCCTATTATTATATTTTTGCTCCCAAAATAAAAAAAACAAGGCAAAAGGACGTACCTATCATTTTATTTTGTATATTTGCTGGCAGAAACTCATAAAACATATTTTATAGTAAAAACCAGATAAACACAAAATAAACATATTAGTAGCGTTTCGCTTTTATTTTCTAGCTCGAAATACGACCAATTTTTCAATAAGTACAAGAAAGTAAAGCCGGAAGCGTTCGCGTACGCGGGCGTTCCTTTTGCTTTGTATTTATGCCTTTGGTCGGGCAACGAGCTAAGTAAAACGGGATGCCCGCAAACTATTTTTGTAAAACATTGGGGAAGCCGAAAACCATTTAGAGTAGGCACTCACTAAAAACTATAATAATATGATTTTAAAAATTGTAAATGGAAGATTAGATCTTCTCAGTGATTCAGGAGGTCGTATCAGAACGATTGCACAAAGCAATGTAATTGACGCTACTCTTAGTGATGATGAAAAATCTATTCTAATCACCTACAGCAATGGTAGAACAGATCTTTGTAACGATTCTGGAGGACGGAAATCTACAGTTGCAGAAAGTAATGCTGTAAAAGCTATTTTTCACAAATCAGACATACTAATCACCTTAAAAAACGGAGATATGGAACTGAGAAACCAAAATGGTGGAAAGATAAGAAGCATTTAATTTACATTTCACAAGGAGTGCAAGCCTATAATAAAACTTAGGCTTGTTACTCCTTCTAAAAAAGATTTAACAACAATGAAAATACAAAATAACAACTTAAAATGCCCTGATTCACCTTATATCGCTATAATGAAGCCTAATACTTTCTTTGCTAACAAAAAAGTGCAAACTACTTACAAAGAATACGAGATAGTAGAAGATGAGAACAGCACTATACGATTTAAAGATTATAAACTTTTTATTCCTGAAGCTATCCAAACACTTATTAGGGAATATTGCGAAATGGCAGAAACTTTATATGATATAAATTCCTTTGATAGAAAAACTGAAATACAAAAAATCTTTAATTCCCGTAGGTACTCTCGTGATAATAAATACTTTACAACAACTTACAACGATAAAGGTTTTATAACAAGCTATGAAATAGACAACATTCTCATTGCCTTTAAGTACAATGAAAACGATCAAATCATTGAGTGGACAGCTACAATCTCAGGACAAATACCTTGTACACGACAATTTTTGTACAACGAAAATAAACTCCTTAGCAAAGTGATTGCCCCTCTCCCCTCAGGTAAAACCAAAGAGTGGTTATACAATGAGAAAGGTGATGTTGTAGCCATCGTAAAAAATGGTAAAATCACTCAAAAATATGAATACAACTACAACCAAAAAGGAGAGTTAATAGGCGTAAAAGAGTATTCCTATGACCGTTTTTGTTCAAAAAAATCATTCTTGTACGACGAAAAAGGAAATAAAGTTCAATACAATGTATTTTGCTCAGAAGATAAAGAATTTGAAGACGAGCGAAAAGTATTTATCAATTTCTATAAAAATGATATGCTCAGCAAGCAGGAAATCTTGCATTACGATAGTGGAGATAAAAAGTTTCTTCTATTTGATGAACAAGAGAGAATTACCCAGAAACAGTACTTTGAACACAAACCTTACCGAGACTTTGTATTAAAAGAAAGTATTAACTACCAATATTTTGAAGATAAGGTAGAATGTACTTACATAGACAACAATTTGTACAAAGAAGTTATTGTTTGTAAAGACATTGAGTATCTTGAAGAGTTCTATCGCTATCGTCCCTTTTACAACTGGAATGATTTTCTGTTTAGCGAAAATATTTTTTCTTATGCCGAATACGATCCAGAAGGTTATAAGATAAAAAAGACTATATTTCATTATTTTCCTAACGAAGAATGGGAAGCTATTATCTATCGCCGCAGAGAAAACTCAATACATATCGTAAGAAAAGAATGTACTATTCTGTAAATAATAACTTTTTAAAACAATAACAATATGAGCAATAAAAATGCTTCTTTTTACATAGAGAATATTCCAGCTAATAAACACCTTGCTAACAAAACTATTGAGATAGTTTATAAAGAGTATGAGGCAGTAACTAATACTGAAGATAATACTGTTGAAATAGGAAAATTTTTAGAAAAGAAGAGAGGTTATGGCACTTACTTTTTTGCAGAATTATTAGATTACTGCCTTCGCATTGCACGTTATGCCCCTAACCCTCCATACGTAAAGAAAATATTTGACAAAAGTTTACGTCATTTTACAACATTCACTCATAAATCAAAAATTGTGTATGATGAAAAAGGACTAATCAAATCTTATCTCTTGGATACTTTCGCCTTCAGAAATATTCTCTTCAATTTTCAATATAACACAAAAGAACAATTAACCCAATGGACGGCAACTATTGAAGATAGTGTAATACACACTCGAAAATTCTTCTACTACGAAAATGGAATGCTCCAGAGAAGAATAAAAGACTGCTGTGGCTATAGCGAAGAATGGAGATATGATAAAAATGGGAAACTTTTGCAATATATCCAGAATTGGGGTAAAGATATTAAAACTATAAATTATAACCCTAATGAAAAAGAAGAAGAATCAGACATCGATGAACTTATTGAGTATGATGAAACAGGTGCTAAAATAGTGTATCACGAAAAAGGCAATAAAGAAGTGATTCATTATGACGAAAATGGTAGAATCGTAGAAATAAAGTTTTTTGAAATCTATTACAAAGATTTCAGAGTTGAAAAAACTATCACCTACAAATTTTTCGACGGAAAAGTAGAACGTACCACTATCTATGCAGATAGAGAAAAAACAGTAATTCTCTTTAAAGATATTGAACGGAAAAAAATGGAGTCCTATACTACTGATTTAGAAGGAAAAAATAATATCCTCCTCTTTAGAGATGTCAAATACAAAGAAGAACCTGACGATTCCTTAGACTATGATAGATATGATGAGAATGTATTTTCTTGTACTCAATATGACGAAAATGGTAATGAAACAAAAAAATACATTCGTACTTATCTCGAAAATGGTTTATGGGAAACAGTTTATTATGAAAAAAAAGTACCTAAGAGTATTATCAGAAAAGAATATAACATTTTTAAAAACTTAAATTATATGTACACACAAGCATTCAAAGAGGCAGTAGCCTACTGCAAAGCCAACAATCTATTTGTAGGGTATGGCAACCCTAACGGTAAAGTTTTAGTAATCGGCAAAGAAGCCGCACACATTCCCCAAGAAGAGACTACCGAAAATTTAGAAAAGAAGAAAGAAGAGCTCTTCCAAAGTAATGTATCTCAATGGGAACACATACTCTCTACCAATGAAGTACCTAACTACGATGGTCAGCGCCCCTTCTCTCACAATCCCTTATATGCTTACGGCAATCAATATAATAGTTGGGATAAAAGCAAAAAAGGAGGAACCAGTCGTACCTATTTAAACTACGAAAAACTCTACGAACAGCTATTTTTACAGGGAGAAAAACTTGAGAAAATCAACTTTCAAAAGGAGTTCTTCATCACCGAGTTCAGCGACTACCCTACTAAAGAAAGCTATAAAAATGAGGATATAGAAGCCCTTAGAAAACAGTCTATAGAAGAGCGTAAACCTCTCTTTGCAATGCCTTTTTTCAAAGAGTTCCCTATTGTAATTGTAGCAGCCGGTGATTATCCAAGCCGTTACCATATTAATTTAGAACAAACTTTTGATACCGTTTTCCAAAAGGAAATAAAAGTAGGAAGAGACCACTATTTCTTACACTTTAGTAAGGATAACAAACGTATTCTTATCCACACCCGACAATTAAGCAATAGTTTTTCTCGAGAACTAATACCTGCTATTGTTAAAGAAGCTAAGAAGTTTTTAAAGTAGAAATTTTATTAACAACAAAAAAAGAGCAACTCATTACTGAATTGCTCTTTATAAGAAGGCGGCGACATACTCTCCCACGTGACCGTAGTACCATCTGCGCTAAAAGGTTTAACTGCTCTGTTCGGAATGGTAAGAGGTG
>ERZ773100.1221-NODE-1221-length-12095-cov-5.222176_pt1 | contig 12095 bp, 10 predicted proteins | sample MGYA00511119_ERZ773100 | MGnify/ENA primary metagenome ERZ773100 (study PRJEB29015, sample SAMEA2738000) | human oral metagenome | biome: human oral; feature: human-associated habitat; material: dental | place: China | collected 2111 ...
AAATGAGCCGAAAAAGTTTTGTGGCGGCCGATTTCCTGAGGAAATGAGCCGAAAAAGTTTGTGGCGAGCGATTTCCTCCAGAAAATCGCACATCGAATTCACGTTACGGAAAGGAAAGCTACGCGCGGGGTAGGATCTCCGCAGGTCGGCAGAAAGCCTGGAGGCTGGTACGGTTCAGATGCTGCCGCCCGGGCATGATGAAGGCAAATCCAGCTCGTTTCGCCCTCACAGCCCTATCTTTGGACACTCAATCCATTAACCCCCACCGGACATGATTAAAATATTTGAGACATCGAAACTGAAGAGCCTCGATCAATATACGGTCGACAACGAACCGATCTCGTCGATCGATTTGGTCGAGCGAGCGGCCGTGACCTTTGCCAATGAATTTAAGCGCAACTTCTCCAAGCAGCGACGCGTGATCGTCTTTGCGGGGCAGGGTAACAACGGCGCCGACGCCTTGGCCGTAGCCCGACTGCTGGCCGAGGAATCGTATCGCACGGAAGTCTACCTCTTCAACCCCGGCCAACGACTCTCGCCGGACTGTGAGGAGAACAAGCAGCGCATCTTGGCTGACGAGAAGGTGCGCCTCTACGAGGTGATCGACGACTTTGATCCGCCCGAACTCACCGAGCATGACGTGGTCATCGACGGCCTATTTGGCTCCGGCCTCAACCGCCCCCTCACAGGCGGCTATGCGGCCGTAGTTGGCTACATCAACCAGTCCAACGCCACCGTCGTATCCATCGATATGCCCTCCGGACTCTTCGGCGAGGACAACCTGAGCAACAACCCCGACAGCATCATCCGCGCCAAAATGACGCTCACCTTCGAGTTCCCCAAGCTGGCCATGCTGCTGCCTGAAAACGAGGCCTACGTAGGCCGCTGGAAGGTGCTCCCCATCGGCCTGCACCCCGACATTATCCAGAAGACGCCGACGGCTTATCTCATGGTCACGGACGAGGACATGGAGCGGCTGATCCGCCCCCGCAGCCGCTTTGCCCACAAGGGCGACTTCGGCCACGCGCTGCTCGTCGCCGGCGGTAAAGGCCGCATGGGCGCAGCGCTCTTAGCCGCCTCGGCTTGCATGCACAGCGGCGTGGGTAAGCTAACCGTCCACCTGCCTCAGCGGGGCGAGATGGTGCTCCAGACGGCCGTTCCGGAGGCCATGATCGACCTCGACGCGGACCGCGATCGCATCACCACATTGCCGGATAGCCTGCGGGAGTTCGACACCATCGCCATCGGGCCCGGCATCGGCACGGACGAGCGTACGGCCTCCCTCCTGGGGCGTTTGCTGCGCTCGGTAGACCAGCCCCTCCTCCTCGACGCCGACGCGCTGAACCTGCTGGCGCGCAACCGCGAGCTTATGCCGCTCCTTCCGCCGGGCACCGTGCTGACGCCCCACCCGCGCGAGTTCGATCGGCTGTTCGGCGAGAGCGCCAACGGCTACGACCGACTGCATAAGGCGGCCACGACCGCCGTCAAGCACGCCATCTGTATCGTCCTCAAGGGCGCCTATACGGCCGTCTGCGCGCCGCAGGGACAGATCTACTTCAACACCACCGGTAACCCTGGCATGGCGACGGCCGGCAGTGGCGACGTGCTGACGGGTGTCATCGCCGCACTCATGGCGCAGCGCTACGATCCGGTCAAGGCGGCCATCATAGGCGTCTTCCTGCACGGTTCGGCGGGCGATCTGGCCGCGGCGCGGTCGTCGGAGGAGAGTCTGGTGGCCAGCGACATTGTCCACGAACTGGGCCGGGCCTTCCGTATGCAACAGGCGGACGACTGACGGACATACCGCGGGCGGTGACCACAAACGGGCCACCGTAACCGACCACTACCGAAAAGGGTTGATGAGCCAAGCAGGCTCACCAACCCTTTTCTTTTGGCCGCAGTCGACGGTCGCCCCGTCAGCCGATACGCGTGCAACGGATCACTACCCGGCGGCCGTCGGCCAGGGTGGTGGCGAAGAGGTAGACGTCGCCACCGTCGGCTATCCGCAGTCGGGCGCGGAGGGCGTCGGGCGAGAGAGGGAAGTTGCGCACTGCGATGTTCGCGCGTGGCACCGTGCGGGCCATCACGCGAGACAATTGGCGGCCGAACGGCAGCACCTCGTCCACACGGAAGCGTCGGCCGGGGAAGTCCGTCACCTCGGCGCTCGACGTGTAGAGGTGGCTGTCCGTGTGCAGCTTACCGAGGCCCATACGCTGGGCTACGAGTCGGAAGGCGCCCGCCTTGAGGATCGCGGCGTTGGGCTCGTAGAGGAACGACGAGACGGAGGCGGTGACGGCCGACGGTGCGGCGCGCTCCTCATCCGGGGTGAAGCGGAAGACCTGCTCCCCACCGTCGGCCGTGAGGTGAACGCAGTGGATCATTGGCGGCGCGGCATGGGCGCGTCGGACGACGAAGGTCAGCTCCTTACACTCGCCCCGGACGGCCAGCACGTGGATGTCCGACGTCCCCGGCAGGCGGGCCAGCGTATGTTGCCAATCCAGCATCGGCGACAGTTTGGCGATGAGCGTCGGGGCCTTAGACAGGATCGTCGGAAGCAACTGCTCGAGGTCCGGACTGCAATCGGCCAACGCAAACAGTCGGCGGTCGCCGCCGTCGCGTCGCGAGGGGTCGATATAGCAGATGTCCACGGGCGGCAGGGTACGGAGGGCGTCCTCGGCCGAAGCATGGAGGCCGGTCACGTTGTCCAACCCCAAGGCGGAGAAGTTGTGCATGGCCGCTTCGAACGTCGGGCCGTCGCACTCCACGTAAATGACGCGTGCCACACGTTCGGCCAAGCTCGCGGTGTCCACCCCGAGGCCGCCCGTGAGGTCGCAGAGGCTACCGACCACGCCCTCGATGAGCCGCTGCTTGTAACGCGCCGCCGCCTCTGAGGAGCACTGCTCGACCGACCGCCGCGAGGGGAAGACGAGCCGATCGCGCGCTGCAAACCACCGGGGCAGCTTCTCCCGGATTCGGCGGTGCGATTCGATCTGTATAACGGCAAACGGCACGTCTACCCGGGGGTAACGTGCCGCTGCGAGCAGCAGCGAACGGGTGTCGTCCGCTGCGTGATCGGCTATGAATTGCCGCATGTCCGCGGAGAGTTCCACGGGGACTATGAATGCGTGATTTCCACCTTCTGCGTAGGCGCCATGTGCTGCTCACGGTAAGCCACACGCTCCACCACCCGCTCGGCCAGCTGCCGGAAGGCCATGCCCGTGACCGTATCCTCGTCCAGCGCAGCCGGCTCGCCGACATCACCACTCTCACAGATACTCTGCACGAGCGGGATCTGCCCGAGCAGAGGCACACCTAACTCCTCGGCCAAGCGCTTGCAGCCCTCGCGCCCAAAAATGTAGTACCGGTTCTCTGGTAATTCGGCCGGAGTGAACCACGCCATGTTCTCGACGAGACCCAACACGGGCACATTCACCTTGTTGTCAACGAACATACTGATCCCCTTACGGGCGTCAGCCAGCGCCACCTGTTGCGGTGTGCTGACGATCACGGCCCCGGTCAGCGCAAGGGTTTGCACAAGGGTGAGGTGGATGTCGCTGGTGCCCGGCGGCAGGTCGATGAGCAGGTAGTCCAGCTCTCCCCAGTTGGCTTCGCTAATGAGCTGCTTGAGCGCATTGCAGGCCATGGCCCCGCGCCAGAGCACGGCCTCGTCCGGGTTGACGAAGAACCCAATCGACAGCATTTTCACGCCGTAGTTCTCGATGGGGATGATCAGCTCCTTGTCGCCCACCTTCTCCAACGCAGGCCGGGCGGCCTCCACATCAAACATTTTCGGCTGCGAGGGGCCGAAGATGTCGGCGTCTAAGAGTCCCACGCGATAGCCAGCGGCAGCCAGCGCCACGGCCAGATTCGCCGATACGGTGCTCTTGCCCACACCGCCCTTGCCCGAGGCCACGGCGATGATGTGTTTGACGCCCGGCAGCAGCGGTGCCTCTTCCGAGGCAGGGCCAACGGGCTGCATCTCCTGCCGCGAGGTGGTGCTGATGTTGCCCTTGATCTCCACGTCCGGCGAAACGTAAGTCAGAATCGAGGCCTCGGCGGCCTTGACCACCGATCGGGTGAACGGGTCGTTGGGCTTATCGAAAATGAGCGTGAAAGAGACTTTCATGCCGTCGATACGGATATCATCGTCCACCATTCCGGACTCCACGAGGTTCTGCCCCGTGCCTGGGTATCGCACTTTTTCCAGTGCGTCTAAAATCAATTTCGGATAAAGTTTCATCTTATATAATCGTGTTGTGCAGCCACTTGGCCGCTATAGTTTATAAGGACAAGCCGGGCAGCCATCTGGGGTGGATGGGACCTTTCGGCCTGTGATTCAAAAGCGTTTTTGAGGGGGTAGCCCCCGATCGGGAGATGCCCCGGAGGCCCTTGCCGCGTGTCAGCCCTCAGCGGGAGGAGCGACGGGAGCCTTTTCGACATGTCAGCCCTCAGCGGGAGGAGCGACGGGAGCGGACGGGCCGGGCGGGCGACAGTTGGCCGCGCCCATAGCTTCGGTACGCGTCGCGCTCGATCTCCACCTCCGGTTCGATCCAAGCCTCGCGCGGGGTGAGGCAGAAGCTGAGGTACTTGATGGTTAGGCCGCGGTCGAGCCACTGCTGCTCGTAGTGTGTGCGGATGGCGCGCGCCTCGTCGAGGCTCGTGTCCGCGGTATCGGCGTAGAGGTCGGCCGTGCAGGGCGCCGCCTCCAGCTGGTTCACGCGGAGCATTTCGCGGGTGTAAGCAAAGAGAAACGGGCTGTCGGTCTTGAGGTGGACGCGCCCGCCCTCCCGTGGCAAGATGCCGCTGTAGAGCGCCATGAAGCGGGTGCTGGTGAGGCGTTTCCGCGCCTTCTGCATTTGCGGATCGGGGAAGGTGATCCAGAGTTCGTCCACTTCGCCCGGCTCGAAAAAGCTGGCCAAAAGTTCGATGTCGGTCCGGAGGAAGGCCACGTTGCCCATCTGGCGAGCTGCAGCCACGCGTGCGCCGGCCCACATGCGGGCGCCCTTGACGTCGATGCCGACGAAGTTCGCGTCCGGGTGCCGCTCAGCCAGTCCGAGGGTGTATTCCCCGCGCCCACAGCCCAATTCGAGCACGATGCGCCCGGGCCTTCCGCCGAAAGCGGCCTCCCGCCAGCGACCTTTCAGGGGGCAGCCGCCGCCCTCGGCCAGCGCGGCGTAAGGGTATTGGAAGACGTTGGGCAGGGCTTCCATCTCGGCGAATTTTTGGAGTTTATTTCTTGACATGGCGGCAAATGTAGCGGAATCCGGGGGCTATGACCGTTCGTCAGCGGTCGGTGTCGCAGTGTCCGACGGCGGCGCCTGAGGCATCTCGGCCTCCCCGGTCGATTCCATCGCGGGCGAGGCGGGCGAGGCGGCTGCTTCCGTAGTGCCCATCGGGGGCGACTGAGGCGTCTCGGCCTCCCCGGTAGGTTCCAGCGAGGGCACAGTAGACGAGGTGGCAGCTGATCGTTTTCGTTTCGGGGGCGCCTTCGTGTCGGTCGCCTCCGCCGAATCCTTCATTTGGAGCCGCTTCTTGCGTATTCCCTCGATTCGTTTGAACGAGATCTTGCTCTCGCGCGTGCGCTGGTTGATTTGGTCGATCAGGCGACTGATGACTTGGCGGTCGGGGTCGTTGTCGGACGCAATGTAGGCGGCTTCGATGTAGCGGAAGATGGTGTTCAAGGTCTGGTCGTTCACCTTCCGGATCGCCTGGCCCGCGAGCCGATTTGCGCCGGCGGCTACGGTCGAGCGGACCTCGCGCAACGACTTAAATTCCTCGTTGCGCTCCCGAAGCAAGCTCACGATCGTATCTACCTCCAGCTGCTTCAGCGCCTCGGCGGCCTCCGCCGTAGACAAATCCCGGAGCAAGGAGTCGATATGCGCCGTCTTCCCAGATCGCCTTTGGTGCTGCAGCCCCTTGTAAGCATCGATAATGGTTTTCAGCAGGAGCCCCGACTCGCGACGCGCCACTATCGGAGAGCGCGCAGCCTGCCGAATCTCCTGAAACAGCCCCGTCAGACATTCGTTTCGCTCCGCATCCTTGTCGCGAAGGGCCTCCGACTCTTTCGCCGCCCGTGTCTCGCGGACGACATCCTCCTCTGTCTTAATATCCGTGAGCCACTGGAGGAAATCGGCCTCCTCCAGACCTATTTTTCGAGGCTCCATCTCGGTGATCACGCCATAAAGTCGTTGCTGATAGTCGAGATGGAGATCCAGCGGGAAGCGACTGTTTCCCGGTTCATCGATCGTTTTAACCGGTCTCATTATTTCGTTTTTCGTTTACTTCTATTGAACACTATTTTGCTATCGTCCTGCAAATATATGGCAGCCCCCTTGAACCTCTGGCCCTTGCCGTAGACCCTTCCTGGGGCGCCTGACCGACGGTGGCCGGTAAATGGGTTTCCATTGGGGGCAGGTTTGTGCCGGGGGCTATTGTCGTGGGGGGCTTTACCTCCTATTCCCTACACTCTTTTCTTGTCTTGATACAAGAAAAGGGCGCAAAAGAAAATCAAGCCCCCACCGGGGGCGGGGAAGCTGGCCGGGTACGGGATGGGGCTATTGAAATGGTTTCCGACGCGGGCAGCCGGCGTGTGGGCGCCGTTGTCGGCTGTCAGGGTAGGGGCGAATTGTATTCGCCCCAGCACGTACCAAAAAGGAACGGGGGCGCCTGACGGTCAGTGGCCGGTAAATGGGTTTCCATCGGAGGCGGACGACGGCCGGTGGCCGGTAAATGGTTTCCATCGGGGGCGAATGGGTGACACGGGCCGACAAAATAAATTCCGGCGGGGGCGGGTTTGTGTCAGTGGCCGGTAAATGGGTCTCCATTTGAGGCGAATGGGTGACACCGGCCGGTAAAATAATTTCCGTTGGGAACATTGGACGCAAAGTTGCTCCCGAATGGGTTTCCAACGGGGAGATAGGAATGATCTATACACAGAAAGACAGATGGTTCGGCTACTCCCACCGGATAGACGCTCGCATCGGATTTTATTTCATGGACTCCCGTCGTTGTCTCGCCTCCATTGAGGATCTCAATGGGGGTGTGTTTTTGAAATTACGCACCATTGAACGCTTCAACGGGGGCGTGACTGCACAATTACACCCCATTGAACACTTCAATGAGGGTGTGATCGCAAAATAACGCATCATTGAAGGCCTCAACGGGGCTGTGATCGTGAAATAGGTTCCCAAACGGATTTTTTATGGGGGCGACGGTGCGCCGGGGGTTCGTGAAATGGTTTCCGATGGGGGCGGATGGGTACCCAAGGTTAGCGAAATGGTTTCCGACAGGGGCGGGTTTGTGTCCGGAGTTCACGAATTGTTTTTCGATGGAAGCCATTGACATGAAATCGCCTCCACCGGAATATGCGGCGGAGGCGGATGGGTGCCCGAGGTTCTCGAAATGGTTTCTGGCGGGGGCGGGGTTGTGTCGGGGGCTATTGTCGTGAGGGGCTTTGCCCCCTATCCCCCACACCCTTTTCTTGTCTTGATACAAGAAAAGGGCGCAAAAGAAAATCAAGCCCCCACCGGGGGCGGGGAAACTGGCCGGGTACGGGATGGGGCCATTGAAATGTTTTCCGATGGGGGCGATTCTTAGATGGGTGCCTCAGAACTGGAAGTAAATGAAGGGGACGATGTCGGCGCTCTTCAGCTGCAGGACAATGATGATGGCGACCGTGAGGTAGAGGGCTTGCACCAGCGTCGGGGACTGGGTGACCCACCCGCGGACGGTCGTGTCGACCACTCGGGGCATGAAGTGGATCGCGTAGCCGCCGAGGATCAGCAGAAAGACTTCGGTGTATCCGACAACGAACTGGCTGAAGACTTCCGGGTGGAAGGCGGTGAAGATCTGGCGGATCACGTCCCAACCCGTGGCCATCGTGTCGGCCCGGAAAAAGATCCAACCGAAGCATACGACGTGGAAGGTGATGAGGACGCCGCAAACGCGCCGAAGTGGCGACATCGTGTCGCCCGTGGGGCGGAAGCTGGGGAAATGGTTCATCATGAACTTATGAACGGCTAGCGCTGCCCCGTGAAGTCCGCCCCAGAGGATAAACCGGCCCGATGCGCCGTGCCAGAGTCCGCCGAGGAGCATCGTAAGCATGAGGTTGACGTACGTACGGACGCGGCCGCGCCGATTGCCGCCGAGACTGATATATAGGTAGTCCTTGAGCCAGGTGGAGAGCGAAATGTGCCACCGACGCCAGAACTCGGTGATGGTGGCCGACTGGTAGGGGGAGTCGAAGTTGGTGTTGAAGCGGATGCCCAGCAGCAGGGCAATGCCGATGGCCATGTCGGAGTAACCCGAGAAGTCGCAGTAGATCTGAAGCGCATAGCCGTAGGCGCCGACGAGGTTCTCGAGGCCCGTGTAGAGCGTCGGGGCGTCGAAAATGCGGTCGACGAAGTTGACGCTGATATAGTCCGAGATGACGCTCTTCTTCAGGAGGCCGCAGATGATGAGGTAGAGCCCTTCGCCGAGCGTCTCGCGGGTCACGACGGGCGTCCGGAACATCTGGGGAATGAAGTCGCGGGCCCTGACGATAGGTCCGGCCACGAGTCCGGGGAAGAAGGAGACGTAAAACAGGTAGTCGATCCAGCGTCGGAGCGGCTGAAGCTCACCGCGGTAGACGTCGATGGTGTAGCTGAGCGATTGGAAGGTGAAGAACGAAATGCCGACGGGCAGGAAGATGTCCAACGGCTCGTAAACCGTGCCTCCGACGGGGGCCACGCCGAACCAAGAGCCCATGCTCTGGCCTATGGCGAGGAGGGTCTGGAGGAGGAAGTTGGTGTATTTGAAGTAGGCCAGCATGCCCAAGTTGATGACCAAGCTGAGCGCGACCCAGACCTTTCGTCCGGCCGGGCGGACGGTGGCTGCGAGGGCCCGGGCGATGAGGAAATCGGACGTGGCGGTGAAGACGAGAAGCAGGAACCAGACGCCGCTGCTCTTATAATAGAAGTAGAGCGAAAAGAGGACGACGTAAAGGATGCGGGCGGTCGTCGTGTGGCGCAGGGCGCGATAGCCGATGTAGAAGGCGATGAAAAGGAAGAAAAAGAGGCCTGTGCTGAAGAGCATCGGGCTCTCAGGCTGATACGCGAAGAGGGCGCGGAGGCGCTCGAGGCTGAGGTCAAGGGGTAGGCTGTGGATCATTTTCGTTTACGTTGCTGGTAATCCAATGCACTGCGGACGAGTGCCTTGTACAGTAGCCGCCCCTGCTCCCTATAACCGGAGGCGCTGTAATGCACACGGTCGTGCGAGAAGAGTCCTTCGGCTTGCCACCGCTCGCACGAGCCTGCGCCGCCGGTCATGCCGTAGAGGTCGAAGCAGGCCAGACCCTCCCGCGCGGCATAATCGAGGATCGCCTCGGCGGCCTCACCGACGTGCACGTTGCGGGTATAGCCCCGCGTGACGGTGGTCGTCGTGCGACTTTTCTTACCCTTGGCCCGCCGAGTGACGGTGGTTCGCGCCGCGAGGTAGTTTTCGGCCGGAGTAGTGAGTACGATGGTCGTCAGGGGCATGTATCGCTGGGCCAGTCGCACGAAGCGGTCTACGCGCGTGATGAAATCGGAGGCCGAGAAGTGCGTGCCGTACGATTCGTTGGTGCCGAGCGAGATGATGAGTATGGCAGGCTCCAAGAGCGAGAGCTGGCGGACGAATCGCTCGGAGGTGTACTGCGAATAGGTGGCTCCGTTGCGACCGATGGCGTGATAGACTACCCCGGGGCGCCCGTTGAAGAGCGAGAATCCGTAGTAGCAGCTCGCGCCCGTGACTGAGGTGGGGGCCTCACTGCGACTGACGCTCTGCAAACGGAGCTCGCGCACAGCCTCAGGCAGGAAGAAGCTATCCACCGTCAGGTCGGGCGCATAGGTATCCTTGCCCCAAGCCGTCCGCGCATTGCGGATCCCCTCCGGGAGCATGGGTCGGGCGTACTCTCCGCGGTACATCAGCACCTGCGTGAAGTCGTCGTCCGCCCCATTGACCGCGATCGTGAAGTCGATCGTGGCGGCATCCGTCTGCAAGCCCATGCCGCCCAGCCCCCACGGCGTGCCCGACTGCGGACGCGTGCACCGCCCGACGCTCCAGCTCTTCACTTGCGAGAAAATACGATAGTCCGAGGGGCCATTTTCGCGTGCAGGCCGGTAAGGTGCGATCCATCCGCGGCCGGCATTGCCAAAGGTGCGCCGGAGCAGGTTCATCGTCTCGTTCGTATAGAATCCGCCCTGGATATGGGAGTCGCCCAAGTGAGCGATAGGGAGTACGGTGTCTTTACCATTGTATAGGCTGAGCAGATTCTCCCAGAACTCGTCCAGCGTGTGCCTCGGATCAATGATGCGACAAAGCGAATCGACGGCAAACGTCATCGTGAGGTCGACCTGATCCGTCAGGGGGCTGGTCTTCTTCTTTTCGGGGGCAGCTTTTTCCGCTGCAAGGTTCCTGTTTTCAATCGGCGAATGCGGCCTTTCGGCCTGGGCTGCCGTAGCCATACATAAGCAACAGAGCGCCGCCCAGAAAGGTGCCCTGTTAGCGCTGCGTTTTTTCCAGATTGTCATATAGCGTTTTCTCTAAAATGATTGCGTCGTAGAGGGCATTGGCCAATTCGCGGCCACCCTGAAAACTGAGGTGTGTATAATCCTTGGCCGCCCAATTGCGCTTCACGTAATTGACCATGCCATCCTCTCCGCCCATCGCCTCGTAAACGTCCCAGAAGGCTACTCCCGCCTCGAGGGCCGCCTCACGTTGCGCGCGGCGAAGATTCTTCACGGCCGACATCGTGTGGCGCTCTCCGCCGACCACTTTGCTGCGGTCCGAGACACCCAAAAGCAGCACGTCGGCCCCTGGGAAACAGGTGCGGATATGTTTAATGATGGCCACCATCCGGTCTCGGTAGAAGCCATAGTCCTTCGTTCGTTCGACGGCCACATTCAGGCCGTATTGGATCACGATCAGGTCGTAGGGGCGTATGCCCTGCAATGCTTGGCAGCGCGCTATATCCAAGTTTTCCAGCGGCAAACCAGAATTACCTCGCAAAGCAAAATTGTCCACCACCACCCCGCGATCATCCTCTAACGCAATGCCCAACGCTTGCAACCCCTGCGCATGTGTAAAGGCCAATTTGCCCTCCGTAAAGGAGCCCTTCGCCACATATTGCCCCACGCCGTCGGTCTCTGGGAGGCGCGCAGTGAATGTATCCCGCCCCTCGTTGCATATCCAGCGGAGGTCTGTCGCTCGATTGCTTGTGTAGAGGAACTTGAGGGTACCGACACTCTTCAAATGGGGCATATAGTCGGTCGTTTCGAAGGCTATTGTCGGGGCATCGCTCGCGGCATCGAACAGGAGGCAAGAAAGGAGGTACTTCGGCTTACGGTCGGAGAGTATGGAGCGCGTCGTCCACCCCTTAGAGCGCAGTCGGACAGTCGGGCGAAACTGTGCCACCTGCGATGACACCGGTACAAAGCCTACGCCTCGGCCACCAAATCGCGCTTGCATCCGCTCGCGGAAGTCGGCCGTGAGGATGTCACCCTCGATGAAGGAGTCGCCGAGGAATGCCACACGGACGGGTCGGCCTAACGTGCTGATACCGTTCAGCGCAGCGAAGAATCGCCGCAGTCCGATGTGCCCCACGGAGAAGTCTTCGACGACTGCCTTGAGCGTATCGCCCCGCAATTGGGCCATGATGGCCCTATACATCGAGTCACGGTACGCCAAACGTTCACGGTCGGCTGCACTCAACCCCGTGGAGTCGCCGCGCAACAGTACGGAGTCGGCTCTGGAGAGGTTGCTGTCCTCGTCTTCATCCTCGCTCCCGACTCTAAGGTCGGAGAGCATATCCATTTTCTTTATGCTTAGGCCAAACAACTCGTCTGGCAACATGTAGAGCGCCAGACAGGCCGCTGCTGTTACCAGCAGGATCAGTACCAACTGCCCGGAGCGATCATTATTCTCTTGTCCCATTCTTTCCAAAAAAGCGGGGCCAAAGGTAGACGCAGTTTTGAGAAGCCGTTTTGAATTTATTGGGTGATTGTTTCATGGAGGTGTTTGAGTGGATCTTTCTCCTTTCTTGTTTCGGGTCTATCGGGGCCTGTTTCTGCCCTTTTGTT
>ERZ773100.1222-NODE-1222-length-12094-cov-3.059972_pt1 | contig 12094 bp, 10 predicted proteins | sample MGYA00511119_ERZ773100 | MGnify/ENA primary metagenome ERZ773100 (study PRJEB29015, sample SAMEA2738000) | human oral metagenome | biome: human oral; feature: human-associated habitat; material: dental | place: China | collected 2111 ...
AAAGATATCTTACGGAGAAGTAGAAATCTCGAATATAAGAGGAAATTTAGATATAAAAGTTACAGGTATAACATCAGATTCAAGAAATGTATATGAAAATATGATATTTGTAGCTATAAAAGGATATAAAGATAATGGAATGAAATATGTTAAAAATGCTATTGATAATGGAGCAGTAGCAATAGTTATAGATGATGATGAAGATATTGATAAAATAGAAGAGGATATAGCTATAATTACAGTTAAAAATTCTAGAAGAGAACTCAGTAGAATTTCTAGGAATTTTTATGATAATCCAAGTGAAAAGTTAACTGTAATAGGTATAACAGGTACTAAAGGTAAATCAACAACAACATTTATGATAAAAAGCATACTTCAAGCTTCAGGTAAAAAAGTAGGACTTCTTCGGAAGTATTGGTGGATATATAGGAGAAGAAAAAAAACTTAATAATACAAGAACAACACCTGAAAGTTATGAAATACAAAAATTTATGGCAGATTTAGTAGAAGAAGGTTGTACACATGTTGTATTAGAAGTATCATCACAAGCAATGATTACAAATAGGGTTGATGATGTAAAATTTGATATAGCAGGATTTACAAATTTTAGTGAAGACCATATATCAAAATATGAACATCATAGTTTAGATGAATATTTTAGAGCTAAGATTTCATTATTAGAAAAGTCACCAAAAGTTGTTATAAACTGGGATGATGAAAAAGTTAGGGAATGTTATAATATACTTAATGGTAAAGAAATACATGATACAGGAATAATAAAAGAATCAGAAAATATTAATGAAACACATTTACCATATGTATATGTTAGAGAAGAAGAAATAATATTAACAGAAAAAAAGACAAGATATATTGCAAATATAGATAAGGAAAAACAAGAAATAACATTAAAACTTCCAGGTAAATTTAATATATATAATTCATTAATGGCAATTGCTGTAACAAATATTTTAGGAGTTGATAAAGAATCTATTGTAAAAGGTCTTTCAGATACAAAAGTACTTCGGAAGATTAGAACCTGTTCCTAATAAGCTTGATTTAAATATACTTTTAGATTATGCACATACACCATCATCACTTAAAAATGTTCTAGAAACAGTAACTGCATATGCAAAAGGTAGAGTTATATGTGCTTGGGGAGTAGGTGGAGATAGAGATACAGCAAAAAGGCCTATAATGGGAGAAATCTCTGGAAAATTTGCGGATTATACAATACTTATGTCAGACCAAGTAAGAGGAGAAGATCCAGAAAAAATATTAAGAGAAATTGAAGCAGGACTTAAAAATATAACTAAAAATTATGAAATAGTAATAGATAGAAAAGAAGGAATAGAAAAAGCTATAAGGATGGCTAAAAAAGAAGATACAATATTAATACCTGGATTTCGGACATGATATGTATCAAGAAATAAAAGGAGTTAAATATTACTTTAATGAAAGAGAAGTAATAGCAGATGTTGTAGAAAAAATATTAAATGAACAAGAAACAAAAACTATAGGGTAAAAACTATAGTTTTTTCTTTACTTTAAATTAAAAGATGTTATAATTTAGTTAGAAAGGAATAGAAAATAATTATAGGGGAATAAATATTATCTTATGGAAAAAATGGAGGCAAAAAAATGAAAAAGAAATTTTTAGTAGAATTAGTAGCTAATAAACAGATGAACGTAACAGGTTCAGAAAACCTATTACGGTTTAAAGACAAGTTTGACCAAGAAAATGTAGTCTTGGTTGATTGTGGTATGTTGCAAGAGGTTGGAGTTAATACATTTTCGGAAGAGAATGTAGATTTTAATTTTTATGTGGAATGTCTTAGAGCAGTGTTTATAACACATGCTCATAATGATCATGTAGGAAAATTGCCTTGCCTTATAAAGGCAGGGTATCAAGGAAAAATATATATGAGTAAAGAAACATCACTATTTATCGAGAATGTACTTCTCGATAATCTAAAAATTCATCGGGAAGAGGCCAAAAAATTGAACAAAAAGCCTCTTTATGATGAGGAGATTATAGAAAAAGTGATATCTTTAGTTGAGACTGTAGAATACAAGAAATCATATAAGATTAATTGTGATGGTGTTAATGTGGAATTTGCTTTTTACAGAAACAACCATATATTAGGAGCGAGTACTATATGGTTAAGAGTATGTAAGAGATTCGAAAAGATTAACTTTGTATTTTCAGGGGATTATAATGTATCTAACGAATTACTTAAAAAAGATATTCATATTCCGAAAAGAGCTATCAAGGAGAAAAATATAAATATAGTGCTGGAAAGCACATATGGAGCTACGAAAAAAAGTAAGGAAAACAATTTTATGGATATCTATTCAGCGATAATAAGAGGAGTTATTCATGAGAATAAAAGAATTTTAATTCCAATAAATGCGCTTCATAAAGCGCAGGAAGTATTGTGTGTAATAAAGGAAATAAAAGAAAATATGGGAGAAGATTTTTTCGAGAGTCATGGAAAGGAATTCCCAAAAGTTTATCTTGATGGGAAGTTAGCGATAAAACATACATATACATATGTAGGAATTTTAAAAAAGAATTTTAAACCTTCAGGTTTAATTGAAGTATATGATGATGCGAGTAGAAAAGAAGCGATAGAAAATCCGAACTCGATAATTCTTGCTACAGCTGGAATGATGAGTAATGGCCCTGTTGTGCAATATATGAAAAAATTATTGGCAGATCAAAATACAAAAATAATTATTGTTTCCTACTGCGCTGAAGGTACAGTAGGAAGAAAATTGTTTGAGAAGGTAGAGCACGTAAAAAATGCTCGAAAAGCAGGAAAAAAAGAATCAGAAATTGATAAGAAAATGTACTTATTTGGAGGAAAGGAAATTGTTGTAAATGCAGATGTAGAAAAGGTAACATCTTTATCTACACATGCTAGACAAGAAGAGTTAATGGATTTTTTGAAAAATTTTAATAAGAGAAATATTTCAACCGTTTTGTTAAATCACGGAGAAGAGATTGTCCGTGAAAAATTTAAGAGAACAATTGAAAAAAGATTAGGAATAAATGAAGATAAAATTCATTTGTTTGATAAAAAAAACAAATTTATTTTTTCAAAATATGGTTTGGAAAAGAAAATTCCAGAAAAATTTTGAAAAATGTCTCAATATTTTTTTAAAGAGGAGTTGTAAATAACTTCTCTTTTTTGATAATTACAATTATTAGAACAAATTATGTAAATGCTTGAGATACAAAGCTTTACATAATTTTAGAGCTTGATAGTTATATTAAAATTGTGTAACATTAATGCTTTAAAAGTTTTACAAATATATTGGAATTTGTAAAAAAACATAAAATGTGCTATACTAATATAGTAAATTATATATAAATAGAGGTTGAAAAGGAAATGGTTATGAATAGAAAAAATAATATAATTAAATATGCTAAAACATTAAGCATGATATTGTTTGTACTTATAGTTACAGTAATTACACAAAAGCTAGTAATTGCAACAACAAATCCAGTAACAGGTCAAAATGGAGAAAAAGTACAACTTACAAGAACAAATTATCAAGGTGGAGATGAACAAACAGGATTTTTCACTAAGAGTGCAGATAGACAATCAATATATAATGGATATGATAAGAGACAAAAATATGGGTTTAGAACAGGTGAAAGCCCAGCTGTAGTTGCAAGAAGAATTGCAAAAGCAGGAGGAAATGCCTCAGATATATTGTATTGTTTAGATGAAAGATTAGATTTTCCAAATGATTCAGGGGTAAATTATACTAATATTGGAGAATTAAAAAATATATCATCAATACCAAGTAAAAATGGTGATATGCAAATTTCACAAGAACAAAAAAATAAGTTATATTGGTTTGCAGAAAATTTATTATATGATAGAAATGATAAAAATGCACAATATAAAGCAGAATTAAAAGAAAGAATATTTAAAGGTACATATCTTAAATTAAATGGAGTAAATGAAAATCAAGTAGATCCTGTACATTTAGAAACAGGTTTAAGAAGATATATGAAATCTATAACAGATGATGAAATGAGTTTAATAAACCAATGGGTTATCTGGAGTATAATGACTGGAACTAACAAGTTTGAAAGAGAAAACACAGTAGATGTTTTATCACCAGGAAATACATCAGAACCATTAAATCATGACACAAAAGATGCAAGAAGAGAAGTATATCAATATTTATTATCAGAAATAGAAAAAAATAAAGGAATTGCACCACAAAGAGAACAAATAAAAGAAACATTTATAACAGCAACAGGTGAAGGAACTTTAAAGAAATTAAATAGTGGATATTCAATAGAATATTTAAAATTTGATATACCAGAAGCAATAAAAAATAAGATTGGTGAAATAAAATTATACAGAACAAAAACAGGTGGAACAGATAAAGTTGAAATACCACTATATGATGTAGATGTATATTTAAAAGGTTCAAACCAACCAATGAGAATAGATAAATTAAATGATTTAATAGGAAAAGGTGAATTTAAATTACAAATATTAAATGACTTCCCAGAAGATTATAATGAAATAATGTTTGAAGTACAAGATTCTATGGTAAATACAAAACTTACAGTATATGTACCAGAAGATAAATCATATCAACCAGTTGTTGGAGTTGAAAGAGAAGTTATAAACTATGTTAGAAAAAATAGAATTCCAGTTGGAAAGAAACCACAAGAAGAAAAAAAATATGACCTAGCATTAAGAAAATTTATAATGTCTATAGATGGTCAAGCACCAGCAGTAGATAGAACACCTAAGATAGATAATGATAAACTTGCAGATTTCAAATATTCAAGTACATCAACAGGAACAGAAACAACAAGAACATATTTACATCCTAAGAATCCATTAGATGTAAATATTGGAAGTACAGTAAGATATGGTATAAGTGTATATAACGAATTTGAAAATGATGCAAAAGTTGATAAGGTTATAGACGTATTACCACCACATTTAAAATTAAAAGAAAATAGTAGTATAAATGCACAATATGGATGGAAAAAATCAGCAACAAATCCAAGAGCTATAGAATCAGAAATAGCAAAAGATAGAATTCTTCAAGGTGTTAGAGCTACAAATGATGGAAATGGAGTTAGACTTCAATTTGATAAGTTTACATTCCAAGTAGAACTTGAAGTAACAGATGAAGCAAAAGATGGAGAAATATTAACAAATATAGCATATATAAATAATCAAACAGGTCTTCCAGATAGAGACTCAGTACCAGGAAATACAAATATACCAGGTACAATGGATTCATATAAGGGTAATGGATCAAATAAATCAGAATTAGATGATGCTAATTATTTCTATAGAGGTCAAGAAGATGATGATGACTTTGAAAAAGTAAGAGTAAAAGGTAAAAAAGAATTTGATTTAGCATTAAGAAAATTCATAACAGATATATCAGGACAAGCACCAAATCCATCAAGAGAACCGGTTGTTGATGTAACACCACTTAAAAATGGAAAAACAACAGCAACATATACACATCCTAAAAATGAATTATTAGTTCAAAAAGGTGATGTAGTAACATATAAACTTAGAATATATAATGAAGCAGGAATACATGGAATAGTAGATAGAATAGATGACTATTTACCATCAGGAATGGGATTCTTACCAGAACATAAAATAAATAAACAATATGGATGGAAAGTTTCTACAGGTACACAAGGAGAAACTAAAAAAGCATCAGAAATATCTGGACTTACAGTAAATTCAAACAAAGATAAATTTGATGGAGTTACAGATCTTGCAAATACTACAATTGTAAGAACAAATGGATCACAAGTTAGACTTGAAACAAATAATTTAAAAGCAAACTTAACAGAACAAGAAATGAAGGATTTAGTAGAAAAAGGTAAAGTTAAAGATTCTGAAAAGAGTAAAATATGGATGCCTTTTGATGGTAAATCAAATTCACTTGACTATAAGGATGTAGAAATAGCACTTATAGTACTTGCAGATGCTAAAAATCAAAATAATCTAAAAAATATTGCAGAAATAGGAGAAGATTATCCAGCAAATATTAATATTAAAGATAGAGATTCAGTACCAGGAAATGTAAAAGTACCAGGATATGGTGAAAAGAGTCAAGAAGATGATGACGATTTTGAACCACTATATACAAGAAAGAAAGAATTTGACTTAGCATTAAGAAAATTCATAACAGAAATAGCAGGTAAAGCACCAAACCCATCAAGGGAACCAAAGGTTGATATATCACCACTTAGAAATGGAAAGACAACAGCAACATATACACATCCAAAAAATCCATTATTAGTACAAAAAGGTGATATAGTTAAATATAAGATAAGAGTATATAATGAAGCAGAAATACCAGGAATAATAAATGAAATAGCAGATTATTTACCATCAGGATTAGGATATTTACCAGAACATAAATTAAATAAGAGTAATGGATGGAAGGTAAGTACAAAAGCTTCAAATACAGTTAAAGAACAAAAAGCATCAGAAATTTCAGGATTTGATATGAAAGCAAATCTTTCAGAATTTGATGGAGTTACAGATGCTAAAAATATTAAAATTGTAAGACCTTCAGAAACAAATAAAGAAGGAACACTTGTAACAACAGAAAAATATAAGACAACAATGACAGATGCAGAAATAACACAAATGATATCAACAGGTGTTATACCAGATGCACATAAAGACAAAGTATTAAAACCATTTACATCAACATCAACAACACTTGATTACAGAGAAGTTGAAATAGCAGCAGTTGTACTTGCAGATGTTAGAGATGGAAATAACTTAAAAAATATTTCTGAAATACAAAGAGATTATCCATCAACAATAACAGTTGTAAAAGATAGAGACTCAGTACCAGGAAATGTAAAAGTACCAGGATATGGTGAAAAGAGTCAAGAAGATGATGATGACTTTGAACCACTTGATACAGTTAAAAAAGAATTTGACTTAGCATTAAGAAAATTCATAACAAAAATTTCATCAGAAGATGGAAAAGACTCAAAAGCATATGATAGGGAACCAAAAGTTGATGTAACACCACTTAAAAATGGAAAAACAACAGCAACATATACACATCCAAAAGATCCATTATTAGTATTACCTAAGAATATAGTTGATTATACACTTAGAATATATAATGAAGGTGATGTTGACCGGATATGCAAAAGAAGTAAAAGATAATATTCCAGCAGGATTAGAATTTTTACCAAATCATCCAACAAATATTGCATATGGATGGAAGATGTTAGATGAATCAGGAAAAGAAACAAAAGATCCTACAAAAGCTAAGGAAATAGTAACAGATTATTTATCAAAAGCTAAAGAAAAGAATATAGGTGCAAACCTAATAAAAGCATTTGATAAAAATACAGGAAAATTAGATTATAGAGATTTAAAGATCGTATTTAAAGTTTCACCAGATTTTAAAGTAAGTGATGGAATTATTAAAAACATAGCTGAAATAAAAGAACATGAAGATCAAAATGGAAGAGCTATAAAAGATAGAGATTCAACACCAAATAATAATAAAGAAGGTGAAGATGATATAGATTTTGAACCATTAAAAACTGTTGAATTTGACTTAGCACTTAAGAAAATTGTGGCAAAAATATTTGTAACAGTAGATGGAAAGACGACAACTATAAATACAAATCATAAATATACTGATAATCCAGAAGCAGTAGCTAAAGTTGAACTTGATAGAAAGAAATGGAGTAAGACAGAAGTTAAATATGAATTTGGTATTAGAGTAACAAATGAAGGACAAATACCAGGATATGCAAAAGAAGTATCAGATTATATCCCAGATGGATTAGAATTCCATAAAGAAGATAATCCATTATGGAGATTAAAAGATCCTAAGACAGCTGTTACAGACCAATTAGCTAATAGATTATTACAACCAGGTGAATCTGTTGAAATTAAGATAATCTTAAGATGGAAAAAAGCAGAAAATAACATGGGTGTAAAAACAAACTGGGCAGAAATATCAAAAGACCAAAATGAATATGGTGTAAGGGATAAAGACTCAGTACCAGGAAATAAGAAGCCAGGTGAAGATGATATTGATGATGCACCAGTAGCATTAACAATTGCAACAGGAGCAGCAGCAACATATTTTGCAATAACATTAACATCTTTAGGATTAATGGGAGCAGGATTGTTTATAATTAAAAAAGTTGGTATGAAATAATAATTAATTTAATTTAATTATTAACTAACTAATTAAAATTAAAAAAGATATAATAACCTAAAGTCTCTAATATGAGACATTAGGTTATTTTTTATTAATAAAAGATATATATTAATACTATGTTTTATTATGTAATATAATATATATAATATTAATATTAGAAAGATAGAGGATATTATGGCAAAAATATATAATGAAAATAAAATAGATGAACTTGTAGATATTTTGAAAAATGATGGGGTAATTAGTGTACCTACAGATACAGTATATGGATTATGTGGAAAAATAGATTCTAAAAAAGCATATAAGAAATTATTGGAGATAAAAGAAAGACCAATAAATAAGGCTTTTCCTATTATGTGTGCAGATGAAAAACAAGTAAGAAAAATAGGGATAGTAGATAAAAATGTAGAAAAACTTATTTCAGCATTTATGCCAGGACCTATAACATTAATTTTAAAGAAAAATGATATATTAGATGATTATATAACTAATGGAAAGAACACAATAGCAGTAAGGATTGCAACAACAAAAGCTTTAGTAGAGTTAATTAGTAAAGTTGGAACTCCATTATTTATGACTAGTGCAAATAAAAGTGGAGAATCTGAATGTAAGAATATAGAGGAAATAGAAAAATTATCACCATTATTAGATGGGATATTATGTGGTGAATATAACTTTGGTAAAGCAAGTACAATAGTTGATTGTAGTTTAGGAGAAATAAAGATAATAAGAAAAGGACCAATTTCAGAAAAACAAATAAGGGATATATTAAGTAAATAATTTTAAAATATATTAAATATGAAAAATATAAATGGAAATAGAAATAGAAAGATTAATAGTATAATAAAATAAAGTAATATTAGTGATATTAAAGAGCTTAATTTTGTGATAAGATAAGCTCTTTTTGGTTGTTTGAAAAGAAAGAATTATGTAACTTGAAATAATTATGAAATAATTATAAAATAAGCATAAGAATATAAAGATAATATTTGTAATATAAGAAAAAGAGCAAAAAGATTATGTATACAAATATAAAAGAAAGAAGGTAATATGGAGTTCTTAGAATGGTTTAAGGATAGCACAAAATTTAAAAGATGGATGTTTCTAATAATGATAGGTCTTACCATCATGTGTTACTCAGCAGCTAAGATCATAAGTCTTAATGTAATAGAACCAATGACAGTTATAGTTGCAGTTTTAGAGTTTATAGCAGGACTTGGAATTGTAATATGGGGTATACTTGGGATACAAAAAAGGACTTTGGAAATATTTATAGAAGCAAATCGGAGTTAGTAGCCAAAAATTAAAGGAAAAGAATATTAAATTAAATTCTCTTATTTTTGATAAGACAATATATGAGAATGGTCCTAAGATTGTAGTTATAGGTGCAGGGAGCCGGAGTTGATACTTTAGTTAAAGGACTTAAGACATATACAAGTAATATTACAGTTGTAGCAACACTTTCAGATTCAAAAAAAGTAGATGTAGATTTAGAAAGTAGTAAAAGGAAACTTCAATTATTACCATATAGTAATATAAAATCAAGTATTGCATCACTCTCAAATGATGAAGAAATAATGACAAAAGTAATGGAACATACATTTACATCAGAAGTTTTAGAAGGAATGAATTTTGGAGATATTTATTTACTTGCAATGCAAGAAATATTTGGTAATATTTCAACATCAATAAAAAAATCAACAGAAGTATTAAATATTTCTGGTGAAGTAGTGCCAGTATCATTAGATACAATTAGTATATGTGCAGAACTTACAGATGGTACAATTGTTAAAACTAAAGAAGAAATTCCAAAGGTTGTTAGAGAAAAAAGAGAACCAATACAAAGAGTATATATAGAACCAAGTAATGCTCGTCCAACACCACGTGTATTAGAAGCAATTGAAGAAGCAGATGTTATTGTTATAGCTCCAGGAAACTTATATACAGAAATAATACCAAACATGATTGTTAAAAATATTGCACATAAGATTAAAATATCTGATGCAAAAAAAATATATGTAGCAAATATAATGACAGATGCAGGACAAACAGATGAATATAATTTATCAGACCATATTAAAGCAATGACAGAACATCTAGGAGAAAATATATTTGATTATTGTTTAGCAGATAATCGGAAATATAGTACCAGAATATATAAGAATGTATCACAAACAAGGTACAGATCTTGTAAATGTAGATAAAGAACTTGTAAGAAAACAAGGCACAAAAGTTATACAAAGAGACTTTTCTAAGATTGTTGATGGTAAAATAAGACATGATTCTGATGCAATATCACTTGCGATTATGCAAATTGTTTTATCAGATATCCGTTATTCTTTAAAAGATAAAAAAGTTATGACACTTGCACTTGAAGCAGTTTTAAGAAAACATAAAAAGATACAAAATATTAAAGATAGAAAACTTAGAAAAGCTGAAAAAAATACAAGGAAGAAGAATGATAAACTTGTTAAAAAACTTAGAAAACAAGGAAAGACAGAAAAAGAAATACAAGATATTATTTTTAGAGAAATATCAACAAAAGAAGAACTAATAAACAATATAGAACAAAAAGAAAGACAAAAGGTCAAAGGTGAATCTGCTACAAGTAGATTTATAGAAAAATATAATGATAGAATAAATGCTATTAAAGAAGCAGATAAAAAAGAAAGTCTAGAAGAAAAGAAATTATTTGAAAATTTCTTTAAAAAGACTAGAAAGATAGATAATACTAAAAAAGTTAAAAAAGTAGATGAAAAACAAGAAAAGAAAAATAATGATACAAAGAAAGAAAATATAACAGAAGAAGAAACTAAATTTAATACAATAAGTATACATGCACTTTTAGATAGGAAGACAAAGGGAAATACAGAAACTGTTAAGACAGTAACAAATAATGTTACAGAAGATGTAAAGAAAGAAAATTCAATAAAAGAAAAAGCTAGTGATATATATACAGAAAAGAATAAAGAAATTGATGTAGAAAAAGAAGTTGAAAGATTAGAAAATAAGATAATAGAAGATACAGAAAATAAGGTGTCTAGACATATAAGTTTAAATAATATAATAGAAAAAGATATGAATATTAATTTAAATGACTATTTCAAAAAAGATGATGAATTTCAAGATGAAGAAAAAGAAAAGAAACGTAGTTTAAATAAACTTAGAGAAGAATTTAGAGAAAGCTTAAAAGAAGAAAAGATTGAAAATGCTCCTAGCTTAAATGACTTATTAAAAAATGTTTCAAAAAATACAGTTAGAAATAAGATGTATGATGATGGAACAAAAATAGAAGAACATAATTTTGACATAAATATTAATCCAGATAATATTAAAAAAGAAGTAGAAGAAATATCTAGTGAAAAAGAAAATAAAAAAGATATTGAAAAAATAATAATGGATAATAAAGTAAGCCAAAGAACAATGGAGTTTAATATAAGTGAACTTGAAAATAAGATGGTTGAAAGTGTAAATGAAATATATAAAGATACAGATGATAGTAAGATAGGATTTAAAGAAAAATTTGAAATTGAAGAAATAGAAGCACCAGTTCAAAAACCAAAAAGAAAGACTAGAAGACAAAGAGAAAGAGAAGAAGCTAAAGAATTAATGCAAGAATTATCAAAACTAGATTTCTTAAGAGAAAATAGAAGAAAAAAAGAAGATAAATGATAAATTTAATAAAAATATTAAAAATACAAAGGAAAAAGATATGAAGATATATAAGTTGAATTTAAGTTTAAGAGAATGTTTAGATAAAGAATGGATTGTAACAAATGGTATAGGAGGCTTTGCCTCTTCTACTATTTGTTTTGCAAATACAAGAAGATATCATAGTTTGTTAACAGCACCAACAAAAAGAAATGGAATAAGGAGA
>ERZ773100.1227-NODE-1227-length-12058-cov-8.490544_pt1 | contig 12058 bp, 9 predicted proteins | sample MGYA00511119_ERZ773100 | MGnify/ENA primary metagenome ERZ773100 (study PRJEB29015, sample SAMEA2738000) | human oral metagenome | biome: human oral; feature: human-associated habitat; material: dental | place: China | collected 2111 ...
AGCCGCCGACGCCGGCCGCGCCGGCGCCAACGACGATGACGCCGGCACCCCCGCCCGACGCGTCATCCCGCTGCACGACGAACGGCCGGGACTCACCCTGGTCAAATAACCGACCGTCCGCAGCCCGGGCAGCAGCAAGGCCGCCCGTCTCCAGCCCCCCTTGACCCAAGGGGGACTGACACCTTGCGCCTATAGCGCCCTCGCCCAGGGCCGCACGCACGCCCCCATCCCACGCTCCACCATGCCCGCAAGCCATGCACCAGCCCGGGCAAAAACTGAGCAATAACACCTTGCTCAGCCAATACGCCCGAATATCGTATTGATCATTACTTTCATTACTATAATTGCGATGCGCAGCGCCACCTGGCCTGCTCTGCACGCATCAGAACCCTATCCCAACCCCACTTTCCCCCATCATGCACAACGCCAAGGCACTTCCCTTCGCGCTTCTTCTGTCGACCCCGCTGGTCGTCCCTGCCCACGCTCAGGAAGCCGACCGCCCCACCCTGCCCGCCGTGAACGTCGTCGGCGCCCAGGATGACGGCTACACCACGCCCGACGCCACCAGCGGCACTAAGACCAACGCCCCGCTGCGCGACGTGCCGCAGACCATCAACGTCGTCCCGGCCCGTGTCCTGGAAGACCAGCATGTCAACTCCATGCAGGACGCCCTGAAGAACGTGCCCGGCGTGTCCTTCTCGCACGGTGACGGCCAGCGCGACCAGGTCTCCATCCGCGGCTTCTCGGCCATGACCGACCAGTACGTCGACGGCTTCCGCGACGACGCCCTGTACTTCCGCGACCTCTCCAACATCGAGCGTGTCGATGTCATCAAGGGCCCTGCCGCCGTCCTGTACGGCCGCGGCTCCGCCGGCGGCCTCATCAACCGCATCAGCAAGAAGCCTGGCCGGAACATCACCGCTGCCAACCTCAGCCTGGGCTCCTGGAAGGACCGTCGACTGGAAGCCGACCTGGGTCGTACCACCGGCGACCAGAGCCTGTCCTGGCGACTCACCGGCGCCATCGAGAAGGCCGACAGCTACCGCCACCAGCAGTTCCTCGATCGCAAGGCCATCGCGCCTTCGGCCCAGATCAGGTTCTCGCCCGACACCCAGGTGCTCCTGCAGGCCGAATACCTGAATGACCGCCGCGTGACCGACTTCGGCATCCCCTCCTACCAGGGCCGTCCCGTGAACGTGGACCCGGGCACCTACTACGGCGCCGCCAACGCCCGCGATGCCGACTACACGCACTCCAAGGTCCAGGCCTACACCGGCGTCATCACCCATCGCATCGACGACACCCTGTCGCTGCGCAACGCCACCCGCTACTACCACTACGAGCTGGACCGCAACAACACCACCACCGCCTCGGTCAACGCAGCCGCCCGCACCGTCAGCCTCGCGCACGGCAACATCTTCCGGCGTGAACACGGCTGGAGCAACCAGACCGAACTCACCCAGCAGGCCCAGCTGGGCGGCCTGAAGCACGAGCTGCTCTATGGTCTGGAACTGGGCCAGCAGAACAAGGACCTGGTCTCGTACGCGCAGCGCAACGTCGGCACCGTGAACCTCTTCAACCCCGTGCTGCCCACCCTGGCACGCCTGGCCAGCGGCAACCCCACCAACGACAACCTCGGCCGCTTCGAGACCATGGGCCTGTACGTGCAGGACATGATCTCCATCGACGAACAGTGGAAAGTGCTGGCCGGCCTGCGCTATGACCACTTCAAGCAGGAAACCGGCGAACGCAACACCGGCCGCCAGCTGCAGCGCACCGACAACGACATCAGCCCCCGCCTGGGCGCCGTCTACCAGCCTGACGCCGCCCAGTCGTACTACCTGTCGTGGAGCCGCTCCTTCCAACCTTCCGGCGAAGCCTTCGCCCTGAGCAACAGCAACGCCAACCTGGACCCCGAACAGACCACCAACACCGAGATCGGTGCCAAGTACGACCTGCTCGATGGCCGCCTCAGCACCACCTTCTCGCTGTTCCGCCTGAACCGCACCAACGTCCGCGACACCGATCCCGCCACCAACCAGCTGGCCACCATCGGCACCCGTCGCACCGACGGCTTCGAGTGGAGCCTGAGCGGCGAGCTGGCCCCCGGCTGGCGCGCCATCATGGGCTACGCCTTCCTCGACGCCAAGGTCACCCGCTCGCCCTCGCGCAATGACGGCCAGCCCGTGCAGGGCAAGCGCAGCACCCTCTCCCCGCGCCACGCCGCCAACTTCTGGATCACCAAGGATCTGGACGGCGGCTTCGGCGTGGGTGCCGGTGCGAACCTGGTGGCCAGCCGCTACGCCAACGCCGGCAACACCGTGCGCCTGCCCGGCTACGTGACGGCCGATGCCGCCGCCTGGTGGCGCCAGGGCCCGTGGGGCGTGCAGCTCAACGTCTACAACATCACCGACGCCCGCTACATCGTCTCCTCGCACGGCGCCAACGGCAACATGAACCTGCCCGGCGCACCGCGCAACGTGATGCTGAAGCTCAGCTATCGGATGTAATGGCGTACAGCCCGAAGGTCCGCATCGGCGGCATCGTGCGGACCTTCGGGGGCTGCCCTCACCCCGGTGCCTCACCGGGGTGAGGAATCGTTGCCCCGTGGTCCGATGAACACACGGGGCAGCATGATGAGCGGTACTGACGGCTATTGATCATCCGGGCGCCGCCATCCATCATGGCCAGTCTTCCACAACAAGAAGATACGAGATGGCCATCCCCCGATATGACGACATGCTTGTTGCCCTCCTCGCGCTGATGGAGGATGGCGCACCCCGTGAAAAGTCGTCCCTGATCCTGCCTCTGGCCGAGCGCCTGAACGTCAGCGAAGAAGACCGGACCGAGACCTACGAAACCCGAGAGGTTTCCATCTTTGTCGACCGCATTTCCTGGGCGCTGAGCTATCTTTCCATGGCCGGACTGCTGCAGCGTCCTGGACGCGGCAAATACGCCATCACCGAAGAAGGCAAGTCCCTGGTGAACGCGTCCAACGACAAGATCAAGGCCCTGGTCCGGAAGCGGGTCTCTGAAAGAAAACTGCTCGAACAGAGCGATGGAGACGCCACGCAACCCGCAAGGGCATTGCCCGCCCTGATCAGCAAGCAGGACACAAGCGGCAAGACACCAAAAGACCAGATCTACGAACTCTTCTCGATCTACAAACGCACCAAGTACGAAGAGATCATCGACATGATCCTCTCGAAGACCCCCGAAAGCTTCGAAAGGGTCGTTGTCCAGCTCCTGCAGAAGATGGGCTATGGTCGCCAGTTCAAGGATGCAGGCCGCACCACCCAGCTCAGCCGAGATGGCGGCATCGACGGCGAGATCCGGGAAGATGTTCTGGGCCTGGGCAAGATCAGCATCCAGGCCAAGCGCTACCAGCGTGATCAGTCCATCGGTCGCCCCGAGGTTCAGGCCTTCGCGGGCGCGCTGCAGGGGAGCCGCTCCACGAAGGGCGTCTTCATCACCACCTCGAAGTTCACCAAGGATGCCGTCGACTACGCAAGATCGCTGGCCAACGTCACCATCGTGCTCATCGACGGCATGCAGCTTGCCGAATACATGTACCAGTATGGACTGGGCGTGGAGATCCGGGACGAGTTCGCCATCAAGGACCTCGACGAAAGCTACTGGGACGAGCTGGCTGATGGCGCCCCATCACTCCCTGCGCAGGCCTGAGCCGGAAGAACAGGATGCCGATTCAGGCATCCCCTGAACGGGCTCCCAAGGGGGAATAAGCCCCCGCTATCCCAGTTGCAGCAACTGGTTCAATACCATCAGCACTTCCGAAAATGGTGCCTCATCCAGCTTCTGCAAGGGATGAGGTGACGCCTGGCGCTGGCGCCAGTCAAACGACTTGGGCTGATGACAGAGGACATAACTAGTCTGCCCAGACTTGCGCCCGGATGCCACGCCCGCAATGACGGCAAACGGGTTATCCGCGTTATACGGTGCCGTCGTCATGGGCAGGCCGATGACCAGAGAGGTGCGATCGTTGAATGTGCGGGGAGACAGCACCAGGAAGGGATGAACATCCCGCATCTCCCGCCCCTTCTGTGGGTTGCAGTCGATCCAGATGATGTCCTGCCGATCCGGAACCCAGGCAGCGTCACGCTTCGTCGCCATGTCAGAAACGCTCGTTTCCCAGAGGCTCCGAGACAGACATGGCTTCCCCACCATGCCGGTCAGGGTCGAAGCGGGCCAGGCGCTCTTCCAGTGTCAACGTCCGGTTCCGAACGGGCGTCAACACGATCCTGTCACCTTCGACGGCCACCTCGACCTGCTGATCGACCGATAGGCCGGCGGCCCGCGCTACGCTGGCAGGCAGACGCACTCCCAGGCTGTTTCCCCAGTGCCGAATATTCAAGGTCGTGCTCATGGAACAGCCCTCAGACAGATGTATAAACATAGTATATACATCCCGCCAGACCGGAGACAAGGGCTCGATGCGATCAGCAGCCGGATGGCTGAAACCTGCGGATACCGGACTTCCCGGACGGCAAACCCTTGAAAGACAACGGCCACCACCCGACACACGGGCAGCGGCCATTCGTTCAACTCAAAGCCGAATCATGCTTTTCATGACCCGGCCCGGGAAGGGTCAGAGCGGAATCTTGCAGACCGTTTTCTCATCGGCCGTGAGCACGTCACCATAGGTGTACGTGATCTCGAACGCATCCGGCGGGGTCGACCCATCGTCCTTGGCACTCACGTTCATACCGAAGCCGTGCGCCTTCTTGGCGGCATCATCGGCGCTGTAGCCGGAGATATGAACGCTGAACAAGTACGGCGCACCTTCCACATCAAGCTTGAGGAAGACGGACTTGAAAAGCTGCGTCATCTTGTAGACACGCACCTTGTCGCCCACGGTGAAGGTCACTTCCCCGTCCTTCGCCAGCTTCACCGTACAGTCCTTGGTACCGTCCGGCATATCCTTGCCCACGTAGACACCGGCCGCACATGCAGCGCCCGTTGCAGGATCAAATGAGCGGAAGGGCGTCTTGCACTCCCGATACATCTGCTCATACATGGCCCGGTTGACCAGGGATGGCGTCTGGGCATTGTTGGCCGGAGTCGTCACAGCCGGCGCAGTCGCCACGGGCGAGTTCGTGGCCGGTGTCGTTGCAGTCGGCGCGGTGGCCGGTGCCGAAGGCGCGGTCGTGGCAGGCGTGCTTGCAGCCGGCGTGCTGTTGGTCGCAGTCGTCGTGCCGCCAGCCGTGCTGGTCGTGGTTGAGCCACTGCCATTCGTCGCAACCGGCGTGGCCGGCGTGCTGCTGTCACCGCCGCCACCACCACAGGCGCCAAGAACGGCCGAGATGGCCAGAGCCAGGGCAAGCTTGCTGCCGGATACAAGTTGAGTGTTCATGGTCATTCCAGAAAACAGAAACAGGCGGGAATGTCGATCAGACTCGAAAATGGCCACTGCCTGAAGATCGGACAGTGGCCACCCATTCAATTCACTGCCGAATCATGCCGCTCCATGATCCGGCCCCACATCTCAGAGCGGAACGCGGCAGGTCGATTGAGCATCCGGAGAATACTTCGGACCGTAGGCGTGGTTGATATCAAGATGATCAGGCCGCTTGCCAGCTTCGGCTCGGGGCTCCAGACGCAGCTCGAAGCTGTGAACTTTCCTGTTGGCATCCGGCGCGCTATCAGCGCTGATGCCCATGCCCCAGATATGCTGATACTCGGCGTCTGCCAGCGGAGAGCTCTTCGAGTAGAAGAAGTTCTGTGCCAGCTTGAAGGCATACACATCATTACCCATGGTGTACGTCACATCGCCCTCGCGCGTCAGCCGGACCGTGCAGACCGTCTTGCCGTCCTTCAGATTCTTGCCGACGTAGGTACCGGCAGCGCACGCATAGAAACCTTCTTCACTCGTGTACGACACGACCGGGCACTGCGTGCGCAGCTGCTCATACATCGCCTGGTTGGACGAAGGCGTCGTCTGGGTGTTGTTGGCTGCAGGCGTGGTTGCTGCCGGCGTGTTCGTTGCCACCGGCGTCGTCGGCGTGCTGCTACCACCGCCACCACCGCCACAAGCGGTAAGAACAGCCGAGACGGCCACGGCCAGGCTCAGAGACAGTTTGCTGCCGAATGCGTGTTGCTTGCCCATGATGGCTCCCCAGAAAAAAGGGTGGAAGTTGCAATGGCGAGCAAACTAACATGCCGCGTTTTGACGACATATGGCATTTTTCCGCACGCAAGATCGGCGGACGAAAGCAGCCGACAAGTGCATGAGCGCTTCAGAAGCCTCCCGGTAAAGCCCTTCCCTCACGCACAAAACAGAAAGGCCCTGCATCCGCATGCGCGGTGCAGGGCCTGTCCGTGGTGACGACCCGGATCCGGACAAAGGCCGGATCCGGTCAGGTCATCAGCTGGCAGCTGCTTCCAGGGCAGCCACGGCCGGCAGGGTGCGGCCTTCCAGGAACTCCAGGAAGGCGCCACCACCGGTGGAGATGTAGCTGATCTGGTCGGTGATGCCGAACTTGGCAATGGCGGCCAGGGTGTCACCACCGCCCGCGATCGAGAAGCCCTTGGAGGCTGCGATGGCGCGGGCCAGGGTCTCGGTGCCCTTGGCAAAGGCGTCGAACTCGAACACGCCGACGGGGCCGTTCCAGACGATGGTGCCAGCAGACTTCAGCTGCTCGGCCAGCTTGGCAGCCGTCTTGGGGCCAATGTCCAGAATCATGTCGTCTTCGGCCACGTCCTTGGCGGCCTTGACGGTGGCCGGGGCGTCAGCAGCGAAGGTCTTGGCCACCACCACGTCTTCGGGGATGGGCACTTCGGCGCCGCGGGCCTTCATCTTCTCGATGATCTTCTTGGCGTCGCCCACCAGGTCGGGCTCGGCCAGGGACTTGCCGATGGGCAGGCCGGCAGCCAGCATGAAGGTGTTGGCAATGCCACCGCCCACGATCAGCTGGTCGACCTTGTCGGCCAGGGAGTCGAGAATGGTGAGCTTGGTGGAGACCTTGGAGCCGGCCACGATGGCAACCATCGGGTGAGCCGGGTTGTGCAGGGCCTTGCCCAGGGCGTCCAGCTCGGCAGCCAGCAGCGGGCCGGCAGCGGCTTCCTTGGCGAAGCGGGCGATGCCGTGGGTGGAGGCCTCGGCGCGGTGAGCGGTGCCGAAGGCGTCGTTCACGTAGACGTCGCACAGGGCGGCGTACTTCTTGGCCAAGGCTTCGTCGTCTTTCTTCTCACCCTTGTTGCAGCGGGTGTTTTCCAGCACCACCACATCACCCGGGGCCAGCGGGAAGCCGCCATCCAGGTAGTCAGCCTGCAGGCGCACGGGGCGGCCCAGCAGTTCCTCCAGGCGCTTGGCCACGGGAGCCAGCGAGTCCTCGGGCTTGAATTCGCCCTCTTTCGGACGGCCCAGGTGGGAGGTGACCATGACGGCGGCGCCCTTGTCCAGCGCGGCCTTGATGGCAGGCACCGAAGCCCGGATGCGGGTGTCGTCGGTGATGTTGCGGTTCTCATCCAGCGGGACGTTGAAGTCGCTGCGGATGAAGACTTTCTTGCCTTTCAGGTCGAGGTCTGCCAGTCGCTTGAATTTCATCGTGTTCTCCATGACAGGCCAGTCAATGGGAGGATGCGGCATTCACTGACCCGGGAATTCGGTCGGCAGGGCCATCAGGGCCTCTGCACGGATCTCTGGGTGGCGGCCGGCCAACAGCTTTCCGTGGACACGGAAGGATCCGAAGTCCGGCTGGGCCACAAGGCTGCCGAGGCGCACCGCCCGGGCGGCGCCGGGGTGTCCTGCACGCGGCAAGGACACCGACGCCGTCAGGTCGGCACGCGACGGCAGCCAGGCACCCTGCCCTTTCGGGCGGGGTGCCGTGATGCACCGATCACTTGGCGTTCATCAGCGCCACGGTGGTGTCGAGCATCCGGTTGGAGAAGCCCCACTCGTTGTCGTACCAGCTGGTGACCTTCACCAGACGGCCGCTGACCTTGGTCAGCGTGGAGTCGAAGGTGGAGGACGCCGGGCAATGGTTGAAGTCGACCGAGACCAGCGGCTTGTCGTTGTAGTTCAGGATGCCTTTCAGTTCCTTGCTTTCGGAAGCTTCCTTCAGGATCTTGTTGACTTCCTCGACCGTGGTGTCACGGGCAGCGATGAACGACAGGTCGACCAGCGAGACGTTGATGGTCGGCACGCGCACGGCGAAGCCGTCCAGCTTGCCATTCAGCTCGGGCAGCACCAGGCCGACGGCCGCGGCAGCACCGGTCTTGGTCGGGATCATCGACTGGGTGGCCGAACGGGCACGACGCAGGTCGGAGTGATACACGTCGGTCAGCACCTGGTCGTTGGTGAAGGCGTGGATGGTGGTCATCAGGCCATTGACGACGCCAATCTTGTCCTGCAGCGGCTTGACCAGCGGAGCCAGGCAGTTGGTGGTGCAAGAGGCGTTGGAAATGACCGTGTCCGAAGCCTTCAGCACGCCCTGGTTCACGCCGTAGACGATGGTGGCGTCCACGTCCTTGCCGCCGGGTGCGGAGATGATGACTTTCTTGGCGCCGCCAGCCAGGTGCGCGCTGGCTTTTTCCTTGGAAGTGAACAGGCCCGTGCACTCCAGCACCACGTCGACGTTCAGATCCTTCCAGGGCAGCTTGCTGGGATCACGCTCGGCCAGCACCTTGATCTTGTCGCCGTTGACGACCAGATAGTCGCCTTCGACCTTGACGTCACCGTTGAACTTGCCGTGGGCGGTGTCGTACTGGGTCAGGTGCGCATTGGTTTCGGGCTTGCCGAGATCATTGATGGCGACGATCTCGATGTCGTGCTTCTTGCCGCTTTCATAGTGGGCACGCAGCACATTGCGGCCAATCCGGCCATAACCATTGATTGCAACGCGAATCGTCATTTCTTTCTTCCTCTTGTATTGAAGGATCAGAGCCCCAGCACCTGCCGCACGGTGGCGGCAACGTTGTCGGCAGTCATGCCGAAATGCTGGTTGAGTACCGATGCGGGAGCGGATTCGCCGAAGCGATCGATCCCGACCACCGCCGCAGGGCGGTATTTCCACCAGAAATCGGTGACACCGGCTTCCACGGCAATCCGTGGAAGGTCGTCTGGCAACAGACGGCGTTTGTAAGCCACGTCCTGCTTGTCGAACGTGGTGGTGGATGGCATGGAAACCACCCGGACACGAATGCCTTCATCGGCCAGCTGGCGTGCGGCGGCCAGTGCCAGCGACACCTCGGAGCCGGTGGCGATGAGCACGGCCTTGGCGGCACGCGGGGCATGCACCAGGTAGGCACCGCGACGGATCTCGTCGACGTCGACCACTTCGCGCTCGATGAAGGGCAGCCCCTGCCGCGACAGCAGCAGGCAGGTAGGGCCTTCCTCGTTCTCGATGGCGGCCTGCCAGGCGATGGCGGTCTCGACCGTGTCCGCCGGGCGCCAGACCGACATGTTGGGGATGAGGCGCAGGCAGGCCGCGGTCTCGACAGGCTGGTGGGTGGGACCATCCTCACCCAGGCCGATGGAATCGTGCGTGAAGACGTGGATGACCCGCTGCTTGCTGAGCGCAGCCACGCGCAGGGCATTGCGGGCGTAGTCGGAGAACACCAGGAAGGTGCCGCCGTAGGGGATGAAGCCGCCGTGCAGGGCCAGGCCGTTCATGACGGCAGCCATGCCGAACTCGCGCACGCCGTAGTTGATGTGGCGTCCACCGTTGAGATCGGCGTCATTGTCCGCCGACGGGCGCAGCATCTCGACGCCCTTCCAGGCGGTGAGGTTGCTGCCGGTGAGGTCGGCCGAACCCCCCAGCAGTTCCGGCAGGGCCGGCCCCAGATAGTTGAGCGCCCGCTGCGAGGCGGCACGGGTGGCGATGTTGTCGGCTTCCATCACCGTGTCCATCACCAGGTTGTCCATGATGTCTTCCCAGTCGGCCGGCAGCACACCGCGCATGCGGCGCTCCAGCTCGGCAGCCTCTTCGGGGAACTGAGCGGCATAGGCGTCGAAGGCGTCCTGCCAGCGGGCATGGCGCTCGGCGCCGACCTGGGTGGCGTCCCAGGCCGCGTACAGATCGGCCGGGATCTCGAAGGGTGGCTCGGACCAGCCCAGGGCCTTGCGGGTGGCGGCGATTTCCTCGGCACCCAGCGATTCGCCGTGGGCCTTGGCCGTGCCGGCCCGGTTGGGCGACCCCTTGCCGATGACGGTCTTGCAGATGATGATGGTGGGCGCAAAGCGCAGCTCGCCCACGCCTTCGCCGTCGACGACCGGCCGACCGGTCTCGCCCCAGTCGCGCGCCTGCGCGATGGCCTGGGCCACGGCCCAGGCGTCGTGGCCATCGACCGCGTCGATGACGTTCCAGCCATAGGCGGCAAAGCGCTCGGCCACGTTCTCACGGTACCAGCCCTTGACGTCGCCGTCGATGGAGATGCCGTTGTCGTCATAGAGCATGACGAGCTTGGACAGGCGCCAGATGGCGGCCAGGGCGCAGGCCTCGTGCGAGACGCCTTCCATCAGGCAGCCGTCGCCGGCAAAGACCCAGGTGAAGTGGTCGACGATGTCGTGGCCGGGACGGTTGAACTCGGCAGCCAGCAGCTTCTCGGCCAGGGCCATGCCCACGGCATTGGCCAGCCCCTGCCCCAGCGGGCCGGTGGTGGTCTCCACGCCCGGCGTGACACCCACCTCGGGGTGGCCCGGGGTCTTGGAATGCAGCTGGCGGAAGTCCTTGATGTCGTCGATGGAAAGATCGTAGCCGGTCAGATGCAGCAGCGAGTACAGCAGCATCGAGCCGTGGCCGTTTGAGAGCACGAAGCGGTCACGGTCGAACCAGCCCGGCTGGGCAGGATCGTGCTTGAAATGTGCGCCCCACAGGGCCACCGCGATGTCGGCCATGCCCATGGGCATGCCGGGGTGGCCGGAACGGGCCTTCTCGATGGCGTCCATGGACAGCACGCGGATGGCGTTGGCCATGCGACGGGCGGTGTCAGGCGACGGGAAGGCGGGCCAGCCGGTGGCCACGAAGGCCTCGGCAGGTTTCTGGGCATCAGGCAGGGTCACGTCGTCCACCTCGGTGACGCCATCGGACCATCCCACATGTTCAGTGGCGGGAAGCGTCTCGCCCCCGGCTTCATCGGGGGAAAAATCCAGCTCGGCAGTAGCAGGAGCTTCGGTGGGAAACGAGTGGTCGGTCATGGCAGAAAGGGACGAATTGAGCTGAAAATGCGATGAAAAACGGACTTTCAATCAGGCGGCCCGCCCGGAATCTGCCGTTGGCGCCCTGGCCTGCTTGCCATGCCATGTCCGGGTCTCTCCTCCCGACGCTGGGCGCCTTCGGACCGGGCATGCCGGCAGGGCCGCCAGGAACCTCTGCACAGTATACTGGACGTCAATGTAACAGCTATTTGCATTGTCTGCAGGGGAAGGCCCTGTTGCGCGCCGGGGAGATTCGCCAGCCTTCTTGGTGACATTCAGGCAACGAATCATTCGGTCGCCTTCCGCTGCCTTTCCTGACGGTTGCTTCCCTGATCTGATGACCCCCCGAATCCATCTGCCTGCCCTGGCCGGCCAGCCCGCGCCCCCTGTCCCATCCGATCCCCTGCCGCTGGACGAGCCGGCCGCACACCACCTGCTGCGGGTGTTGCGTCGCGGCATCGGTGACGGAATCGAGGTCTTCGACGGACAGGGACGCTGCTGGCGTGCACAGGTCGCCTCCACGAAGCCGGCAACCGTGACGCTGCAGGCTGCCCTGCCCTCCGAGCCACCGTCCCGTCTGCGACTGGGCCTGGCGCAGTGCCTCAGCACGGCCGAAAAGATGGACTGGACCATCGAGAAGGCCGTGGAGCTGGGCGTGAGCCACATCGTGCCGCTGCTGTCGGCCCGCAGCGTGGTGAAGCTGGACGGGGCACGCGCCGAGAAGCGCGTGCAGCACTGGCAGCGGCTGGTGGTGGCAGCGGCCATGCAGTGCGGGCGCAGCCGCCTTCCCGAGATCGCCCCCATCCAGCCTGTGGGCACCTGGCTGGCCAGCCTGCCCGCCCCGCAGACCCATGAGCAGCGCTGGGTGCTCAGCCCGCTGGCCGAGTCATCGCTGATGGCGCA
>ERZ773100.1233-NODE-1233-length-12034-cov-8.543284_pt1 | contig 12034 bp, 10 predicted proteins | sample MGYA00511119_ERZ773100 | MGnify/ENA primary metagenome ERZ773100 (study PRJEB29015, sample SAMEA2738000) | human oral metagenome | biome: human oral; feature: human-associated habitat; material: dental | place: China | collected 2111 ...
CATTAACCATTAATCATTAACCATTAATCATTAACCATTAATCATTAACCATTAATCATTAATCATTATTATGAGATTTCTTTATTTATTACTTCTTACGCCAATTATGGCAGAGGCTCAGATAATTTTTACAGAGAGCCTGGCAACACCTATTGACACAACAAAGGTCATACAAGGGACGATTGCCCCTGAGTTTAACTTCAAGACGGAGCGGGAGGACTTCTTCCAGCTAAAAAATAATGCCAATATCACTTTATTGGTCAAAAAGAAGCATGCCTTGACTTTCTTCAACCAAGTGGAGATGATCCGCTCAGGAGAGGCTACCTCAGTTAACAATGGTTTTCTACATGGAGAATATCGCTATATGATTCGTAAAGCGATAGAGATCTATCCTTTTGCTGAATCCGTATGGACTCCCTCCAGAGGCTTGGAATTGAAATTGGCTGCAGGGCTACAATCCCGATTTCATTTAGTCCATACCGAACACTTCATCTGGCTGATGGGGCTTGGTTTTTTTGGCGAATATGAACAATGGAACTACAATGGCGTACCGCTTCCCCATAGCTTTGAAGGGAAGGAGTATCAAAGAAATATCAAGTCTCAGATACATACAGGCTTTAAGTTCCAATTCACCGAGAAGTGGTTACTCATTGCCAGCGCCTATATGCACAATCGTATGGATAGCAAAATAGGCAATCCCCGTTGGGCTACCGCCTTAGACCTTCGCCATAAGATTACAGAGCACTTCGGGGTATGGCTTTCCTACCAATACCTCTACCATACCCGCCCTATAGTCCCTATCCGCAAAGGCTATACTGTTTTTACAGGAGGGGTGTTTGTGTCATTTTAAAAGAAAAAACATCTCAAAAGTTTTTTACAAGAGAAATTATTTATATCTTTGTGGTTTAATTTGAAGATAGTAAATAAACTATGAGTGTATTAAAAGGAAATAAAATAAACCAAATGCTTCAAATGAGACAAAAGGGCGGATTGCTATTTGCACCATGGCTTGTTGCACAAGGATATTCTAATCAGTTACTCAGTAGGTATCGTTCTTCTAATTGGTTATCTTCTCTATGTAGGGGCGTTATGTATCGTACAGGTGATAGCTTATCTGCTTTTGGAGCTTTGCAGTCTTTCAATGAACAATTAGGGAAACATTTGCGTATTGCAGCACATTCCGCTTTGGAATTATGGGGGTTCAATCATTATGTGCCTATGGGTAAGCCATTGTTAATGGTAGCAACAACAAATGATAAGATGCCACAATGGTTGAAATACAATGTTTTTGATCGTGAATTTAAATTTTTCACAACGGAAATATTTACCCAGCCACAAGAAACTATTTTGACATATATGGATTGGAAGTTACTTATCTCTTCTGTGGAGCAGGCTTTTATGGAGTGTTTGTTACTTACACCACATCAATATAACTATATGGATTTATTCTATATTATGGAGCAACTAACAACCCTACGGCCAGAAGTGGTTCAATTACTATTGGAGACTACTAAGCATTACAAACTTAAGAGACTATTCCTTTATATGGCCGAGAAAGCTGGACATTATTGGTTTGAGGAATTAGATCTTACAAAAATAGATTTGGGTATGCATAAGCTCCAATTAGTCAAATCAGGGGTGTATATCAGTAAATATAAAATGACTATCCCTAAAGAACTAAAAGATTATGAATAATAAACAATATAGAGATCAAGTGGCATTGTTGATACGTATTATGCCCTTGGTTTATAAGGTAAAGGATTTTGCGGTTCATGGTGGTACAGCTATTAATCTATTTCATCAGAATATGTTACGCTATTCAGTTGATATAGATCTTACCTATATTCCTATAGAACCAAGAGAAGAGAGTCTATTGAAGATAAATCAACACCTTCAAGAAATGAAAATAGCTATAGAACGAGCTATTCCCCAAATACAAGTAGTACACAAACCCGATGTGTGGAAATTGCAATGTACCTATAATGGTGCTATGGTAAAAATAGAGGTAAATGGTACAAAGCGAGGTATTCTTAGAGAAGTTGAAATCAGAGAACTCTCCCCAAAAGCAAAGGAAGAATTCCAAGCCAATTGTAAGGCACGTATAGTCCCTTATTCACAATTATATGGTGGTAAGATTGTTGCTGCTCTCAGCCGTCAGCATCCACGTGATATGTTTGATTGTAAATACATGAAAGATGGAAAATTTGAGAGTGTAAAAGAAGGGTTGTTTTTATGTCTATTAGGGAGCGATAAACCAATTATAGAATCTCTTTGTCCGAACCTGATTAATCAAGAAAAGGCTCTTGAAAACCAATTTAAGGGAATGTCCGCGATTCCATTTTCTTACATAGATTATCTGCAGACTCGTAGCACTATTATCAAAAGGGTAGAGGAATGCCTTACGAAAACAGACAGAGAATTTCTAATAACTTTTGAAGAAGGAACACCGCTATGGGAGAAATGTTGTGCAGGAGATCTACACCGATTTCCTTCTGTACAATGGAAATTGTTGAATATAAACAAACTCAAGGAGCAAGCTCCCAAAAAGTATGAGGAGGGAATAAATAAACTAAAAAACTACTTGCAAGTATAATATCAATGTTTAGGTAACTATAAGAAAAAGAGGCTGCCTCTTGGCAGCCTCTTTTGATAAACTTATTTTTTAAAGCAAATTAGATTGCCTCGTTAAGGTAGGACTTAAGCATCCATAGGTTTTTCTCTTGTTCTACGATGAAATCGCTGATAAGGGTGTTAGTACCCTCGTCATTGATCTCATCAGAGAAGGTAAGTAGTTCTCTTTCCAAAGGAAGTAGTGCTACAATGCTGTCTATGATAAGGCGAACGGCTTTGTCGTCATCAGTTACGTTTTCTCCCACAGGAATAGTAGCGTGTTTTACATAACTTGCCAAGGTGTTGAAAGGCACCCCACCAAGGGTTAAGATACGTTCAGCGATTTGATCCACTTGTTCTTGAGCAGCATTGTAAAGTTCTTCAAACTTTATATGGAGTTCAAAAAAGCGTTTTCCCTTGATATTCCAGTGCACACCACGTAAGTTCTGATAATAGGTTTGATAATTAGAAAGCAAAATGTTAAGTGATGCAATTTCTTTCTCTACTTGTGCCTTGTTAAGGCCTAAACTGTTTAAACTCATATTTTAAAGGTTTTAAATTCAACAGTGCAAAGGTACGACTTCATGATAACAAAGTAAAGACTTTTTCATCTTTTTTCTCTATATTAATTATAAGATTTTTTGATAGTGATACAAATCAACATAGAAATTAATAATAATACCAGCACTGATTCATCAGTGCTGGTATTAATCATCGTTAGAATGCTGCTGAGTAGGCTGCTATAAAGCCAAGTATGATACCTGGAAGGTTAGCAAATACAATAGGATAGTCTCTGTCTCGCTTTAAGAAACCATAAGCTACCCATAAGCTACAGTTGATTCCTGCTACAAAAGGTTGCAACCAAGCCCCTGTGGCATCTCCCCATGTTTTTTGAATTTGGTCAATGTAGGCTACATACATAGCTACAGCCATAACAGCTGCTAAAACACTGAGAATGCGAATGAATTTGCTTTCTCCGCTGGCTTGCTTTTCTTCGAATTTGTCCATATTTATCTATTTTTTAATGGTTCTAAATATATTGCAAATCTATAAAAACAATTTGGATAATTGTCAAACAGAAGATAAATATTTTTAGTTTTAACTGTTAATTAATATTTATAAAATATTGGATATGAACAGTTAGTATTTTTTAACTTATCAAGTAATTTAAATTTTAGAAAAAATAGCTATTAAATTCGTATCTTTGTCTTACAAATGAGAGGAGAAAAATCATTTGCAATAATATAGACTAAAAAACACAATGAAATCTTTACATCTTGATGACTTAAAAAAGAATGAGGCAGTGCCTGATTCTTACGAAATTGCTGTGGCCTATAAGGGGCGCAAAGTGGAAATTATTTTGGACAATTATGCCTATACACTACAGCAGTTATTGGAAACGGCTAATAATATATTGGTCAGTCTGCCGACATTGGACGAGAAGGCTAAAAAGTATCTCGCACATGAGAATATAGACTGCTTTAATCAGTGTAATAAAAAACACGGAAAACCTGAAATTACCGAGGAATGCTTGGAACGCATGATGACCCTTTCGGCTATACAATTCTTTGATGAGAGTATAGACTTTTATTACAATATCAGCAATTACAAAAACCACCAGCTAATAGTAGAGGTGAGTGTACTTCGTGGTTACAAGAACCCAGAGTTCCAACAATGGTACTTGGATGCGCCTTATAAAAACAAGCTCTTAGATAAGGTGACTTCCCTACTAAAGAAAATATTCTAATGAGCCAATGAGTCAATTAACTCGTTGGCTCATTTGATAATTAACAAATTATTGTAGAATATGTCATTTATAATTCGTAAATTTGCGTGCCTTTTTCTAAAATAGGTATTCATAAAGCGCGAAGAGGGATAGTATCCTTCTATTGCGGGTGATAGGAAAGATCATTCAATAGAAAAAATCTATTTTTAAGTATATAAGATGAATACAGTGAAATTCAGATTGCTGTGCATGCTTTTACTCCTCTTTGGCGTATGGCATGTCTCCTTGGCTCAAGAGGAGATGAAAATTTCTGGATTGGTAAAAGATTCCCAATCCAAACCACTGGCTGGCGTACAGGTCAGTGTGAAAGACACCTCCCAAAGTACGTACACCGATTTTGAAGGGAAATATACCCTTGAAATTACCAAAGGACAGACCATAGTCTTCACCCTACAAGGCATGCAGCCACAAGAGCTGACCCCAACTTCCCTTGTCGTGGATGTTACCCTTCTGAAAGAAGGAGAGGTAGCTACAGAAAAGGGAGAATCAAAAGCGCCAATGAACACCATTCCTCGTGGGCAGACCTCTATCTCCAAAGAAGCCAAACCGCTATGGGTGCTCAATGGCGTACCACTTCAGGACGATATAGACCTCAAGCCAGAGGATCTCGTATCGGATGATGCTAAGCTGCTCATTGCCTCTGCTATCCCTGGGCTTACTGCTGAGAGTATAGAGAGCTTTAAGGTAATTACCGATGCTTCAGCTACAGCCTCCTACGGACCTCGTGCGATTGCGGGGGTGGTGGAAGTAGTTACCAAAAAAGGTACCGCAGGCTCCAGTAGTATTACTTATACCAACGAATCCACTTACCGACTTATTCCTACTTATAATGAATACAACATTATGAACTCCCAAGACCATATGTCGGTTATGCAAGAGCTTATCCGTGGCGGACACTTCAAGACAGAAAGCATGTCTGGCCTACAGACCAAAGGAATCATTGGTAAAATGTACGAACTATACAAAACAATAGGCCCCGATGGAAATGCTATAGTGCCTAATACTTCTGCAGGCCGCTTGGCTTATCTACAAGAAGCTGAGAGAAGAAATACCAACTGGTTCAAGCAACTGTTCCAAACCTCTGTAATGCAGAACCATACCCTCTCTTTCTCTTCAGGAAGTGAAAAATCTACCTATTATGCTTCTATTAATGTACTGGCTGACCCAGGATGGACTAAGGGTAGTAAGTTGGCACAGTACTCAGGAAACCTTAATGCCAATTACAACCTTTCTTCCAAATTCACCCTCAATGTCATCACTGACCTTTCCTATCGCGATGAGACTTCTCCTTATATCACTTCTACAGGTTCGCTCTATAAGTATGCCCTCTATAGCTCTCGTACTTTAGATCCTAAGGCTTACTATACACGTAACTATTCTCCTTATAATATCTTCAATGAGATAGACAATGCCTATATGGATACCGATATAGCAACCCTACGACTACAAGCACAACTTACTTATAAGATTACTCCTAAGGTAGAAGCAGCTGTTATGGGAGCCATTCGTTATCAATCGGCTATCTATAACCAAGAGAAAACGGAGAACTCCAACGAGGCACTCTCTTACCGATATATGCCTAACTCTGTGATAAGGAACTATAATTCCAACTTGTACAAAGATCCTAATGATCCTTTTGCTCTTCCTATCTCAGTACTTCCTGAAGGTGGGATCCGTAGAAAGACTGAAAACACTACCAATGCTAACAGCTTCCGTGCTACCCTTAGCTATAATGATTCTTTCAAAGACGGATTGCATACCTTGTCTCTGTATGGAGGCTTTGATATGGATAATGCCAAATATACCAGCGATGTCAATAGAAACTTTGGAATCCTCTATAACTTAGGTTACTATAGTTCTTATAACTATATGATATTCAAGAAGCGCCAAGAAGAAGATGACAATAAGTATTATACCATTAATAATACAGTAGGTAATTATCAGGCCCTCTTCGGTAATGCCTCTTATACTTTCAATGGTCGTTATACTTTTAATGGTACTTTGCGTTATGATGCCTCTAACCAATTTGGGGAATCTCGCTATATCCGCTGGATGCCTACTTGGAATACAGGCCTTACTTGGGACGTAACTCAAGAGAATTTCTTCAAGTACCTAAAACCACTTTCTCACCTAAATATCTATGGTTCTATTGGGATTACTGCCGTGGCACCATCGGTGAGCAATTCCCTCTCTCAGATCTATCCCAACCTGCCTTGGAAGAACTCCAAACAACAAGAGTTGGGGCTTAATATCTCTTATTCTGCCAACCACGACCTTACTTATGAGAAAAACCAAGAGCTTAATATAGGTACTCAGTTTGGCTTATTTGATGACCGTATCAACATCTCTGCCGAATGGTTCAATCGTCGTAGCTATGACCTTATCGGGGATATCGTAACCCAAGGGGTAGGTGGTACTATCGTTAAGAAAGGTAACATGGCCGAAATGCGTACCCGTGGTTTGGAAATAGGCTTGGAAACTACCAATATCAAGACCGAGGATTTCTCTTGGCGTACCTCCTTTATCTACTCTCGTGCTAAGAACGAAGTAACCAAGCTCCTTACCAGTCCTAATATTGCTGATATGGTGGGCTACAACTCCTCTGATGCTACAGCGGCGGGTGGTTTTGCCAAAGAGGGCTATCCACTAAAATCGCTATTCTCTGTTCCCTTTAACGGACTTGCCAGCAACGGATTGCCTACTTTCCGTGATCAAAATGGAGATATAACCATGAGTGGTATTCGTTTTGATAACCGAAATGTGGATTTCTTGAAATACTCAGGTACCCTTATTCCTACCGATCGTGGTAGCTTTAGCAATACGATCAACTACAAGGGGATTTCTTTCGGGGTGGTATTTACCTACTCTTACGGAAATGTGGTACGTCTAAGGCATTTGAACAATGTATATAACGACTATGCCAATGCTCCTCGAGAACTCAACAACCGTTGGCTCATACCTGGCGATGAGAACAAAACCGATATTCCGCGCCTCTATACCACTTATATGTATGAAAAGACATACAGCTGGGATCAAATCAGACGTACTTATCTCACTTATGACTATTCCGATGTACGTATAGCCAAGGGTGATAATATCCGCCTAAAAGAGATTTCTATAGGTTATACCTTTGACAAAGATTTCTTGAGGGATACACGTATCCGCCAGCTGAGTATGAAGCTCCAAGCTACCAACGTGGCTCTGCTCTATGCCGATAAGAAGCTCAACGGAGACGATCCAGACTACCTTGCCAATGGATATGCCCCTATTTCGCCTAAGCGAATTATCTTTACTTTACGTGTAGGACTTTAATACTAAGACGATATGAAAAGATTATATTATATATTTTCAGCTGCCTTTTTAGCACTCACAAGCTGTAACAAACTATTGGATGAACTGCCTGATAACCAAGTACGTATAGATTCTCCTGAAAAGGTAAAGAAACTCTTGGTCAATGCCTATCCTCAGGTAAGTGCCAGTATCTTGAACGAATTCTCTTCCGATAATATAGGTGACGGAGGTGATCTCGTGAAGTTTGACCCCTCATTGGCCGTAGAAATAGCCAACTGGGAAACCATCAACGAATACTCTGATTATGAAGGATTAAAGTATGTATGGCAATATCACTATGAAGCTATTAACCATGCCAATACAGCCTTAGAGGCTATTGACAAATTGGGGAATACCGCTGAGCTACAACCTGCTCGTGGTGAGGCCTTGGTAGCTCGTGCTTACGGACACTTTGAATTGGTGAATCTCTTCGGTAAGCCTTATAATCCTTCTACCAGCGCCTCTGATCCTGGGATTCCTTATATGCTCGCCCCTGAGACTGAATTGAACAAAAAGTATGAACGTACTTCAGTGGCTAAAATCTACCAGCAGATAGATGCCGACTTGCAAGAGGGATTGCCCCTTATCAATGATAGCTACTATGATATGCCTAAGTATCACTTCAACAAAAAGGCGGCTTATGCCTTTGCGGCACGCTTCTACCTCTATTACCAACAGTGGCAAAAAGCCTTAGACGCGGCCAATGAAGTGCTTACTACCAACGATAGAACCACTAAGAACTTGCTAAGAAACTGGCAAGACTTCCGTGATGTGAGCAAAGTAGGAAGTACCAAACAAGGGAACAGAGCGCTCTACTATACCCGCGATGATATACAGGCGAACCTCTTAGTATTACCTGTGTATTCGAGCATTACTAACTATTTCTCTGAAGACTATTCGCGCCGTTACACCCACAATAGCCGTATTTCCAACCAGGAAACTTTAGCGGCCCCTAACCTATGGGATACACAAGGAAAGGCTATTATCAATGAGCGCTATTGGTTTATGCCTATTAAGACAGAAAGTAATGAGGCCAATACCATCTTCTTTGACAAGTGGCCTGCTTTCTCAGGTGATTATTCCAGAAGTATCATGATTCCTTTCACTACTGACGAAACTCTCTTGGTACGTGCCGAGGCGAAGATACACCTCAAGCAGTACGAAAGCGCTGTTAATGACTTGAACCTATGGACATCTAAGTTTATCCAAGTCAAAAGAGTAGCAGGTTATACCAACAAAAACCAAGTAACTCAGGACGAGATTGTAGCTTTTTACGATGGGATAAACTACTCCCAAGCTACTGACGAAGGAGCTACTCAGAAGAAGCACTTAAATCCTTCCTTCACTATAGAGGCTGATGGTGTGCAGGAACCTCTCTTGCACTATCTACTTGAGTGCCGCCGTGTTCTTACCCTTGGTGATGGCTTGCGCTGGCAGGATATACGCCGCTATAATATAGAGGTAGTACGCTACAAGACTGACGAAAATAACCGTAACCTGTTCTCTGTCAAAGCGGTACTTCCTCCTGATGACCCAAGACGTACGCTTCAGTTGCCTACCATGGTACTACAAGCAGGAATGACCCCTAATCCAAGATAATAAAAATAGTATCTTATGAAAAAAATAATATATATGTTTTTGGCAGCAGCCTTCCTTATGGGCTGTTCCAATGATGATAAAATCAATACCTCCGAAAGTGCTACAACTGCCGACGATGGAGGTGTCAATGGAAAGGTGATTAACCCTCAGAATCCATTGGATAAGTATATAGAAAAGCACTTTTCTCAGCCTTATAGTATAAATATATTATACCGCTTCCTTGAAAGGGATATCTATAGGTCTTATACGATGGCTCCTACACGCTACGAAAAGGCGATAGAGTTTGTCAATGTATTTAATTATCTCTTTGTAGAGCCTTATATCAAGATAACCTCCAAGCAGTTCCTCAAAGAACACTCCTTCAATACCATTATATTGATAGGCGAACCTGCTTTCAACTCCACTGGAGCGAAGCTGGTAGGTTTTGCCGCTGCTGGGGTGAAGATTCACTTGTTGGAGATTAACAATATGGATCCTAACAATATCTATTGGCTTAACGACAACATCTTGGCTACACTCTATCATGAGAATGCACACACTTGGCACCAAGCCAAGCTCTATCCTACTGATTATGAGAAAATCTCCGCTTCTGACTACAAGCGAGATAACTGGGTAACAGCATGGAATCTATCCTCAAGAAACTATTTGCCTGCGGGCTTTATGACCGCTTACTCTAGCTTTAATAGCGATGAGGACTTCGTAGAGATGTTGGCTCGCTATATCGTATATCACAATGCAACACTGGATTGTGGTTGTGCTACTACAGATAGTTCTTTGGATACCGACGGAGATGGCTTTGATGATGAGCTTTATACCGCTTGGAAGAATAAGTTCTGGAACTATGGAAACCTAAATGATGACCAAAACAACTATGAGTCTTCCAATGTATGGGAGGAACAGCTTAAAATAGCAGATGTAAAAATACGCCCTACCGAAACTTATACAGGTAAGCAAAAAATAGAACAGAAAATGGCCATTATGAAGAAATATCTCTTGGAAGAATGGAATATTAATCTTGATGAGTTACGCGCTGAAATCCGTAGCCGATACCCCTATGTAGTGGGCCGAGACTTTGAAGGAAATCCTGTACCAAGAAAAGATTTCTCTGTGTTACCTAATAATTAAAATTTGCTATGAAAAGATATATCATATTACTCGTAACGCTTTCTTTGGTAGCCTCTTGTAGCTACAAGGAAGATGATAATTTTGACCAGAAACCAGCAGGTCGTATGGCCAATGTCTTAGAGACTTATAAGAACACCCTTGAGGAGAATACCTATTGGCAACTCTCTTATTTCCCTCAGGTAAGCCGACGTTTCTTAGGGCTACCAAGAATGGATCATAGTGTAGGAGGGTATAACATCTTCTTGAAATTCAAGGATGGTAAGGTAAGTGCTTCAGCAGAGTTCATGCCTAATAATGATGAATATACCACTTACTTCTCTTATCAGAATACCGAGGCAATCACCCTTAGTTTTGATACTTATAACGATGTATTGCACCACTTCCGCCGTACCTCTGGCCAGTTTCCTAATGCACGTGGTGGGGATATTGAGTTAGAAATTTTGGATCCTGTAAGTAATGGTTATACTGTTGTAGGACGTTCTTCCACTACCAAAATGATCCTTACTAAGTTTACAGGAAACCGTGAGGAATACCTCAATAAGGTGCGTGCTAATACAGAAGTTCTTAAAGACAAAGGACTTAACTCCGCCCAAATCGGTGGCAAGACAGTTACCATGACCCTCTTCCCCAGCTATCGCCAAATAGCTTTTAGTTATGATGGGCAGGATGTACAACAGGCTTTTGTGGTAACCGATAAGGGACTTAAGTTCTACGAGCCTGTTACTGTAAACGGGGTTACTTTGGACGAACTCTATATCAATGAGGCAAAAACAGCCCTTACCACACCTGATAATGCCCTTACCATTACTCTCCAAGCAGCTCCTCTCCAGCTAACAGAGAACCCTATGAAAGTGTGGTTTGACGAAGGTTTTGTCTCCGATAAGTTTATGACCAGCTACAATACAACCGATTCATGGATTAAGTGGGCTTATGCTTGGTATGATCTTAAAAGAAGCGGCCAAACCGACCTTAGATTTTCCACTATCAAAGGAAATGACAACGAATCAGTTACAGGATTTACCAAGTTTATCTCTTATGTGGCGGGATATGATGGTGGTGTATGGACTTACTATGAAGTGGATATGGTAGGGGTAGGAGATCACCCTGACCAAGTGCGCTTTATCCTCAAAGACCCATCTGATCACAAAACCCTCAGAACAGGAGAATATAGGAACCAAATACAGTTCTACTCTTGGCTTGTTACCATACTCTACAGAGCCATCGCTAATAATGGCCCTTATACAGTAGAGGACGGAGGTGATTATTACAAATTTACCAGCACAACCGATAGTGATTATTGGTTCTACCTTTACAAATAATTAGCATTTCTCATATCATCATTTTCAAAAGGGCTGCCCGAGAGGGCAGCCCTTATTATTCACTATTCATTCTTCACTTTTCACTATCTTACGCGCCTGCAAAGCGATACTCAGCTTCTATATCCAGAGTAAGGCGGGTGAAGAGGTCATTGAGTAGCTCCTGACTTATGGTAAGCGGAATCCTCCTTATAGTGGTTATCACCTTTTAGGTGAAAAAATATGGAAACTTTTTTTGTTTATTTAGTTTTTTTGCTTTACCTTTGCC
>ERZ773100.1234-NODE-1234-length-12022-cov-90.594802_pt1 | contig 12022 bp, 10 predicted proteins | sample MGYA00511119_ERZ773100 | MGnify/ENA primary metagenome ERZ773100 (study PRJEB29015, sample SAMEA2738000) | human oral metagenome | biome: human oral; feature: human-associated habitat; material: dental | place: China | collected 2111 ...
ACCCAACCCGGCATGACCATCGTGTGCGGCGACTCCCACACCTCCACCCACGGTGCGTTCGGCGCCATGGCATTCGGCATCGGCACCTCCGAAGTCGAACATGTCATGGCCACCCAAACACTCGCCCTCAAACCGTTCAAAACCATGGCCATCAACGTCACCGGGGAACTCCAACCCGGTGTCACGGCCAAAGACCTCATCCTCGCCATCATCGCCAAGATCGGCACCGGCGGTGGGCAAGGACACGTCATCGAATACCGTGGTGAAGCCATCGAAAAGCTCTCCATGGAAGCCCGCATGACCATCTGCAACATGTCCATCGAGGCCGGTGCCCGCGCCGGCATGATCGCTCCCGACCAAACCACCTTCGACTACGTTTACGGCCGCGAACTCGCCCCCACCGGCGACGACTGGGACAAAGCCGTCGCCTACTGGAAAACGCTTCCCACCGACGAAGGCGCCACCTTCGACACCGAAATCACCATCGACGGCTCCGCCCTCACCCCCTTCGTCACCTGGGGCACCAACCCTGGCCAAGGCCTCCCCCTCAACGCGGTTGTGCCCTCACCCGACGACTTCACAAACGAAAACGACAAAAAAGCCGCCGAAAAAGCCCTCACCTACATGGGCCTCACCCCCGGCACCCCCCTGCGGGACATCAAAATCGACACGGTCTTCCTCGGCTCCTGCACCAACGCCCGCATCGAAGACCTGCGCACCGCAGCCCACATCATGAAAGGCCACAAAGTCGCCGACACGGTCCGCATGATGGTCGTGCCCTCCACCACCATGGTCAAACAACTCGCCGAAGCCGAAGGACTCGACAAAATCTTCACCGAAGCCGGCGCCGACTGGCGCTCCGCCGGCTGCTCCATGTGCCTCGGCATGAACCCCGACCAGCTCAAACCAGGGGAACGCTCCGCCTCCACCAGCAACCGAAACTTCGAAGGCCGCCAAGGCCCCGGCGGCCGCACCCACCTCGTATCCCCCGAAGTGGCCGCCGCCACCGCCATCATGGGCACCCTCGCATCCCCCGCCGACCTGCCCACCCACGCCACCAGCTAAACCACACAAGGACCTATCATGGAAAAATTCACCACCCACACCGGCGTCGGCGTTCCGCTCATGCGCTCCAACGTCGACACTGACCAAATCATCCCCGCCGTCTACCTCAAACGTGTGACCCGCACCGGATTCGACGATGGACTCTTCAACAACTGGCGCACCAACGAACCCGACTTCGTCCTCAACCAAGACGCCTACGCCCACGGCACCATCCTCGTCGCCGGCCCCGACTTCGGCACCGGCTCCTCCCGTGAACATGCCGTCTGGGCCCTCATGGACTACGGATTCAAAGTCGTGCTCTCCTCCCGATTTGCTGACATCTTCCGCGGCAACGCCGGCAAAGCCGGCCTGCTCGCAGCCCTCATGGACCAACAAGACATCGAACAACTGTGGCAACAGCTCACCGACCAGCCCGGCCTCAGCCTCACAGTCAACCTGGAAGACCGCACCGTCACCTGCGAAAACCACACCTACCGGTTCGATGTGGACGACTACACCCGCTGGCGGCTCATGGAAGGCCTCGACGACATCGGGCTCACCCTCCGCAAAGAAGCCGACATCGAAACCTACGAAGCCCACCGGCCCAGCTTCAAACCAGTCGTCAAATAAGACCCCCACCTAGAGTCGTCGTCAAGCACACTACAACACCGCTAGCGGCGACTCTAAATAATCCGCGCCCGTCAACACCCCATCGGTAAACGACAACACCCACACGCTCGCCTTCTTCGCCACCGGCGAATCAATCGGCAGCGTGCCCCGCGCCGACAACCACGCCACCACATCGGGAATCATCAACCCCTGCGACACAATCACGCTTGTCCCACCCAAGCCGATAATCTCCGACACCCGCGCCTGCGACGCCACCAGCTGCGCGCACCAACTCGCATCCCCCAACCGGGAATCCGTCACCACCGGCACCCCCACCGCATCCGCCAGCGGGGTAGCGGTCGCAACACACCGATCCGGCTCCGCCGCAAACACCACCGTCGGCCCATACGGCGCCAACATCGACGCCAACGCCTGCGCCTGCCGCACCCCCTTAGCGGTCAACGGCCGCTTCTCATCCGGCACCCCCTCAGGGCGGGCCGCTTTCGCATGCCGCACCAACAACACCCGCGACGTCACCGGCGTCGCAGTGAGCCGTTTTACCGCCTTCGCCAACACCAGCCGGTCCGTGTCATACGACAACAATTCCCGCGCCGCATCCGCCGACAACCACCGAACCTCATCCACCTCATCATTCGGCACAAACTGCCCACCAATAACCTCAGCAACCCAGTAATACACCACTTTCGTCCGAGGCCCCTTCCCCCCAGACATCTTATCGGGCAGTGGGTACGTCACATGGCCCACCAGCTTGCCCAACCGCACCGAAAAACCCGTCTCCTCGCCAACCTCCCGCACAGCCGTCACCGGCAACGATTCCCCCGCATCCACCTTCCCTTTCGCCAACGACCAATCGTCATACCCCGGCCGGTGCACACACGCAAACACCCGCCCCCCACCATCAGCCGCATCCGCGGCGCCATCGGCACCCGCGGCCCACCGCCACAACACCGCCCCCGCCGCCAACACCGGGCGGGCAAACCCCGACCCCGGATCCGCCGGCACCACCTGAAACCGACCAACCACACCCTGCGGAAAACCCCGACCAACCACAACAACCATCCTTCACTTTTACGTGGAAAAATAACAACGAACTACCCCTCACCGTAAAACGCCCACCACCAAAACCCCAACCCGGCCCCATACCAAACCCACCCCAACACCCAAACACCACTAGGCTAATCTTTTAAAGAAACCTTTCACCAACCCCACCACCAAAACGCAAAACCTCACAAACAACCAAGGACACAACCGTGCCACACACCACAAACCACCACACACCAGAACACATCGCAGTCATGGGCGCCGGCTCCTGGGGCACCACCCTCGCCAAAGTCTTCGCCGACGCCGGCAGCACCGTCACCATCTGGGCCCGCCGCCCCCAAATAGCCGACACCATCAACACCCACCACCACAACCCCGACTACCTCCCTGGAATCCAACTACCCACCACCCTCACCGCCACCACCAACCCCACCCACGCCCTGGCCGGCGCCACCATCGTCGTCCTCGCAGTACCCAGCCAAACCCTCAGAGACAACCTCGCCACCTGGGCACCCCACATCCCCACAGGCGCCACCCTCGTCAGCCTCGCCAAAGGCATCGAAACCGACACCTTCCTCCGCATGAGCCAAGTCATCGCCGACGTCGCCGGCGCCGACCCCAGCCGCATCGCCGTCCTCTCCGGCCCCAACCTCGCCAAAGAAATCGCCCTCCAACAACCCGCCGCCACCGTCATCGCCTGCACCGACGAACACCGCGCCAAACAAGTCCAAGCAGCCGTCGGCGCCCCCTACTTCCGCCCCTACACCAACACCGACGTCATCGGCGCCGAAATCGGCGGCGCCTGCAAAAACGTCATCGCCCTCGCCTGCGGCATGGCCTCCGGCAACGGACTTGGCGAAAACACCCTCGCCTCCCTCATCACCCGAGGCCTTGCCGAAATCACCCGCCTCGGCACCGCCATGGGCGCCGACCCCCGCACCTTCGCCGGCCTCGCCGGCCTCGGCGACCTCGTAGCCACCTGCTCCTCACCCCTCTCCAGAAACCGCACCTTCGGCTACCGACTCGGCCAAGGCGGCACCCTCAAAGAAGCCACCCAAGCAACCAACGGCCAAGTCGCCGAAGGCGTCACCTCCTCCGCCGCCATCAACGCCCTCGCCCACACCCACAACGTCGAAATGCCCATCACCCAGGCTGTCTACGGCGTCTGCCACCAAGGGCTCGCCGTCATCGACATGGTGGCAGCACTCATGGGCCGCACCAAAAAATCCGAATAACCCCACAAGAAAACCCCAGGTAACCCAAACGGCAGGCCCTAGGCAACTGGTACAGTAAAATACCGTGAGTTTGACTACTAAACCAATTAAAATTGCGATCATCTACGGCGGCCGGAGCTCCGAACACTCCGTCTCCTGCATCTCAGCCGGCGCCATCATGAGCCACCTCGACCCGGAAAAATACGAGCTGTACCCCATCGGCATCACCCAACAAGGCACCTGGACAGTAGGGGAGTCCGACCCGGAGAAACTCCGCAGCACAAACGGGGCCATGCCAACCGTCACCCTCACCAAAGAAGTATCACTCGCCGCCGACCCGGTGCGCCGGGGGCAGTTCCGGTTTGCGGACGGTTCGGAGCATGTGACAGTGGATGTGATTTTCCCTGTGTTGCATGGGTTGTATGGGGAAGACGGGACGATTCAAGGGTTGTTTGAATTGTCGGGGGTTCCGTACGTGGGCACGGGGGTGTTGTCGTCGGCGTGCGGCATGGATAAGGAGTACACGAAGAAGCTGTTGGCTGCTGAGGGCCTGCCGGTGGGGAAGGAAGTCATTTTGCGGGGAGAGGAGACACTCACCCAGGCTGATTGTCAGTTGTTGGGGTTGCCGGTGTATGTGAAGCCGGCTCGGGGTGGTTCGTCGATTGGGATTAGCCGGGTGACCCGGTGGGAGGACATGGATGCGGCGTTGCGTGAGGCTCGTCAGTATGACACGAAGGTGATTGTGGAGTCAGAGATCATCGGCGACGAGGTGGAGTGTGGGGTGCTGGAGTACCCGGATGGCACGGTGGTGGCGTCAGTGCCGGCGCAGTTGGTGAACACGTCGGTGGGCCATGAGGGGTTTTATGGGTTTGATGCGAAATATGTTGATGGTGATGTGTCGGCGATGATTCCAGCCCCGCTTGACGACGCGGCGACGCGGCTGATTCAGTCGCTTGCCCGGGAGGCGTTTCAGGCGTTGCAGTGTTCCGGGTTAGCCCGGGTGGATTTCTTTGTGACCCCGGCCGGGCCGGTGCTCAATGAGGTGAACACCATGCCCGGGTTCACGCCGATTTCGATGTATCCGCAGGTGTTTGCGGCATTGGGGGTGCCGTACGCCGAGTTGTTGGATACGCTGATTGCTCAGGCGTTGGCGTAGGGGAGTGTCTGGCTAGGTTTGTGATTTGGGGTTTTTGGGCCGGCCGCGTTTGGGGATTTCCCCGGTGTCTTTGGGGAGGCGGCCGGCTTTGCGGAGGTTTTCGCGCAACATCACCTCTATTTGGGCATTGACGCTGCGCATTTCCTGGTTGGCCCAGGCGGCTATGGCGTTGTAGACGGCTGGGTCGATGCGAAGCGGCACGCTTTTTCGGGGCATGGTTTAGGTATAGAGGGATCCGGTGTTGATGACGGGTTGGGCATTGTTGTCCGAACACAATACCACGAGCAGGTTAGAGACCATGGTGGCGCGGCGTTCCGGGTCGAGGTCGACGATGTCTCGTTCGTCGAGTTGGCTGAGGGCGGTTTCTACCATGGATACGGCGCCGTCAACAATGGTTTCGCGGGCGTCGACGATGGCGGCTGCTTGTTGGCGTTGCAGCATGGATTGGGCGATTTCGGGGGCGTAGGCCAGGCTAGAGATGCGGGTTTCGATGATTTCCAGGCCGGCGATGGTGGCGCGGGCTGCGACTTCTTCGGCGAGTTCGGCGGAAACGATGTCGGTGGACCCAGAGAGTGAGGGGATGGTGGTGGTGTCGGTGGAGTCGTAGGGGTGGGTGGTGGCGACGTGCCGGAGGGCGGATTCGGCTTGGGAGTGGATGAAGTCGTCGACGTTTTCTACGGCGAAGGTGGCTTTGGCGGTGTCGGCGACCTGCCAGACGACGATGGCGCCGATGTTGATGGGGTTGCCGTTGAGGTCGTTGACTTTGATGGTGTTGGTTTCAAAGTTGCGGACTTTGATGCTGACCTTGGTGGGGTTGCTGAGTGGGGGGATGGCTCGGAGTCCGGTGTGGCGGATGGTGCCGATGTAGCGTCCGAAGAATTGGATGACTCGGGTTTCGCCGGGGCTGATGATGCGTATGCTGGTGAGCCCGAGAAGGCTGAGGATGAAGCAGCAGGCGCCGGCCAGTATGAGCGCAACACCCAGGGGGACGCTGATGGTGCCTGCGTCGAGTTTGGTGGAGGTGGTGCCGATGAGGAAAATCGCGGGGGCGATGAGGATGATGCTGATGAGGATGATGATGGTGGCGAGTCCGCCTCCCCCGGACCAGGATTTGCGTTCGGTGATGTCGACAGCGGTGCCGCTGTGGCCAACCGGGGTGGCGGTGATGTCTGGGGTGGACATTGGAGGCTCCTAACAAGCGAAGAATTAATCTGATATCACATTATATTAATGTGATATCACTTTTTCAAGACCTTGCTCGTTTCGGCGTCGTCAAGCATGCGCAGGCTGCGACTAGAGTTTCGACCGGATTGCCGCACTCACCTGCACCAATGCCGACTGCGCGGCCGCCTGTGGGGCAGAGAGCACCACCACCGGGTGCGCATCCACCGCGTACCACACGGATGCGGTGGTCCCATTGCCTAATGTGGTGTCCTCAAACCAGGGCGTGTCATTGACCTGCGATAATCGGGCCCCCGCCTCATAGGTTGTTGGGAACTCTACCCCGCACCGCACCACGATGGGTTCCACCCCCGGCGCGGTCCACGCCGCTAACTCCGGCGCCCCGGACGGCTGTTTTGCCCGCGAATACTGGGTTCCGCCAGCATTAATCGTCTCCGGCAGGCCGGAGAGTAGCCCGTTGCATTTCGACGTGTCTTCCCCCTCGGCCGCGGGTAGTTCCGACAGGGGGATCGGTGACCGGTTCGCCGAGCCTGCTGGGAGCGCTGCCAGTGCATCGGAGAATGTGGTGATTACTTCCGGCATGGAATGCGACTGCAGCGCCTCCCCGTCGGCCGTGACTGCCACCACCTTATCCCGATCTGTTGTGTACCATGTTTGCAGCGTGGAGCCGGGAGTGGTGTCTACCACCTGTAACCATTTCGTTCCCGCAACCTCCTCAAGCTGCGACAGGTCCGTGAGCTGTGCGGGCGCCGCCACTCCGCACCGCACGGTGATTTGCCGGCTCGCGGTTTTCTGCCACACCGCCACCCCGGCCGGGGCGGGGTCGGCAATCACCGCCCGCCGCAGCCCGATCACCGTTGTGGGCATGGCCGCGATGAAATCCCCGCATTCCGACGAATCTGCCGCAGGAGCATCCACCTCGGCGATCGCTACCGGTGTTTGATGCGCCCGCTCCGCCACCACCCGTGCCCCCACGATTACCCCCACAACCAAAAGTATCGCCAATACTAGGGCGATAATAATAGGAACCTTATTGATACCCTCATTCGCATCATGCATGGAAGTCAGTGTAATCTGCGGAAAAACTGGGCCCAAGGTACCCCAACAATATGTGATATTGAAGACTGCAAGGATGATGTTCGTGACTCGCATCGTAAAAAACCCCAACCCCACACTTGCCGACGTCGGTGAACAGGCAGTCATTACCGCTATTGTCGCCCACGCCCCCAGCACCCGGAATGGTGACGATGCGGCGGTCCTCGACCATGCCGCCCCGAACTCCCGCACCGTGATTACCACCGACACCCTGGTCGAAGGCCACCATTTTCGCCGCGACTGGTCCCACCCCGCCGAAATTGGGCGGAAAGCCATCACCCAAAACTTCGCCGATGTGGAAGCCATGGGGGCCCGGCCCATCGCGGCCCTGCTCGCCCTCAGCGCCCCGGGGGACACCCCGCTGGAATTCGTCGCCGACCTGGCCCGCGGCATCAACGAACGGGTCACCGACTACGATGCGGAACTCGTGGGCGGTGACGTCACCGACAATGATCGCATCACCATTGCGGTCACCGGTATCGGCCAACTTGGTGGTTCCCTCCCGCCGCTCCGGCTCGACCAGGCCCGGCCCGGCCAAATCCTCGTCGCCTCCGGGCACATTGGGTATTCCGCCGCCGGCTATGCGCTGCTGAAAGAATTCGGTCGCACGGGTGTTCCGGCCGAATTCGACCCGATGCTTCGCGCCCACTGCTCCACCATTTTGACCCCCGGCCGCGGGTTCGTGGCCCGTTCCGCAGGGGTGACGGCCATGACCGACAATTCCGACGGGCTCGTCCACGACCTGTATGTTATGGCGAAAAAATCCGCCGTCACCATCAACCTGGATTCCGCTGCCCTGCAACCTGACGATCTGCTTGTGCGGGCCGCTGAGCTGGTAGGGGCCGACCCGTGGGAGTTCATTTTGTCCGGTGGGGAAGATCACACGCTTATTGGTACAACGTTCGGCCCACCACCCACCGGATTCGTAGAAATTGGTACAGTGGTTCGACATAACTCCATGGGTGCCGTCACCTTCGATAGGGCAGCACCCCCCTACACCTACGGATGGGAAAGCTACTGACCGATGACTAACCAGTTCAACCAGCAAGAAGACCTGTTTTCCAGTGCGCACCAACCACTGACCACCAGTGGGGACTATTTCTCCACCCTCAACATTGACGACTCCTGGCGGCAAGTTCTCGCCCCCATCGCCCCCGACATTAATGCCATGGGAGACTTCCTCGCCGCCGAACAGGCCGCCGGCTACACCATTGCGCCCCCGGAGGAAGACCGGTGGCGGGCCTTCCGTTACCCCTTCGATAAAGTGACCGTCCTCATCGTTGGCCAAGACCCATACCCCACCCCGGGCCACGCCATGGGCCTATCGTTCTCCCTCCGCCCCGAGGTGAAGCCCCTGGCCAAAAGCCTGGTGAACATTTTTGCCGAACTCCAATCCGATCTCGGTGTCGATCGGCCCAGAAACGGTGATCTCAGCGCCTGGAGCGACCAGGGCGTCATGCTGCTCAACCGAGTCCTCTCCGTCCGCGCTCAAACCGGCGGGGCCGGCTCCCACCGGAAAAAAGGGTGGGAAAAAATCACCGACCATGTCATCACCTCCCTCGTGAATCGGGGCACCCCGCTCGTCGCCATCCTCTGGGGTAAAGACGCCCAATCCCTCAGCCCCCTCCTTTCCGGGCACCCCAATGTGAAACAGATAAAGTCTGTGCACCCGTCCCCACTATCCGCCAGCCGGGGCTTTTTCGGCTCCCGCCCATTTACCACCGCAAACTATTACCTCGGAAAGCTGGGGGCTCCGCAAGTCAACTGGGCGTTGTAAACTACTTTTCTATGGTAAACGTTGAGTATCTGGACGGGCCCGCGTTGCATAGGTGGCTCACCCGGGCCGTCGCTGAACTGGTCGCCCGCCGCGCCGAAATCAACAAACTCAACGTTTTCCCCGTCCCTGACGCCGACACCGGCTCAAACATGGCCCACACCATGGAGGCTGCCCTCGCCGAGGTGAATAGTCTTCCGGCAGCCCACCAGCGCGATATCACCAAACTCACCGCGGCCATTGCCGTTGGTGCGGTGAAGGGCGCCCGCGGCAACTCCGGCATGGTGCTGAGCCAAGTCCTCCGCGGGCTCGCTCAATCCGCAGTCTCCGACCGGATCACCGGACGCACCGTGCAACAAGCACTCACCACGGCCAATAAATTCGTCCACCACGCCATTATCGAACCCGTCGAAGGCACCGTCGTCACCGTCCTGCGGGCCGCCGCCATCGCCGCGAACCAAGCCCCCACCGACTCGCTTATCGACGTGCTCACCGCCGCCACCACCGCCGCCGCCATCGCCCTGGCCAACACCCCCTCCCAACTTGCCGTTCTCCGCGATGCCGGAGTGGTCGACGCCGGTGCCCAAGGCCTCGTCCTCCTCCTCGAAACCATGCTCGACGAAGTAAGCGGCGGCACCATAGAAACCAGCACCAACCCCAGCTTTCAACCACCAAAACCGAAAGCACTTTCGATTAAAGTGGTGGGGACGGCGGCCCCCGGAAGCGTCGACATGTTCACCCAACTCCTCGGCGCTACCCGCATCACCGCCCCCACCAACACCAAATCCAACCCTACCGAGCAGCCGCAACAGGGAAAAACCCCACCCAAACCCCGCAGCCCCTTCGGCCAACCTACCCAACTCGCCCGCCTCTGGAACCACCAACCACCCACCATCGACACCCCACCCACAACCACCACCCACAACCAGCAAAAACTCCACACTACCACCAACGCTAACCCCACCGTCCCAACCGAAACTACCCGCCCCCGCGTCGACTACCTCGAAGTCATGTTCTTCATCCAAAACGCCGACCTCAACCACGTCCGCGACCAACTCCAACCCCTCGGCGACAGCTTCATCATCGCCCCCATCAGCCCCCACTCCGCCAGCGTCCACATCCACACCCACCAAGCCGGAACCGTCATCGAAACCGCCCACCACCTCGGAAAAATCACCAACCTCCACATCGAAGCCCTCCCCGAAGCCACCACCACCAGCCACCGCATCATCCTCGCACTCACCCCCACCGGACTCATCACCCACCTCTACCAATCCGCCGGAGCACTCACCATCAACCCCGGCGACGACATCGTCCTCGACATCGCCGCAGCCGCCCGCGCCAGCGGCGCCACCGAAATCATCCTCCTGCCCAACGGCATGCTCACCACCCACCAACTCGCCAGCATCGAACGCTCCAGCCACGCCTTCGAACAAGCACTCACCATCGTCCCCACCGGCACCATCATCCGCGGACTCGCCGCCCTCGCCGCCTGCAACAACACCCAACCCCTCGCCGTCGACGCCTACACCATGGGCGAAGCCGCCCAAGCCACCCGCACCGCCCGAATCATCACCGACCCCACCACCACCGAAATCCACGCCATCACCAACGACAAAAACCGGCACCCCACCACCCTCTGCACCACCACCAGCCTCCACCAAGCAATATCCCACACCCTCACCACCCTCATCGACCCCACCACCCGCCGCATCACCATCCTCATCGACGAAACCGCCCCCGAATTCTCCGCCAGCGACCTACCCAAATTCCACGGCGTAGAAATCATCACCTACCGCACCCAAAACCTCGGATCCCTCGCCGAAATCGGAGTCGAATAACCATGCTCAACTGGGAAGACAACCGCAAACTCACAGACCTCCTCCCCGAAAAAGAAGCCAAAACTATTCGCACCACCCTCGGCTACACCACCGCCAAAGAACTCCTCACCCACTACCCCCGCGCCTACGCCACCCACAACGACACCCCCTTCCTCAACCAAGCAAACGACGGCGACATAGTAACCTGCATCGGCGAAATCATCCACACCGCCACCATCCACACCAAAAAAACCACCACCATCTACACCATCACCATCCAAACCACCAACGAACTCATCAAAGCCACCTTCTTCCACGCAAAACCCCACCAAGCCGCCTGGTGCGAACGCACCCTCACCCGCGGCACCACCGCCATCTTCACCGGAAAAATCAAAACCTACCGCGGCGCCCCCCAACTCCAACACCCCGACTTCCTCCTCCTCAACACCCCCCACCCCACCAGCACCGGCGCCCTCAAACAACTCACCGCCTACGGCAACGACACCGACATCAGCAACTTCCTCACCAGCCTGCCCGCCATCCCCATCTACCCAGCCCGCCAACGCATCACCACCTGGCGCATCCTCGGCGCCATCCACCACATCCTTGACCACACCAACCCCATACCCGACCCCCTCGGCCCCTTCACACCCCCCGACCTCCCCACCTTCGACCGCGCACTCCGCGGCATCCACCAAGACGGCACCAACGCCTACACCTACCGCCACCGCCTCGCCTACAACGAAGCCCTCGCCCTCGCCCTCGTCATGGAAATCCGCCGCCACGACACCACCACCCGCCACGCCACCCCACTAAGCCCCCACCCCACCGGCGCCCCCCACCACCGCGAAACCCTCATCAACAACCTCCCCTACACCCTCACCACCGGCCAACAAACCATCATCAACACCATCGCCACCGACCTCAACTCCCCCCACCCCATGCAACGCCTCCTCCAAGGCGAAGTCGGCTCTGGCAAAACCATCATCGCCCTCATAGCCATGCTCCAAGCCGTCGAAAACGGCAAACAATGCGCCCTCCTCGCCCCCACCTCCGTCCTCGCCCA
>ERZ773100.1237-NODE-1237-length-12002-cov-9.091655_pt1 | contig 12002 bp, 6 predicted proteins | sample MGYA00511119_ERZ773100 | MGnify/ENA primary metagenome ERZ773100 (study PRJEB29015, sample SAMEA2738000) | human oral metagenome | biome: human oral; feature: human-associated habitat; material: dental | place: China | collected 2111 ...
TCACTCTTCACTTAACTGGGGCAAAGTTACGATATCACAAAGGGCAAAGTCAAGGGAAAGGCTTATGAGAAGTAAGAATTTATACAATAAAAAAATATGTTAAGTATTTAACAGAAGACAGAGGACAGCCTATAGTGACTAACCTCTTATTCGTTATGCTGTTATATCTAAATATATTAATTGTATATTAAAATCAACTTGTAAAACATGAATTAGTATAAGTATTGTTGTGAGTTATTTTTAAATTCGTAACTTTGTGACCTCAAACAACTCTTTGAGGTGTTATCACGCTCAGTAAGAAGTTGTGAGTTGCTTTCAAATTCGTAACTTTGTGACCTCAAACAACTTTAGTAGGTTAGGTACGGAAGTAGGGAGGTTGTGAGTTGCTTTCAAATTCGTAACTTTGTGACCTCAAACAACAGTCTTTTGCCTTGCATGGCAATTCTTCAAGTTGTGAGTTGCTTTCAAATTCGTAACTTTGTGACCTCAAACAACAGCAGGTGGCTTTGGCGAGAGCATTGTGGTGTTGTGAGTTGCTTTCAAATTCGTAACTTTGTGACCTCAAACAACACTGAAGGTAATCTACCAACAAACCGAAGGGTTGTGAGTTGCTTTCAAATTCGTAACTTTGTGACCTCAAACAACAAAAGAAAAAAGATATGGCATACACAATGTGTTGTGAGTTGCTTTCAAATTTGTAACTTTGTGACCTCAAACAACTTTTTTCTGCCATTTGCTGTCTCTCTTGTGGTTGTGAGTTGCTTTCAAATTCGTAACTTTGTGACCTCAAACAACACTGAAGGTAATCTACCAACAAACCGAAGGGTTGTGAGTTGCTTTCAAATTCGTAACTTTGTGACCTCAAACAACAAAAGAAAAAAGATATGGCATACACAATGTGTTGTGAGTTGCTTTCAAATTTGTAACTTTGTGACCTCAAACAACTTTTTTCTGCCATTTGCTGTCTCTCTTGTGGTTGTGAGTTGCTTTCAAATTCGTAACTTTGTGACCTCAAACAACCGAAGAAGATAAGAACCATTACCAAATACGGTTGTGAGTTGCTTTCAAATTCATAACTTTGTGACCTCAAACAACTCATCGCCCCCACTACCATATCCACAGCCTGTTGTGAGTTGCTTTCAAATTCGTAACTTTGTGACCTCAAACAACTTCATAGATTATGGCATTTATTGGATCATAGTTGTGAGTTGCTTTCAAATTCGTAACTTTGTGACCTCAAACAACTACGCTGCATTTGATTGTAATAGGACTCCGTTGTGAGTTGCTTTCAAATTCGTAACTTTGTGACCTCAAACAACTCAGGGGCAAAGATATAAAAAACAGGAATAGTTGTGAGTTGCTTTCAAATTCGTAACTTTGCGACCTCAAACAACTCAGGGACAAAGATATAAAAAACAGGAATAGTTGTGAGTTGCTTTCAAATTCGTAACTTTGCGACCTCAAACAACGTAGCGAAAAGAAACATTACAAAAGTCGCTGTTGTGAGTTGCTTTCAAATTCGTAACTTTGTGACCTCAAACAACAAAGGCATTATATATAACATAACCCCCGCCGTTGTGAGTTGCTTTCAAATTCGTAACTTTGTGACCTCAAACAACTTTCATAATCTAGAGCCATCTCAAGTTGTGTTGTGAGTTGCTTTCAAATTCGTAACTTTGTGACCTCAAACAACAAAAACAAGAACGAACAAATACAAAGCCTGTTGTGAGTTGCTTTCAAATTCGTAACTTGTGACCTCAAACAACCGGCACGGGCTTCTTTAGTGTGTCAATCACGTTGTGAGTTGCTTTCAAATTCGTAACTTTGTGACCTCAAACAACCAATTGCAAGATTGCACACCCCACAACGGCGTTGTGAGTTGCTTTCAAATTCGTAACTTTGTGACCTCAAACAACCAAATTTTTGAAGGCAACTAATAGCTCACTGTTGTGAGGTGCTTTCAAATTCGTAACTTTGTGACCTCAAACAACGCACATCCATTGCGTGTGGTGTCCAATCACGTTGTGAGTTGCTTTCAAATTCGTAACTTTGTGACCTCAAACAACACAAGGGGATATATTGAGGTATGAGCAGGTGTTGTGAGTTGCTTTCAAATTCGTAACTTTGTGACCTCAAACAACGGTAAAGGGCCAGAGATTGTATTTGCTTATGTTGTGAGTTGCTTTCAAATTCGTAACTTTGTGACCTCAAACAACATGGGAAACAATGAGAGCCACGAGGAGTTTTGTTGTGAGTTGCTTTCAAATTCGTAACTTTGTGACCTCAAACAACATGAATGCTCGTTCGTCTGCACTACTGCTGTTGTGAGTTGCTTTCAAATTCGTAACTTTGTGACCTCAAACAACTTTAGACGGAGATACTTTAGTTATAGGATTGTTGTGAGTTGCTTTCAAATTCGTAACTTTGTGACCTCAAACAACGACGCAATCGCAGACATTGCTACCCTTGGGTTGTGAGTTGCTTTCAAATTCGTAACTTTGTGACCTCAAACAACTAGATTTAGAGTTCAAACGTACTCCGTTTTGTTGTGAGTTGCTTTCAAATTCGTAACTTTGTGACCTCAAACAACTTTAGGCTCACTCGCAGGCTCGCTCGCGTTGTTGTGAGTTGCTTTCAAATTCGTAACTTTGTGACCTCAAACAACCTCAATCTTCTAAAGAGATTGATTTTCTGTAGGTTATTACAAAAGTTCAAAAAGAAAAAAACCTTCTTTTCTATTCTATCTTAGGAATAAAAAGGAAGGTTTTTCGTTTTCTAAAATTTAAAAAAGAGTGAGCTGAATACAATCTTTAGGAGGATCTTTCTTTGATTGACAATAGAAGATCTCTATTCCTTCAAATTGCTTGTCGGTGATAGTAAATATGGCTACTTTCCCAAACTCAGGGAGCCATTGCTTGACACGGTTGATATGTACCTGGGCATTTTCCCTACTGGGACAATGGCGGATGTACATTGAAAATTGGAACAAATCAAAGCCATCTTTTACAAGAGCTTCTCGGAAAAGGTGTGCGTTTCTACGCATCTCTTTTGTTTCCGTCGGTAAATCATAAAGGACTAATACCCACATAATTCTATAGGAGTTAAAGCGTTCGTTTTTCATAATTCAGGATAGGAAATTTGTCGTTTTTCACCTGTATAACATTTCAGTAATGAAGAAGCGGTCATTTTTACCCCTACTATAAGTGGGCGTACCAATTTCTCTATATTTACATCCTGAGTAGCTATCTGTAGCAAAAAGGTTTTACTCTCTTTGTCTAAATTTTGCTTTTCAGGGTGTAATTGTAACCACTTCATCACAAGTAGGTCTACTATGGGGCGATAGGGTTCCATAATATCGCTGGCCAAGCAATAAGGATTGTACTTATTGCGATGGAAGATGCCCAAGACCAATAACAAGCCTGTATCTACCAAGGCACGAGCCATGATACTAAGGAGTACCCCATACCCAAAGTTGAAAAAGGGATTTGGATAATCCCCCAATCGGTCCCGTAAGAAATCATTGTCAATAAGGTATTTCCAATAGTGTTGTGCAGCAATTCCTTCCATATTGGTAGTATCTCCAGATTTCACTTGTTTGAGGTACTCATACATAGGGGAGGCATACTTGTCCAATTGTTCTAATACCTTGAGTTGGTTTTGTATCTTACACTCTATAGTTTGCTTCCATAGTTGTTTCTTTAGTGGTTCACTTACTTCTATTTGTGTTTTTACGCGTTCAGAAAATAGACTATTGCCGCTAAAGGGGAGCATTCCTGCCAAGGGTAAGTGCCGTTCATCACAGCTGATAAGGATCACATTGTTTTTCATCAGTTCCTGTATCAGCTGGTGAGAGAGGGTGATTTGGTAATGGTCAAGCATCAGTAGCCCTATATCTTCTATAGGGACACTGCCTTTTTCTTCTTTGGTTTCAGGGTCGGTAACCTTTAATTGTTTGTCTTTCAGCTTCAAATAAGCAGAGTTACCTATATAAATAGAACGGTATAACATAGCTTATTGATATTAGATGAGTAAAAATCTTATGCTTTACTAATATTTCCTAAACGGTCTACTTTTAGTTTGATACAGGCTTCTTTTTCCTTAGTAAATTCTATTTTGTTGAGTTGGGTATATTCTAACTTGTTTATTATGGAGATGGCTACTTTATTAGGAATACCATAGACTCTACTTTGAGTGAAACTTACGATCTTATATATCCTTTCTTTCTGTTCGTTAGAAAGGTTTTGAAAATCAATATCTTCTATGATTTCGCCTTCTACAGGGACATATACCAAGTCATTAGGAGATAGGCTAAAGAGTAAGGGATCTCCTTTTTCATTATATTCAGGAACAGAAGAGCGTCCTTGTTTCTGTCGTTCAATCACTTCATTGAGCGGAATGGTAGCAAAGGAACGCTTGTCTTTTCCTTGATATATTCCAAAATATAGGTTGGTACCCTTAGCTGCTTCTACATATTTGGTGGCTTTATTCCCTGCTTCTCCTAAAGGGAATTTACTTCCTTGTTCAAAAATACGTACCTTACGAATAGGCTTATGAGGCTTACCATCGTTATAGAGGGCGATATTTTTGTTGAGTTCTTCCAATCCTTCGGGTGAGAAGGCTATCTCAGGACTTTTTTTGAACTTGAGATAGTTGAGCAATATCTTTTGAATACCAGTATCGGTGATGCCTTCAATTACCTTTTCTGTAAAGGTACTATCTATAGCTTTACGAGTAGCTGTGAGGATTTTTCCTTTGCTTACTTTCTCTCTTTCCAAGGTGATCTTCCCAGAAACAGTTTCCTTATGCAGAGGTTTTCGGATAGCCCAGTTAGTACCCTCCTGCTTGACCATTTTCTTAATATACCTACCATTTTCTTCTACCCAACGTTCATAATAGTTGGTGGCTTTGTTAATCACACGTAGGTTTTGCTTGAAACTTACCACAATACCTTCTAAGGCAGTTCGTACTTCTTGAGTAAAATGTGCCCAAGGCTTTTTGAATATCCAACTATAATTTTCTTCACTTCCTTTATTGTACTTTTTGATGCAAAGTTTTTCTCTAAGTTTATCATGTTCTTTTTGTTTTTCCTTTTTATCTTTTCCTTTTTCTAAAGCATGTTGGTTATTTATATAGTTAATATGCTCTCTGGTAGCACAAGCAATGATAATAGCATCCATAGCGTGATGACGGTGGTCTATACGCTTCTTTTGGAAACCATTACTATATTCCATAGGCACAGTGGGTAGATATTTTTGGTATCTTTCATTATAGGTTGTAAAGAGAGTACTCTGGGTAAGGGCATTCATCCGCTCAAAACGAGGCAAGATAAGATCATTCCATACATCATTTATGCCCCAATCTTGCTTAAGAGCAGAGGTAATCTTACCTGTACATAAGATAATATTCTTAGAATTAACGCCTTCATCTCGCTCATCTGAACGTACTATCCTAGAGAGTATTTCTGAAATATACTTACTGATATAGCGTGTATCATTCATCTGTCGAGCTACCATCTTTTCAGGAATATCCTCTAAGAGAAGTTTTTTCATTTTTCCTGAGTTATTAGCATAGTGGTTCTTGACAAATTCCTTATATTGTTCCTCAGTCAATATACTTACTTCCTTACCGGCAGCATGTACTTTCTCGCCATAGTGATTTTTGATAAATTCCAAGCCTAACTGATTGCCTTTGAGCTTATTTACAGCTGATTCACAGATTACTTTATTGGAAAGACTATCATCATAATAGCGGCTTTGTGGGATTATATGCTCTATTTCATAATCTTCTGTAAAGAGTCTTTTCAGAGAGATGATTTGTCCTGTATAAGGAGACTTATATTTCTGCTCTAACCAAAGCTTATAACGTTGTAATTCAGTCTTACTGGGAGTAGCTTTCTTGTGTATTTTCTCTATATCATCTTCTATTTCCATAGAGGAACTAAATACGCCTTCCTCATATATCTTAAGCAATTCTTGTTGCAGAGGGGAATAGGGACGTACATTCTCTATAGTACTATCTTCACCTAACTCTGTAAGTAAGGCCTTGATACGCAAGTTGGTATCTTCATTCTTTTGGTTTTGTTTGGATAGTTCTTCTCTTTCTTTAGCGGTTTTCTTAAGCTCTCTTCCGAGTTCTATATGAATTTCATCAAAGAAATCGGCTTGTTCTTGTCCATATTGTTGCCAAATATCTCTGACTACACGTAGGGTTTCCGTAACTACTTGTTCTACTATAGGGTTTCTAAGCGAATGTTGCTTGAACTCACTGAGGTAGGTATCCAGGTCATTCACTGAGGTCCATTTCTCAAGAGAGGAAGCCTCAGCATGTCGGTTATAAACAATATATTGAGCTAACCAAAGAGGTAAGTCTTGAAAATCAGTTTCTTTTTCAAGCTGATACTTTTCGGCTTTTTCTCTGAGGATAGTACGTATTTCTTCGTTTTCTACTCCTGTGATAAGGTCTTCTATACGCTTTTGAGTATTCTTATCTATATGATTGAAGTCCCAATAAGCGCCAAAGCGCATCAATGGAAGTAGTTTTCGGATAGCTTTTTCTGAAAAACTACCATATTCACTGGGGTAGGGTTTGAATTTCTTGAAACTTTCTACAAAAGAATCTTTATCTAAGTGATGTTTTTGAGCAAATGTCTTTAGACCTTTCTCATATGCGACCTTATCACTAACCGAATAGATCAGATGCCATAGCAGGTATTCTACCTCTGAGGAAAGGAAATCATCAGGTAAGTTGGCTACTTTTTCTAAATGTCGCTTAAGCTCATATCTGGTCTCATTCATAGGATATTTCTTGGACGATTTTTCTCCTATATCATATACATAGTTCCAGCGATAAGTATCTTTCCATTTCTTCAACTCACTCTTTAGTGCTTTTTCTTTGGCATTTGGATAAGTCTGGTTGAGGAAATACTTTAGTAATTCCTCACAATCAATCTCTTTCTGATTCATCAGAAAATCAAAGAGTTGCTGTTTGTCTTCTAAGGTCTTTATAAATTCATGGGTTACTTCCTGATCGGTATCTATCTTGTATATTTTAAGGTTTTGCAACCATTGGAGTACTCTAAACTCTTGATAATAAGGGTTAGATTTAGGACATACCTTCAAAGGGGCTTCTTTACGAGTATGGCTATCCTTATCTATGTAGGAACGAGATTCCAAGCTACAATTAGCAAGAGTTGATTTCTGGCTGCGCAAAGGACGTTGGTAGAAAATGATATCTTCTACAAGCAAATGTACAAAATCTCTTGCTGCAAGGTTTCGCTGTTGTGCTTCATTCTTGCTATAGAGTTCTCGAATACAATCGGCAAACAATTGATCTGTAAATAGTTCAGGCTGTAGAGCTATTTGTTTTTCTAAAATAGCCTTTAGCTCTTCTTTGTAATATTTTCGTTCAATGGTACGGACTAATTTCCCTTTGATTTTTTCATTAGGGTTTTGCAGAATATGATCATAGATATAGCATCCTACTGTTTTTCGTGAGGTATTTATATCCTGTTCGGTCTTTTTCTTAAGTAGATTCCAGTCGTCTTCGCTAGGAGCTCTAAACGAACGTTTTTCCTTGCCTTCTTTGTCTTGTTTTACACTTCCATCTTCTTCGAGTTCAGTAGTAACAATAAAATCGCGAACCTTCCCTTTCCAATCATCTAAGGGAATTTTGCTTGTACGGCGATATACCCAACCGTTTTCTAATTGTATGGAATACCAGATTTCTCCCTTTTTATTAGGTGCTTCAGCGGTAACATCGGTAACCATTAGGGAGTAATAAGCTACTTCTTTATTGGGGTTTTCAGCCTCTTCCTCCCCACGTAATTGGTAATAACCTCTTTTTTGGTTGAAGTTCAGAATAATCCAAGCCAACTCTTCTTTACTGATTTTCTGTGAAAGTGCTTTTTTTCTAAGGTAATAAATTGTCCAGTCATAGGGGATTTTACTTTCTTCTCCATTCCTTTTGGTATAGAATAAGTTAGGCTGATGTGATTTAAAATCACTCAACATCTCCTGAAAACTATCCATAAAGAGGAATTTCCCTTCGTTATAGGCTATTTTGGGTTCTGTATTATCTACAAATTTGCCATATCTCTTTGAAAAATCAATCTGCTTATCATAGTGAGTGGGCAGGAAACCTAAAATATGGAGTACCCTATGAAGGCGTTCACGGCGAAGCAAATGTCGCGCTCGGAGCTTGCGAGCACTACGATAAAAAGTTCGCTCTGCTGTTTGGGAAACAGAGTTTCCTTTTTCAAAATCTCCTAAAAGCCCTTGATCCATGGGGATAATTCTACTTCCTGTAGCAATAATTTTTCCTTGCTTTTCTTCAATGAACAGCTGAATAAGTGCCCAACCAATGGAGTTGGAACCTATGTCTAATCCTAATATGTATTTTATGTGTTTCATATATTTAATAAGTTTAATTCGCTACAAATTTAATAAAAAAATTTACATTTAAGTTTGTTATTTAAAAAAAATGTTGTACTTTTGTCCCATATTTGAAAGCAACTCACAATAAGGATTATTCCGTTGTGAAAACATTTAGCGCCTCGACTATCTTCGGGGCTTTTTTCGTATCTTTACACTTTATTTCAAATTGCGCTTTTTCACCTTTCACTATTCATTCTTCACTCCTATGACAGATACCTATAAGACTATCAGCCAGCCTGTTACTGACATTATCTATAAGGATAAGAGCAGTAAGTTTATAGGTTATTTGTATCCTATCACAGCGGAGGAGGAGGTGAAAAAGCATTTGGAGGTGGTTAAGAAAGAACACTTTTCAGCACGGCACTGGTGTTATGCTTACCAGATAGGCAAGGAAAAACCCACTTATAGAGCCAATGACGATGGAGAACCCAGTGGTACAGCAGGACTACCTATCTACAGACAGATACAATCCTTTGAGCTGACCAATGTACTACTGATTGTAGTGCGCTACTTTGGTGGTATCAAGTTGGGGGTAAGTGGCCTTATTACTGCCTACAAAACCACTGCTCAGCTCACTCTTCAAGAGGCTGAAATAGAGGAACGCACCATTGACCTTACCTACAAAATTGTCTTTGATTATAAGGATATGAATAAGGTGATGAAAATCATTAAGGATAGGAACCTTACAATTGTTTCTCAGACCTTAGAACTGAACTGTACGCTCCTTGTAGAGGTACGAAAGGCAGAAGCAAGCTATATGGAGCAGCTTTATGAGCAGCTTTATGAGGTTACTATTGAAAAATTAGAAGATTAGGACTATGGCAGGAAATACATTTGGACATTTGTTTAGACTTACTACCTTTGGCGAATCACACGGAGAGGCTATAGGTGGCGTGATTGATGGTTGCCCTGCGGGAATCGCATTGGACTTCGAGGAAATACAGAGAGAACTTGATAGGCGTCGGCCTGGGCAGTCGGCTATCGTAACCCAACGTAAGGAAGCTGATAAGGTGCAGTTTCTTTCGGGTATTTTTGAGGGAAAGACCACAGGGGTACCTATTGGCTTTATCATAGCCAATACCCAACAGCATTCTCAGGACTATGACCATTTGAAGGACTTATATCGTCCCTCTCACGCAGATTATGTGTATGAGCAGAAATATGGCTTGCGCGACCATCGTGGGGGCGGGCGTAGTTCTGCACGGGAAACAGCCGTTCGCGTAGTGGCAGGAGCTATCGCCAAGCAGTTCCTAAAAGGGATAAAAATTACAGCCTATGTATCAGCTGTAGGGGAGTTATCATTACCTGAAGAGGATTATGGTCTGCTTGATTTTTCCCAAATGGAAAAAAATCCCGTACGCTGTCCAGATCCTATATTAGCTGAACAAATGGAAGCCTATATCAAAGAGGTACGCAAGGACGGAGATACCGTAGGAGGGATTGTTTCTTGTGTAATACAAGGCGTTCCTGTGGGACTGGGTGAACCCGTTTTTGATCGCCTGCACGCTGAGTTAGGAAAAGCAATGCTCTCTATCAATGCCGTAAAGGGATTTGAGTACGGAGGGGGATTCGCCTCTACTAGAAAAAGAGGTAGCCAAAACAATGATATATTCCTACCTGATGGCACAACTCGTACTAACTACTCAGGGGGCATACAAGGGGGCATTTCCAATGGTATGGATATCTATTTCCGAGTAGCTTTTAAGCCAGTGGCAACCCTTATGCAAGAACAAGAAACTATCAATAGAGCAGGGGAGGTGGTGCATTTTCAAGGAAAAGGCAGACATGACCCCTGTGTAGTACCTCGTGCGGTACCTATCGTAGAGGCGATGTCTGCCTTGGTGCTTGCCGATTATTTGCTGATACACAATGCCTATAAAGAGCTTTCTTGAAGCTTTTCCTGAAGTTCCTTGAGTAGGTCACGATAGTGTGCTGCTTGAATGAAGTCCAATTCTTTGGAAGCGGCTTCCATCAGCTTGCGGGTTTGTTGTATCTCTTTCTCAAGTTCTCCTCTGCTCATAGGCTTGGTAGGGGAGTGTTCTTTCTTTTTCGGAGTATTTTCGTAATGAAATTCGGTAATAGGGCTTTTGCTAAGAGGATTCTCTATTTTCTTATGTAATGGCTGCGGGGTAATGCCGTGGGTGAGGTTGTAGTTCATCTGTTTTTCCCTTCGGTAGGCGGTTTCCTCAATGGTTACACGCATACTATCAGTCATTTTGTCAGCATACATAATAGCACGTCCGTCTATATTACGGGCAGCGCGTCCTACAGTTTGCGTCATAGAGCGTGCCGAGCGCAAAAAGCCTTCTTTGTCGGCGTCCAAGATAGCAACCAAAGATACTTCAGGCAAGTCCAATCCCTCCCTGAGCAGATTGACCCCTATAAGTACATCAAAAAGTCCTTTTCTAAGGTCTTGCATAATCTGAATACGCTCTAATGTATCCACATCACTATGTACATAGCGGCAACGTACCTCCATCTTGGTCAGATACTTGGTTAGCTCCTCCGCCATACGTTTGGTAAGGGTGGTTACCAGTACGCGTTGGTCTTCCTCTACACACTTTTGTATTTCTTCCAAGAGGTCATCTATTTGGTTTTTGCTAGGGCGTACTTCTATCTTGGGGTCGAGCAAACCAGTAGGGCGAATGACTTGTTCCACATACACGCCTCCACACTTCTGCAATTCGTAGTCCGCAGGGGTAGCACTGACATAGATCACCTGATTTTGTAGCGCTTCGAACTCTTCGAACTTAAGCGGACGGTTGTCCATCGCTGCCGGAAGGCGGAATCCGTATTCTACGAGGTTCTCTTTCCTGCTCCTATCGCCCCCATACATGGCGCGAACTTGGGGAACAGTAGCGTGGCTCTCGTCTATCACCATAAGGAAGTCCTTAGGAAAATAGTCTATCAGGCAGAAGGGGCGACTTCCAGCGGGGCGTCTGTCCAAGTAACGGGAATAGTTCTCTATTCCAGAGCAATAGCCGAGTTCACGTATCATCTCTAAGTCAAAATTGGTACGCTCCTCCAAGCGCTTTGCTTCTAGGGTTTTCCCTACCGATTGGAAGAACTCTATTTGCTTGACCAAGTCATCTTGAATATCACGAATAGCAGCCTGCAGCACATCGGGAGAGGTGACAAACATATTGGCAGGGTAGATATTGAGTTTATCCAAGCGTTCTATGGTCTTATTCGTCTCGCGGTCAAAGGATTCTATCAGTTCGATTTCATTACCGAAGAAATGTACCCGAATAGGTGTTTCGCTATAGCCAGGAAAGACATCAATGACATCGCCCTTTACCCTGAAATTCCCATGTAGGAAGTCAGCTGTGGTGCGTGCGTAGAGGCTCTGTACAAGTTGGTGCATAAACTTGGTACGCGTGAGTGTTTGTCCTTCTTCTATAGAAATGACGTTCTTCTGGAACTCCAAGGGGTTTCCGATACCATATAGGCATGAGACAGACGCCACCACGAGCACATCACGGCGGCCAGAGAGTAGAGAAGAGGTAGTACTGAGGCGCATTCGCTCAATATCCTCATTGATAGACAAATCCTTCTCTATATACACCCCAG
>ERZ773100.1239-NODE-1239-length-11996-cov-2.421740_pt1 | contig 11996 bp, 16 predicted proteins | sample MGYA00511119_ERZ773100 | MGnify/ENA primary metagenome ERZ773100 (study PRJEB29015, sample SAMEA2738000) | human oral metagenome | biome: human oral; feature: human-associated habitat; material: dental | place: China | collected 2111 ...
TAATATGGTTTCCATCGTATTCCACTTGCATTACTGAACTCGTTACAGAAATCCCACGTTGCTTCTCGATTTCCATCCAATCAGATTTTGCAAACTTCCCTGTTTTCTTCCCTTTTACGGTACCCGCTTGACGAATCGCTCCCCCGTATAAGAGTAATTGTTCTGTAATCGTTGTTTTCCCAGCGTCAGGGTGGGAAATAATCGCAAAGGTCTTGCGAGATTGTACTTCTTCTTTTAAGTGTGACATGAGTATCTCCTTCGTGTTTATTCTCAAGTATTATAGCTGATTTTCACAATTTTTAAAAGTTTAAAAACACCCTCTAGAAGGATTCATAAAAGTGCGGTATACTTATAGACAATAAAAGTCTTCCAAGGAGGTCTTCCAATGTCGAAAGAATTACCAATTATTTATATTAGTTTAACTGGAAATACACATAACTTCGTCACTCGTCTAAAAGATCAATTACGCTTTATGGAGCCCTCTTTAAAAGTGACACTAACGAATGTGAAAGACCTAGTCAAAGGCCAAGAAGACTACTTCAAAGTAGGCAAACCATTCGTCGCTTTTCTTCCGACTTACTTAGAAGGTGGAAATGGCGTGGATAACGGGGATGTGGAAGTCTTAACGAATCCACTAGGTGATTTCTTAGCCTATGAACATAATTACGCACATTGCTTTGGTGTAATTGGTAGCGGAAATCGTAACTTTAATAAGCAATTCTGCCTCACTGCCCGTCAATATTCTGAGCGTTTTGGATTTCCAGTACTCGATGAATTCGAATTACGCGGAAGTAACCGTGATGTAGAACGCATTACTGCTATGCTTCTTGAAAAAATCTAAACACAAAAATAGGCCCACAGATAAATTCTGCGAGCCTTTCTTTTTATTTAAAATAGATTTTGCATTTTTCACTAAAGCCAACTAATGCTTCCATTGTCGCGGGTTCCATTGCCGTATGGCCTGATGCTTGAGCAAAAATCAATTCTGCATCTTCGACGGCTTTGGCCAGTTCAAATGCTGCACTTGGTAAGCAGTCCACATCATAACGACCATGAACGATATGCACTGGAATTCCTTTAAAGGCCTCTGCACGATTCAAGATGTAATTATCGTCATCCACAAAGCAGTGATGATAGAAGAAGTGGCATTCCATTCGCGCAATCGTCAGCGCCGCGCGTATTCCTGCTTCATCCCAGACAATTGGATTATACGGAATTAACTTCACAAGCCCATGTTCCCACTCTGCCCAAGTACGCGCAGCCTCTAGACAAATCGATTCATCCTCTGACGTCAAACGCTTGTAGTACGCGTTCACGAGTTCTCCTTGTTCTTCAACGGGAATTGGCACTTTAAACTTCTCGAAGTTCTCTGGATAAAAATGAGAGGCCCCTTCTTGATACAGCCAATCCACATCTCTTTGCCGGCCAAGGAAGATTCCACGAAGCATCAATCCTACGACACGTTCACGGTGTGTAATCGTGTAATGCAAGGCCAGCGTTGTCCCCCAACTACCGCCAAAGACGAGCCACTTTTCAATGCCGAGCGCAGTCCGAATCTTCTCCATATCAGCGACTAAATCATGTGTAGTATTCTCTTCTAACGATGCAAAAGGAGTACTCTTTCCACATCCACGTTGATCGAATTGGATAATGCGATAAAACTCCGGATCAAAAAACTGACGATTGACAGGAGATGAGAAGCCTCCTGGTCCCCCATGCAATACAACAACTGGATATCCTAATGGATTTCCTGATTCTTCTACATAAATCGTATGCAAGTCACTCACTGGAATCCTATGTTCTTTGTAGATTTCAATTGCCGGATATAATTCTGTTCTCATTTCTTGGCTCCTTTAATGATTTCTTGAACTCTCTTTTTAAATTCTGGTAAAACATCCTCTTCAAACCATGGATTTTTTGCCATCCATCGACGGTTTAAAGGAGATGGGTGTACTAGCGGAAACATATTTGGTAAGTACTCTTTATAGGCTCTGACTGTTTCCGTTAAGTTTTTCTTCTTTATATCTTTTAAATAATAGTCTTGCGCGTATTTTCCAACCAGTATAATCAGTTCAATATCCGGCATTAAGGCTAATGTGGCTGCGTGCCATTTTTCTGCAAATCCTTTACGCGGTGGAAGGTCTCCTGACTTTCCCTTCCCTGGGTAATAGTAATCCATAGGAACGACTGCGAATAATTCAGATTGATAGAAGAAATCACGATCAACTCCCATCCAGCTTCTTAGATTATCTCCACTTTGGTCATTCCAAAACAAGCGACTCTCTTGTGCTTTAATTCCAGGAGCTTGTCCAACAATCAAAATCTTTGCGCTTCTTGGTGCAGAAAATAATGGTTTAATTCCAGCTTTTGTATACGCAACATTTTGTGGATCAGCCTCAATTTTTTTCATTAATTTTTGTATTTCTTGCATCTATATTCCACCCTTCTCACTTAGAATACTCCCATTCTTTATAGACTGCAAATGCTTCCCTGTAAAAAAATCCCCTAAGTCTTTTACAACTTAGAGGATTTGATTCTTTATTTTAAGCGAACCGTTTTTATGATTCGAGGAAGAGATTTGTTAGAAAGTACTCTTGGTAAAGTATGAGACTTTTCTTTAGATTTTGTCTTATACACCAATGGTCTTGTTGGACGTTGAGTTCCAACAAACTCTTCTGAGCTCTGTTGAGTTCTTCGGTGATTTGTAGACTGTAATGCCTGTTTAGTCGCTTGTTTTTTTGCTTGAGAACGTTGTTTTGGATTCGAAATGCTATGACGTGGACGATAAACTCTTTGTGGAATTTCTTCCAATCTAGAATCCTTATTATTTTGACGTCGTTCATTTTTCTTAGGAGGTCTCATATTCATATTAGGGTTCTCTTTTTGTGAGTTATTTCTTGCCTTATTTTGTTTTTTACCAATAAAAACAAATACCATTAGAATTAATACGATAAAAAACAAAGCTTGCCCTAATACATAATAACCTTCGCCATCTTTTAGATTTAAATTATTCAACAAGAAACTAATTTTCTTATTGTCATTCGTATTAGAATTTTTTTCACTACCGTACGTATTGGTCTTTGTATTATTGTCATTATTCTTTTGATTCGTAGATTGCAGATTAGACTGATTTTCTTTTTCATTTACGGCTTCAGTCGTCATCTCCTCTACATCTCTTTCATCCGTTGCTCTATCATATTGGAATGGCTTAACGACTTTCCCATCCACTATATCAATAAATTCAAGGTGAATAGATAGATTATTTTTATTTAAGAGAAAGACATCTACTTTGTATTTTTTATTTTCTCTGAATACAAAAAATTGAAGTTTATAGTTTCCTTCTTTTAGATTGTTGAGTTGAACAGGTACTTTCACAGAATCATAATCAGGATTGTTAAACTTTAAAGGAACCGTAATTGTTTCATTAAAATTTTTGTTTGCCTGAACATTAACCGTTGTTTCATACGACCCCACCATTTTACTAGAATTATCTGAGGTCGTTTCTGCATATACTGTATTTACAGCAACACTATGGAAAGTTCCCATCATGAAGAAACTGACAATGAACACGGCAAGCCACTTCAATCTAAAGAAAGATTTGCTAGCTCGTTGTTTCATGATTATTTACCTGCTTCGTCCCAAACTTTACGTCCTGATGCTAATGAAGCAATGTTTTCGGCAATTTTTGCGTTATTTTGTCCATCCATTAATACAACTGTATTGTTTGGACCTTCAGCAAGAGCTTTTTTAGCATCGATTGCTAAGTATTCTAATGCAGCAGCATTTAAGTTAGATTCATTTAATGCATTGTTGATAGCTGTTAATTGAGCAACAGTTGCTTGAGTGTCAATTGCGATTTTTTCAGCATGAGCACGAGCATCTGCTAATAATTTGTTGTTTTGAGTTCTTGTATCCATTTCAACTGTTTTTTGACGAGCGTCAGCAGCGATTAACGCAGCATCACGTTCACGGTCAGCAGTGATTTGTTTGTTCATCGCTTCAACGATGCTTTGTGGAGGAATAACTTCACCAATGTTAACACGGTCGATTGTAACCCCGTAAGAGTCTGTTTTACCGAATACACGTTGGTTTAAGTCAGTGTTGATTTTGTTTGTACCACCAAGAATTTCAGCCATCGTCATTGTACCGATGATGTCACGTAATTCGTTTTGGATATCTAAAAGCAATAATCCTTCTGGGTTTGTGTTTCCATATAAGTATTCTTCAAGATTATCTACATGGTATTTAGCTGAAGCGTCAATTGTTAAATTAACGTTATCTTTTGTGATAATTTCTTGTGGATCTAAATCCAATGAACGTTGACGCATATCTACAACGTAAGCAATGTTACGAATGATTGGTGTTACAAAGTGTAACCCTGGTCCTAATTCCCCAACATAACGTCCGAATGATTGAACAGCTGCTTTGTGTCCTTGTTGTACGATACGAATTGATTTGAACGCGATAATTAATAAAACTAATACTAAAGCGATAATAATAATTGTTAATGGCATGATAAATTTCCTTCTTTCTATAAAGTTACATATACTAATTTTTCTGGATTGAGCTCCTCAATTACTTTAACATAAACCAAGCCATCTTCATAGTCAATGACTTCCAATGGTTGGCCTTCTTCAACGGACATAACATCCAAAATCTTATAAGGATAGTTTCGTCCTCGGTAATTAAATGTTCCAAATACTTGCTCGGAGAACGCCTTAAATTGTCCATGCAATAAATTTTTAATGGCATCCGGCCAGTTTTCAACTTTTTTTTGATGACCTTCGACTTCTTTCTCGATGACCGATCTAAAATAAGTTGAAACATCAGTCGAAATTATCTTCAAAAATGCTTCTTTTAAAGAAGGTTCAATCGTGAAGTTAATCCGCTCTGTCTTATTTTCGTTCGACCACGGTTGTTTTCTCATTCCCATTCTCCTTTCTTTTTTTCTCTGATGACCATATTATAACATGTCTCGAATATAATACAAGTGTAATATACTTGTTTTTAAAATATTTTACAAATAAATATAAAAGTATAAAGAAACCCTTTCCCTTTTTGAGTACATCATTAATTGAATTACATTCTATCTTATAGATTCCTAACAGAGATCCATCGAGAAATAATTTATGATTCAATCAAAAAAAAGAACCAAAGAAATATTGAATTACCAACATTTCTTTGGTCTTATTAAAAACTAACCTGCGCTAGCTTCCATTAAAAAATAGCGTTTTATATTAACTTACAATACTTAACATAAGCTTATATGATAAACTTTTTAGAATTAATCAACTTACTTTATTTAACTATAAATTACTTAATTGATAGTCAGTTTTCCACCCTCACGGTATGAATGAAAAGTTTTAAAATTAAGTAAAAAGAGTTGTAAATATATATCTAGAGTTATATAATATTAGTAACAAAGATAACTTGTGAAGGAAAAACGCTGGGTCCCAGAAAGGGGTAGTCTTTTGGATGAGCATTCCTATGTGCCTGGGGTTATCTTTTTACTTTACTCTTTTTTAGACTCTCAACAAAATGTTGAGGGTCTTTTTCTATTTCTGAAACAATAAAATCAACCAATGCTTCTGAGTAAGTGTAATGATTAGTTTTTCCTATTATATGGCAATAAGCATATTTGCTTTCCTGTTTTATTGAGTAAAAATCAATAATTAGTCTTAAAATAAATTGGTTAAATCCATTGTGATAATTTAAATTTATACACTTTTTATTCAATCTATTAGATACTGCTTCAATAACATTCCCAAAAGTATATTTATGTGTGTTAGATGGATCTTTTAAATCTTTTACAATTGCAACCTTTGAGTTTGCATCTTTAGAGATTGTTACTGTAAAGTCAGCGCTCGAACGATTTTTAGTTAGAAATAGGTTTTGTCTAATATTTATAGCGAATTTATCAGAGTCATATTCTGTAGTTAAAACATCAAGTTGATTGGATTGTTTAATCAATTTTTCCGCAATTTCTGGAGAATACTTCAACCTAATCTGTTCATTTGATAGAGGTTCATAATTAGCTGGAATTGTTAAGAAATTTAAAGGTATAAATTCCATCATATTTTCAGAATGAAATCTTCTAATTTCATTAACAAAATTCAAAACGCAAGCTTGAAATAATGGGGCATATTTCAATTCATAATCTTCGGTAATATAATGAGTACTTATGTTTCTAAGCTCAATAATTCTTTCTAAATTTAGTCGAATTCGAGTGTTTTTATCAGAATATATTTTTTTGACTGCTGATTCTAAACTGATAGTTCTTTCTGGACTATCTTTATAATAAATTGAATAATTCCTATTTAATAATTCCGCTTTCAACATTAATTCCCATGCATTACAAATAAAAAAACTAAATCCTTCAATTCTATATTTTATTGTAGGTTTGTTATAAATTTCAAGCCCGATAATAAAAGCTTCAATACTTTTACTCACTAATCTTTTTGGTAAATCTTCCATACTCTCTCCCACCTTAAATGCCTAATTTCAACTCTCCAATAACAACTAAATATTAATCTGTTTAACAACTTTTTTTTCAAGGAAGTTTTGTTCCCAAAAAGCACCTAACTATTTGTTAGATGCTTATCTATATTTTTTTCCGAGTTCGAGTGATTTTTTTCTATACTCCTCAAAAGAAATTTTATCGTTTTGATATAAATCATATAATTCGTCCGATGCTTTCTTTAATTCTGGGCGAGAATCATAATATCTTTCATATACTTCAGCTAGGCGTTTTTCTCTTCTTATATATTCTTCACTAAGCATAAACATATACCTCGATATTTAAACTAATCCAAGTTTTTTCATACGATACTCTGCATAAAAATCTTTTTCTTCTTGGGTCATGATATCAAATGGATACAAGTCATAATTATCATCTTCTGTCCATTCTTTTTTATCATCTTCTTTATCTTTTTCATCGAAATACGTATCTAAATCAAAACCAAGTCTATTGCAGATTTTTTCATAAGTTAATGACAATTATAACACCTCCATAAATATCCCTAAACGGCCAACATCATCTATAAATTCTTTAACATTATTGTACTTGTTGTTGTTGTATTTATCAATATGATTATCATATCTTGTTCTAATCAAAAAAGCTATACAGAACAATCTATATAACTTTGCTAACACATATATTAAATGCTTCGTTTCTTTAGTTCATATTCAAAACTGTTAACCTTTAAGTGATGGAAGAAAGATGTAATTCCAAAATTCTCAACCGCTTCCCTTAAACTAAAATATCCTTTTTCAGTTAAGAGGTCCTAATCAAAAGTCTTCTTGAATCTTATCCTTATTAAAACAGACTGCACTTAGCTTTCACTAGGTGCAGTTTGTTGTTCTTTTTGATTTTTGATTTTTTCTTCTTCTTTGTATTTTTCAAAAAGCTCTTTAAATAACTCTTTCGGATCTCGTTTATTATCATCATTTAATACAAAGTATTCCAAATACTACACCTACCTCACTTTAAATTTCACATCATAATTATAAAAAATTTACTGGTGTTTCAAAATCTTTATTCTCCACTAAACATAAACTTTTACCTCGATTTATACGTATCATCACACTACTACATCATATAATTACTAAGGTTCCTTTTCAATGGGATTACGATAAAATTAAATATAAATAGCCAAGAAACCCGATTCAATCAAAGTTTCTTGGCTTATATCATCTATCCAACGGACCCTTCCATTAAAAAATAGCGTTTTATATTAAATTGTATTAATTGATAAACACTGACATATCAATGTTTTATAACTTAAACAACTAACCATGAATGACATAAAATAATCAATCTCTGTTACTCTCTCTGTAACCGAAAAAGAAGCTCCACTCCCACGGTGAGAATAAAAACGTTAATTCAAAGAACTATTCGTTCTCTATTTTTTCAGATTCAGCAATTATATTTTCTAATATTCCCATTCCTTTACGAACAACATCATTACTAAATTGTTTCTCAACTTGTAATTCATTAAGGCAGTTAACAAGTTTATTTAAAAAATTAGAAGACGAGCTATCTTTAATAAATGATAGAAATACTATAAAAGCATTCCAATCATTAACCCCTATTCCTTTATTATACATATCTTCAGTTATAGATAATCTTCCATGAATATGTTCTACAAAACTAATTTTACGTTTTGTTGGCTTGAAATTATATATCCTATTCCCATGAGCTGCTCTATTTCTGAATTCTAGTAAAAAATACAATGAATCCATAAAGAAATTTTTTTCTGCTTCTTCAATTTCATTTACTTCCCTTAAAAAGAAGTCTGCAATAATTTTCTCTTTAACTTCCTTCTTTTGTAATCTTATAAATACAATCAAGTTACCAAAACTTGTACCTTTTAACAAAATCCAAGGCGGACAATTATTATACTTATCTTTATAATGTTTAAACGGATGAATTTCATCATTTAGTATTTTTTCAAACTTAGCGAAAAGCTTATCTAGCTCATATTTTTTATCAAATTCACGCCCTAAATGATAATTTTCACGTTGCAAATAATCTGATTGGTTGGAGCCAAATTTTTCCGCAATTCTATAAGCTGTAATACTTCTTAATTGGTGTTCAATAGTTTGAATAGTACTTAACGTTAAATCTCTCAAGTTCGTATCAAATAAATACAAAGCAAAAAGGTCTTGAAGTGTGACCCCATCGAAAAATTTTTCTTCTTCAGCAGATTCATCAATAAAATAGGATTTATAACCATTAACAATATCATAATAACTATGTCGATGTAGTACAATTTTAGAAAAATCTTCATCAATAATTGTCATACCTCTATCGCGAAGAATCTGTATTTGTTCATCTAAATTTCTAAAAGGTTTTTCCACAATACACTCCTTATAAATAAAACAAAAAAAGCTACAAGCAGAAAAAACTTGTAGCTTCTTTGCGGACGTCACTACGTCCCCCCATTAATATTAATTACATACTACAAGTAATCTGAATAATTGTCAATAACTTTAACTTTTCTTAACATTTCACTTTAACTTTTAACATTATCATCTAAATAATAAGCCGTTTATAGAATATTTTCAAGATGTTTTTAACTGACATATAAATTTATCCTATAAAAATTGTCGAAGGGATTATTAATAATGAATTTTAATTTTTTATCTTTATTTTATCCTGAATTTTTTAGTAATATCATGGACATCTATTTTAACTTATCTATTTCCCCTTTTTGTTCTAGACTTATTAATTATTAGTTTATAACATACCTATTATTGATTTTTGATTTAGCTTTCATTATAATTTATCTGTATTCACTTCACCTTTTTTAAGGTTTTAAAGTAAGTGAGTACTTTTTTTTATTTAAAAATCACTTATTTTCCCCTAGTTTCAACTTTACTTTAGTTGTTATCTAGGGCTTTTTTTCCGTTATGCAAAATAAAAATTAAGGGGAGTTTGTGTGAGCTAGAGGGGGGCGCGGTCTGGAATTGCCTTTTCTCCTAGTGATTTTCACACGGGGTATCCTCTTGCCCCTCTAGTATCACGGCAAACACATACACTATCTTGTTCTATGATTAAAAATAAACCATTGATTCAACTTCTTTATCACTTATATACAGTATACATTGCCAGTTACTTCTACCGTCCTTTTCCTGTAGATTAGTTACTTACATTCTTCCTTTATTCGTTTTCCACGCTTCCTACTATTCACTAATATAATTTAAAGCATCAATAAAGCTGGTTTACTGTATTATGTGTTTTTATGCTGATTATGATGCGTTTGATAGCTTTTATAAGTAAACTAATTCATATATGATTTTCAAACAAAGAAACGTTAAACGACAACCTAAAATAGATAAGAGTATTTCTATATTAATGTTTATGAATGTATATAAATAACCCCCTTACCTTTCAGTAAGAGAGTTATATTTTTGTTATTCAGTTACAACATCAATCAGTGTGTTTAGATAGTTTCTTAACGCTCTATCTAATCGCTCTTTATACTCATTGATTGTTATGTTCATCGCTTTTGCATGCTCAACGTTGCTTACTTCTTTAACAATATACTTGTTCTGTATCTTTACTTTATTTTTATATTTATCTTTAGATACTCGCATCATCGCATACTTGAAATATTTCTCATATATAATTATCCTATCTTCCATATTCAACCGCTTCATCACTTCATAAAAACAAGCTAACTGTTTTAAGGAACAGTTATCTGAAAGTGCGTTATAGGTCTTTGTAATATATAAGCGGTGGAAATAAATATTACTAATCACATTCAAAGGATTTTTAACATCGTAGTATCTATTACCATATTCCTTTTTTATTTCTCTCAAATTGCTATCCCTCGCATCATATTTTCAAATTCTTCATCAAGAAAACTAATCTCTCTTAACTGTTCTCCCTTTTGCTGTATTGATTCCTCTTCTAGGGAATTAAACCCTTTGGTTTTTTCTCCTTTTTGTTGTATTGCTTCTTTTCTAGCAGTTAAATAATAATCTACTTCCTGTATCCATTCATACGATCTTTGAGTGATTAGAGTATCTTTATTTTCATTTATAGCCCTTCTAAGCGCGTTTAACTCTTCCTCGGTAAATTCATCGGTAAATAGGTTATATCGCTTGTTTATACGGTCTATTCTCGTTCTGATGATACGTTCCTCTGTTTCAATTAATACTGCTGCACTGTATGGGTCTATTGAACGTGTATATACATTGAGGTCATCTATCATCATTCCACCTATAAGGCTATGAGTAAGGAAAAACATTTTACTAACATTTTTTAATTTATCTGTATATGCTGTAATCAGATTGGGAATAGCTAACATATTCTTAATACTTGCTTTTTGCTCTGTATTCAATCTTACCTCCTTATAAAGTAAAAAGACGACATAAAAACACTGTTAAATGTTTCTATGTCGTCCCTTGGTTATTCCTAGTAGACTGTTATTGATATATTTCTTTACGGTGTCCTATTTCTAAGGCTAACACTATCATTTTGTCATCTTGTATATCACAAATAATACGATAGTTTCCTATCCGATATCGCCAATATTTTTTTAATTCTCCTTTTAAGGCTTTGCCGTGTTGTCTAGGATTTTCTAAGCCGTCATACTTATTAAGCAATTCATCTAGCAACATTACTGATACTAGTCTATCCATTTTTTTTAACTGCTTTCTAGCTCTATTACTTAATACTAGTTTATAACTCATTCAAAAGTTCATTCCTTACTTCATCAAGTGAGTATGTTTGTGGGTTCTTCAAAAATTCTTTATAAGCAATATCTCCAATATGTGCATCATGTAATTCTTCAATTTTTTCAAGCGTTGCGTTTTTCATCATATCCCCTACACTTTTTCCCCATACGCTAGCATAAGCATAAAATAACTCTTGTTCTTTTTCATTTAAGCGTACTGTAAATGTTTTGCTCGTCATTTGATATCACTCCTATCGTGTTTACATTGTAACACAAAAAGAGTAATACATTCAATGACCTTTTTTGAAAAATTTATTTTTTAGTACTTCTCTTTTCAAGCATAACAAACTTACCATTTTGATAAGTAAAGGTTACTGTTCCATATTCAGGTATTTTTTCTTTTCTTAATTCTCCATTTTTTGCATATAGAATAAAGTTTCTTTCTTTTACATCTTCAATATACAATAAATCACTTTGAGTTGTTTTAGTCATAATATAATTTTCCTTCCTTAATTTTATTATTTTTATATTGTTGTAGGCTTTTTTCAAGCTTATAATCATAGTTAGGAAAAGGACTTTTTTATGTTTCCATCATTCGAAGATTTCTTAAAAACATTAACTGAAGAAGAAAATCAAGTAATTTTTTCTGAAATGACTGAAACCCTTAAAAGAACTTGAGAAGAAACTTCAGATAATGAATTTATTCTAGGTAATTCTATTGCTGCTATTTCTTACTCTTGTTCGCTTGCATTGATAGAACGATACCATCAATGGTTGTCCCAAGAACTGAAACCATAGTACCAATATCTATTT
>ERZ773100.1242-NODE-1242-length-11978-cov-4.402164_pt1 | contig 11978 bp, 6 predicted proteins | sample MGYA00511119_ERZ773100 | MGnify/ENA primary metagenome ERZ773100 (study PRJEB29015, sample SAMEA2738000) | human oral metagenome | biome: human oral; feature: human-associated habitat; material: dental | place: China | collected 2111 ...
GTTCTGACTTGATTTTTGAAGAAGCTGAGAATGTTCTTCTTGGGCCGCCTGTGTTTGAGCATTGAGGTCTTTTCTATATAAATTAACCTGCTCAGATAGAATCAAGGCTGTAATAATAAGAAAAGCAACGGTAAAGTGAATGCTTGTCGAAAGGAGTTCGGAAGCAAAGTAAATAATAGCCAAGGTACAAAGGGCAACAGATGTTGATCTGTACCAAGGTCTTGCCTTATCAATTTGCATCATTCGAGAGTAGTCCACCTGAAGAAGGGCACTTTGAGCAAACCACAGCAAGAAAGCAAGCAAAAGAATAAATGGACCAGCAAAATAATAATCTAGGACAGAAGGGAAAAAGATTGGAATAATCAGGAAAATGACCAGTCTCACCATTAAGGCAAATGTGAAAGGTATGAAGGAAGTCTCCAAAATGGTATGTCTCAGATTTTTGTAGGATTTGTTAGCTAGAAAGAGCACAAGTGCAATAAAACCAGATTTTGGAAAGTAAATACCAAAATAACTAGAGGCAAAAATGGTTAAACCTGCTAAAATAAGAATCCAGTATCTTAAAGGCCTTTTCGTAGTTACCTTGAAGATAACAATTTGTAAAATAAAAGCTATACATGCCGTAAGCCCGTGAACGATGACGTCACTCAATATCAAATATTCTCCTATTCGGGTAAAATCTATACAATTATATCATAATGCGCTAAAAAAAAGCATACGGATTGCCTATAAGTGATAAGGTTGTAAGGCTTTTCATTTTTCAAGCATATTTCTTGCTCATTAAGTTTTTTTAACCTATCCTAGATGTATAGAAAAATTTCGATAGAGGAGATCGATATGGTAAAACTTTCTAAAGAGACACATCTTGAGATGTTCACTAAAATGGAACGTATTCGTGAATTTGATTCACGTATTAATAAATTGGTTCGTCGTGGTTTTGTTCAAGGGATGACTCACTTTTCAGTTGGTGAGGAAGCAGCCAACGTTGGTGCTGTTCAACACTTGAGCTATGACGATATCTTCTTTTCAAATCACCGTGGTCACGGACAATCTATCGCCCAAGACATGGATTTGAATAAAATGATGGCAGAACTTGCTGGTAAGGCAACCGGTGTTTCTAAGGGCCGTGGTGGTTCTATGCACTTGGCTGACTTTGAAAAAGGTAACTATGGTACTAACGGTATCGTTGGTGGTGGTTACGCTCTTGCCGTAGGTGCAGCCCTCACTCAGCAATACAAAGAAACAGGAAACATTGTTGTGGCTTTCTCTGGAGATGGCGCAACTAACGAAGGTTCATTCCATGAGTCAGTCAATATGGCAGCTACTTGGAAATTACCTGTTATCTTCTTTATCATCAATAACCGTTATGGTATCTCAATGGATATTCATAAAGCTACAAACACACCTCACCTTTATACACGTGCGGAAGCTTATGGTATTCCTGGTTTCTACTGTGAAGATGGTAACGATGTAATGGCTGTATATGATACAATGGGTAAAGCTGTTGACCATGTCCGTGGTGGCAACGGTCCTGCTATCGTTGAGGTAGAATCTTACCGTTGGTTCGGTCACTCGACTGCCGATGCGGGTGTTTACCGTACTAAGGAAGAAGTTGACGAGTGGAAGAACAATAACGATCCTATTATTAAATACCGTGACTATCTCGTTGCTGAAAATATCGCAAGCGCTGAAGAGTTAGATGCTATCCAAAGCCAAGTTAAGGCAGAGGTTGATGCAGCTTATGAGTTCGCCCAAAATAGCCCAGATCCAGAACTTTCAGTTGCCTTTGAAGATGTATGGGTAGACTAAAGAGAAAGGTTGAGGAATACAAGTATGAGTGAAACAAAATTGATGGCCTTGCGTGAGGCAGTAAACCTTGCTATGAGCGAGGAAATGCGTAAAGACGAAAATATCTTCCTTATGGGTGAAGATGTTGGTATCTATGGTGGTGACTTCGGTACATCAGTTGGTATGTTGGCAGAGTTTGGTGAAAAACGTGTTAGAGATACACCAATTTCAGAGGCTGCTATCGCTGGTGCAGCTGTTGGGTCTGCTATTACAGGTCTTCGTCCAATCGTTGACTTGACTTTCATGGACTTCATCACGATTGCCCTTGACGCTATCGTTAATAATGGCGCAAAAAATAACTACATGTTTGGTGGTGGTTTGAAGACTCCTGTAACCTTCCGTGTGGCATCTGGTTCAGGGATTGGTTCTGCGGCACAGCACTCACAATCTCTTGAGTCATGGTTGACTCACATTCCAGGGATTAAAGTGGTTGCTCCAGGTAATGCTAACGATGCTAAAGGTCTTTTGAAATCTGCTATTCAAGATAATAACATTGTTATTTTCATGGAACCAAAAGCACTTTACGGTAAAAAAGAGGAAGTAACACAAGATCCTGATTTCTACATTCCACTTGGAAAAGGTGAAATCAAGCGTGAAGGAACTGACCTTACTATTGTCACATATGGTCGTATGTTGGAACGTGTTCTTAAGGCTGCTGAAGAAGTGGCTGAACAAGGTATCAATGTTGAGGTTGTTGACCCACGTACGCTTATCCCACTTGATAAGGAATTGATTTTCGAGTCAGTTAAGAAGACTGGTAAACTTATGTTGGTCAATGATGCTTATAAGACTGGTGGATTCATCGGTGAGATTGCTGCTATGGTTACAGAAAGTGAAGCATTTGATTACCTTGACCACCCAATTGTACGTTTGGCAAGTGAAGATGTGCCTGTACCTTATGCGCGTGTCTTGGAACAAGCGGTTCTTCCAGATGTTGAAAAGATTAAGGCTGCTATTATCAAGATGGCCAATAAAGGAAACTAACTTTCTAGCGACGGTTAAGTGATATTTCTCGCTAGTAAAATGTGTTTCTTGTTTTAACTGTGGGAGTATCGGAAATTATAATTTAAAGTAGAAAGGAGAGGGCGTTAAAGCGTTTGAGTCGATTTGAACTCGAACGAAATGCTTCGGAATTTAGATAGTTTTACTTGTGTGCAAGCACACTAACGTAAAACTCCTAAAATTCTGTCGCATTTTAGCGTTCTTAGTATCATAAAATATGGCTTTTGAGATTATTATGCCTAAGCTTGGTGTGGACATGCAGGAAGGCGAGATCATCGAGTGGAAAAAACAAGAAGGTGATGTGGTTAATGAGGGAGATATCCTTCTTGAAATCATGTCAGATAAGACGAACATGGAACTTGAAGCAGAAGATTCTGGTGTTCTTTTGAAGATTACTCGTCAGGCTGGTGAAACTGTACCAGTTACTGAAGTTATCGGTTATATTGGAGCAGAAGGTGAAGTTGTGGCTGACAAGGCAGCTAGCGCGCCAGCTGCTGAACCTACGCCAAAAGTTGAAGAAGTTGCCGCTGTAGCAGAGCCTGTAGTAGCAGCGCAAACGCAAGCACCTATCGTTCACGAAGGCGGCAAAGTACGTGCAACACCTAAGGCTCGAAAGGTGGCGCGTGAGTTGGGGATTGACCTCGCTCAAGTTCCAGGAACTGGAGCAAAAGGTCGTGTTCATGCAGATGACGTTGAGAACTTTAAAGGTGCTCAACCTAAGGCGACTCCATTGGCACGTAAGATCGCAGCGGACCTTGGTATTGACTTAGCTAGCGTATCTGGAACAGGCTTTGGTGGTAAGATTACTAAGGAAGATATCCTTGCAATCAGTGCTCCAGCGCAAGTTAAGGAAGCGGCTGCTGCCCCTGTGGTTGAAGCTAAACCTGAAAAAGTCTTGCCAGAAGGCGTGGAAGTTATCCCAATGTCTGCTATGCGTAAGGCGATTTCTAAGGGAATGACGCACTCATACTTGACTGCACCAACCTTTACTCTTAACTATGATGTTGATATGACTAACCTTATGGCTCTTCGTAAGCAAGTCCTTGACCCAATCATGAATAAGACGGGCATGAAGGTAACCTTCACTGATTTGATTGGTTTGGCAGTTGTGCGTACCCTTATGAAAGAGGAACACCGTTACCTCAATGCATCCTTGATTGATGATGCACAAAATATCGAATTACACAAATTTGTTAATCTCGGTATTGCCGTTGGTCTCGATGATGGCTTGATTGTACCTGTCGTTCACGGTGCAGATAAGATGAGTTTGTCTGAGTTTGTTGTGGCTTCTAAGGATGTCATCAAGAAAGCTCAAGCTGGTAAATTGAAGGCTGCAGAAATGTCAGGTTCAACCTTCTCTATTACTAACTTGGGAATGTTTGGAACCAAGTCATTCAATCCAATCATTAATCAACCAAACTCAGCCATCCTTGGTGTTTCAGCAACTATTCAGACACCGGTTGTTGTTGATGGTGAAGTTGTCGTACGTCCAATCATGGGTCTATGCTTGACAATTGACCACCGTATTGTAGATGGTATGAATGGTGCCAAATTCATGGTTGATTTGAAACATTTGATTGAAAATCCTATGGAATTGTTGATTTAAGAAAAAAATATCTGAAAACTGAAGTTTTAATAGAAAGGAGAGGGCGAACCAGAGGGTATAACTGAACCCGAGCGGAAAGCTTGGAAAATAGACCGTCTGTCTACGTCAGCAGGCTGACGTGTCAGACGCCTAATTTTCAGTCGCTTTCTGGTCGCTCTTGGTATCTTATAAATGGCTTTTGAGATTATTATGCCTAAGCTTGGTGTGGACATGCAGGAAGGCGAAATCATCGAGTGGAAAAAACAAGAGGGTGATGTGGTTAATGAGGGAGATATCCTTCTTGAAATCATGTCAGATAAAACGAACATGGAACTTGAAGCAGAAGATTCTGGTGTTCTTTTGAAGATTACGCGTCAGGCTGGTGAAACTGTACCAGTTACTGAGGTTATTGGTTATATTGGAGCAGAAGGTGAAGTTGTGGCTGATAACGCTGCTAGCGCACCTGTTGCAGAAGCAACTGCTCAGTTGGAATCAGCTGGTCTTGAAGTTCCTAAAGCTCCTGTCCAAGCTGCTCCAACAGCTGCTGCAGAAAAAGCACCTCTTGCTGACAATGAGTACGATATTATCGTTGTCGGTGGTGGTCCTGCTGGTTACTATTCTGCCATTCGTGGTGCACAACTTGGTGGTAAGGTTGCCATCGTTGAAAAATCTGAATTTGGTGGAACATGTTTGAATAAAGGATGTATCCCAACTAAGACCTACCTTAAAAATGCAGAAATCCTTGATGGACTTAAGATTGCAGCAGGTCGTGGTATCAACCTAGCGTCAACAAACTACACTATCGATATGGATAAGACAGTTGACTTTAAGAACTCTGTCGTTAAGACCCTTACTGGTGGTGTTCAAGGTCTTTTGAAGGCTAACAAGGTCACTATTTTCAACGGTCTTGGTCAAGTTAATCCAGATAAGACAGTTACTATTGGTTCAGAAACAATCAAGGGACGCAATATCATCCTTGCGACTGGATCTAAAGTATCTCGTATCAATATTCCTGGTATTGAGTCACAACTTGTGATGACATCAGATGATATTCTTGACTTACGTGAATTGCCTAAATCACTTGCTGTTATGGGTGGTGGTGTCGTTGGTATCGAGCTTGGTCTTGTTTATGCCTCATACGGTGTAGAAGTGACTGTTGTTGAGATGGCTGACCGCATTATTCCTGCTATGGATAAGGAAGTATCTCTTGAACTTCAAAAAATCCTTGCTAAGAAGGGTATGAAGATCATGACATCTGTTGGGGTTTCTGAGATTGTAGAAGCTAACAACCAATTGACCCTTAAACTTAATAATGGTGAAGAGATTGTAGCGGATCGTGCCCTTCTTTCAATCGGTCGTGTCCCACAATTGGATGGTCTTGAAAATCTTAACCTTGAACTTGACCGTGGTCGTATCAAAGTTAATGCTTATCAAGAAACATCAATCCCAGGAATCTACGCACCGGGTGATGTTAACGGAACTAAGATGCTTGCTCACGCTGCTTACCGTATGGGTGAAGTTGCAGCTGAAAATGCTATGCGTGGCAATGTCCGTAAGGCTCACCTTGACTACACACCAGCAGCTGTCTACACTCACCCAGAAGTAGCAATGTGTGGTCTTACTGAAGAAGATGCACGTGCGAAATACGGTGATGTTCTCGTTGGTAAATCAAGCTTCGCTGGTAACGGACGTGCCATCGCTTCAAACGAAGCACACGGTTTTGTTAAAGTCGTTGCAGATGCGAAGTACCATGAAATCCTTGGTGTTCACATTATCGGTCCAGCCGCAGCTGAATTGATTAACGAAGCATCAACAATTATGGAAAATGAATTGACTGTAGATGAACTCTTGCAATCTATCCACGGTCACCCAACCTTCTCTGAAAACATGTATGAAGCCTTTGCTGACGTACTTGGAGAAGCTATCCATAACCCACCAAAACGTAAATAAAGTTGATAAAATTCTCGGACAGATGTTCGGGGATTTTTCTTTTGTCACACATTTTCATCTTTAGCTATATCTTGCAAATTTCTTTGGATTTTTAGTGTTAAATACGAATAGGTAGTTAAAGGGTTTTCAAATAAGATAAATCGCAATTTTGTAGCGTTTAGAATTTTATAATATTTCTGCCTTATTTAGAAAACTTTTAATAATGACCTTTCCATTAGAGTTTTTCTATGGTAAAATGGTTGACGTATTAAAAATGCAAAAGGAAAGTTAAATGCGAACGAAAGATTTTATCTACTATGCTAGTGCGGCTGTTCTCTTGGCTGTGACAACTCAGGTTGCTCAGGCAGATGAAGTGGCGACACAAACACCTTCTGTTACTGAAGGAAATCAGTATCAACCTGCGACAGCGGCTGAGATTTTTGGTGGAGAAGCAGCCTTGCCTGCAACTCCTAGTTCAACTGTTTCAGCACCCGTAGCTACGAGTGAGGTGGCAAAACCTAGTGCTCCTGCGGTATCTACGTCACTTGCACCAGAAAGTTCAGAGGCTGTAACAACTGCGGCATCAACTTCAGTAGCTAACTCTACTGTTGCTGTAGCGTCAACTTCAGTAACATCTTCAGTTGTTAGTTCAGAAAGTGCAACAGCTTCTACAAGTGCGACAAGTTCGGAAACGTCAAACAGCGCTGTAGCAACACCTGCTAAATTGACGAATTCTACGGATGTTCCTTCGCCAACGCTTAAGGTGCAACCAAAGACTTTTATCGATGTCAGCAGCCATAATGGTGATATCAGTGTAGATGACTATCGTGCTCTTGCACGCCAGGGTGTGGGTGGTGTCGTTGTCAAGTTGACTGAGGACACTTGGTACAACAACCCTAAAGCACCCTCACAAGTTCGCAATGCTCAAACTGCCGGTCTTCAAGTATCAACCTATCATTTTTCTCGTTACACGACTGAGGAAGAAGCACGTGCAGAGGCTCGTTTCTACATTCAAGCTGCACAAAATCTTAACCTTCCAAAGAGTACTGTTATGGTTAATGATTTCGAAGACTCTAAGATGCTTCCAAATGTCAACCGTAATACTCAAGCATGGGTTAATGAAATGCGTAAGCATGGATACAACAACTTGATGTTCTACACAAGTGCCAGCTGGTTGGATGAGAATAATCTAGGCTACCGTGGACCTGTCTCAACCTCTCAATTTGGTATCGAAAATTTCTGGGTCGCACAGTACCCATCATCAACTCTTACAGCTACAAGCGCTAAAAACATGCGTTACAATGCTAAAACTGGTGCTTGGCAGTTTACAGCAACTGCTAATCTCCTGCCAGGTAAACATGTCTTCGACCACAGCGTGGATTATACAGGACGTTTCACAGCTAATGCTAGTGCTGAGGTTGATGCAACTCAAGGCAATTTGAGTGGAACCATTTCTATTGTCAACAATAATCCAACTGTTGGTAGCTTTGATGTAGTCATCTCTAATGTCAAAGCACCAAATGGTGTTGAAACAGTCTCTGTTCCAATTTGGTCAGAAATTAATGGCCAAGATGACATTATCTGGTATACGGCTAACCGTCAAAATAATGGAACTTATACAGTAAACGTTAAGGCTTCAGCTCATAAAAACTCAACAGGCCTTTATAACATCCATCTTTACTATATTCAAAAAGATGGTCAAATGACGGGTGTTGGTGGAACAACTACGCAAGTCTTCATTGGTAAGACACCGGAGCAGTTGAAACCTAAAGCAAGTTTTGCTATTGAAAACAATAATGCTAAGGCAGGAACTTTTGATGCCGTTATCACTAATATCTCAGCACCACTAGGTGTTAAAGAGGTTTTAGTCCCATCATGGAGTCTTGAAAATGGTCAAGACGACCTTATTTGGCATAAGGCAACCAAGCAAAATGATGGTAGCTATCGTGTCACCATTAAGGCAAGTGAGCATAAGGGCAATAAAGGGAATTACCGTGCTGATGCCTACATCGTGGACAACGCTAACAATCGTCATTATATTGCCGAAAAAGTAGTGTCTGTTGATTATGCTCGACCAAGCGGTGTTCTTACGATTGAAAACAACAATACTGCAGCAGGTACTTTTGATGCCGTTGTTCGTAATATTGTTGCACCTACAGGTTTAAAAGAGGTTCTTGTTCCATCATGGAGTTTGGCTGGTGGTCAGGATGACCTTATCTGGCATAAGGCAACTCGTCAAGCCGACGGTTCTTACCGAGTGACTATCAAAGCAACGGATCATAAGAATTCAACAGGTAAATACCGTGCTGATGCCTACATTGTAGATGACTCTAACAAACGTTTCTATCTCACTGAAAAAGTGGTAGAAGTTACTCAAACTCGCCCTAGCGCAAGTCTCGTTATTGAAAATAATAATGCTGATTTAGGTACTTTTGATGCTGTTATTCGCAATATCGTAGCACCAAATGGGGTTAAGGAAGTCTTAGTTCCTTCATGGAGTCTAGTTAACGGACAAGATGATCTGGTTTGGCATAAGGCTAGTCGTCAATCTGATGGTAGCTACCGTGTTACTATTAAGGCTAGTGAGCATAAGAATTCTCTAGGAAATTACCGTGCTGACCTTTATATCGTAGATAATGCCAACCAACGTCATTATGTCACTGAAACAATTGTGGATGTGAAACATAATAAACCAGTCGGTACTATTTCAGTAGTTAATAACAATAAAGATACTGGTACTTTTGATGTCATTATCAGTGATGTTTATAGTCCTAAAGGTGTTCGTACTGTTCAAGTGCCTATTTGGTCTGAAAAAGATGGACAAGATGACATTCGTTGGTATGAAGCGACACGCCAAGCAAATGGCACTTATACGGTAAATGTTCAAGCTACTAACCATAAAAACTCAACAGGCTTGTACAATATTCATTTGTACTACATTTTAAATGATGGTTCACAAGTTGGTGTCGGTGGCACAACAACGACAGTTGAATTCCGTAATGCTAAGACTAAAACGCAAACCTATATCACTAATGTTAATTCAGAAGCTGGTAGTTACACAGTAGTGGTTGATCAGGCACCACAAGGACGTCAAATTAAGAATATCCGTGTAGCTGTATGGTCAGAGAGTAACCAAGGAAACCTTTCTTGGTACAATACGGCACCTACTGGAACACATACTGAAATCAATGTATCGACTGTTAATCATAAGAATCTCATTGGTAACTATACGACTCATGTTTATGTAGACTATGTAGACAATACTGTAGACGGATTCAACCTTGGTGAGACAGCTCTTGCTCCACGTAATCGTCGTGTTGAGCCTCAGACGACTTATTATTCTCAACGTGATCCTCGTTGGGCTTCTAAGTGGTATGGTGTCAGCAATATGGACCAGTCAGGTTGTGTTCCAACATCACTTGCCATGACTTTTACAGATATTTTGGGAACAGTAATTGCACCAACGACAGTTGCGGATTATTTGTACTACAATACAAATTCATTCAATAAAACATCAGTTGCTGGTACAGACGCGGATGGTATTGTATTAGCAAGTAAAAATTGGGGTCTCAAGAGCAACATGCTTTCAAGCATTGCTAACATTGCTTCAGCTTTGATGTCAGGCCAACACGTTCTGGCAGCAGTAGGAGCAAGCCAATTTATCAATTATCCTTACACGCATGAAATCGTGCTTCATGGCTATGATAATGGTAAAACTTATGTTCGTGATCCATTTAACGCCAATAACAATGGTTGGTATTCATTGGATTACATTCATGGTGTTCAGAGTCGAGATGCAATGGATACTAAGCTTGGTGCACCATTCTTCTCAATCTTTGCTTAATCTATTAATGAAAGGTCTTTGGAAGGTAACTTCTAAGGGCTTTTTTTGGTGTACATTCTTGATAGTCATATTTTATTTTTACCTATTTTCAGAATATTATATACATGTTTGAAATCTCATATTTATGGGCTTTTAGGTTCTTTATTTGGATGGCATTGATGCTTTCAGCATAGAAATTACTTATTTTTTTATCATTTTTATAGTTTTTTTAGAGAATTATCACTTTTGCTCTATTCGTAAGACATTTTCTATGGTAAAATGGGTGACGTATGAAAAAGTGTCAAAGGAAAGTTAAATGCGAACAAAAGATTTTATCTACTATGCCAGTGCAGCTGTTCTCATGGTGGTGACTACTCAGGTAGCCAGTGCTGATGAGGTAGCTACGCAAATGCCTACGGTTACTGAAGGGAACCAGTATCAACCTGCGACTGCAGCAGATATTTTTGGTGGTGGAGCAGTCCTTGCACAAGAGTCACCATCAGCAAGACCAAGTTCAACTGTTGCGGAAACACCTACAGCCACAAGTGAAGTAGCAAACTCAAGTGCTCCACAAGTTAGTCAAGCAAGCTCAACAACGATTGCAGCATCTGAATCAAGAGTCGTTGCCTCTGAATCTGTAGTTCAGGCTAACACAGTAGCGAGTTCAGAAAATGCGACGGTACCGACTGCTTCTGAGGTTTCAAGCAATATCATGAGATGAACCTGCTAAGTTGACTCATGCCTCAGGTTCATCTCATGATACTGATGTTCTAAAACCTAAGGCTAGCTTCTCAATTGAGAACAACAACAAGGTCACTGGTACCTTTGATGCTGTGGTTCGAGATATTGTGGCACCCTTGGGTGTTAAAGAGGTTCTTGTTCCATCTTGGAGTCTAGCCAATGGTCAAGATGACTTGATTTGGCATAAGGCAGCCAAGCAAATGGATGGCTCTTATCGTGTAACCATTAAGGTGGTAGATCACAAGGGGGAGGCTGGCAATTACCGTGCAGATGCCTATGTTGTTGATCGAACAAATAAGAGACATTATATTTCTGAGAAAGTAGTATCGGTAACTTACTCTCGTCCAAGTGCAAGCCTAACGATTGAAAATAATAATGCAGCTACAGGCACTTTTGACGCTGTGGTAAAAAATATCATTGCTCCTACAGGTGTGAAAGAAATCTTAGTCCCATCATGGAGTCTCGTTGGTGGTCAAGATGATTTGATTTGGCATAAGGCGACGAAGCAAGCAGATGGTTCTTACCGAGCTACCATTAAGGCAAGTGACCACAAAAATTCAACTGGTAAATACCGTGCAGATGCCTATATCGTAGATAATTTCAACAAGCGTTTCTATTTGACTGAAAAAGTGGTGGAAGTTAGCCAATCTCGTCCAAGCGCAAGCCTAACGATTGAAAATAATGATGCAACTACAGGTACTTTTGATGCTGTGGTTCGCAATATTGTTGCACCAAATGGCTTGAAGGAAATCTTGATCCCATCATGGAGTCTTGTTAATGGTCAAGATGATTTGGTTTGGCATAAGGCAAGTAAACAAGCAGACGGTAGCTATCGTGCGACAATTAAGGCTTCAGACCATAAACATTCAACTGGTAAATACCGTGCAGATGTTTATCTCGTCGATAAGGATGGCAACCGTCAGTATTTGACTGAGACCGTGGTTGATGTCGATGAAACTAAGCCAAGTGGTATTTCAGGTGTGGTTATCCCAGTCTGGTCTGAGCAAAATGGTCAGGATGATCTTGTTTGGCATAATGCCACAAAACAGG
>ERZ773100.1243-NODE-1243-length-11976-cov-3.919554_pt1 | contig 11976 bp, 10 predicted proteins | sample MGYA00511119_ERZ773100 | MGnify/ENA primary metagenome ERZ773100 (study PRJEB29015, sample SAMEA2738000) | human oral metagenome | biome: human oral; feature: human-associated habitat; material: dental | place: China | collected 2111 ...
TTTTATTAGATGATGTTTATGTAGTGTATTCAGTAGAAACAGATGAGCCTTATCTGTTTTCTCATGCATCTGAAGATGAGAAGGGCTCACTCTCTGTTACAATGCCAATGGCTCAACTGATTCCAAGTTCGTATATGCATAATCTGAAAGAGATGTTTGGGAAAAATGAGAACTTTGTTTTTAAACGAATTGAGAACGGACCTGATAAAGAAGGGATTCGTAATTTCATAAGAGACTTATTCATCTATGATGGAATACGTGGAATTCAATATTGTGGCGAAAAAACAACGATTCTTGCGGAACAACTAGTGGATCTTCCACGGTATAAAGGGATGGATGAAACAGAAATTCCTGTAACGAATCCGAATGTGATCAAGTGGTTATATTTGGCACGTCAATTGGGCAAGCTGAATACTAAAGATAAAAAAACACTCAGCCAAGTCTATTTATATCAGTTTTATGAAGCTTTAAAAACAGCAAAATTTATTGCGCCAATGCGACTTCATGGGTATGACCAACTTTTGGAGGATAACCCGCAAACTGAAATAGAACCTAATATTCCTTTTGATTTAGCAATGCAACCAGGAAAAACGAAAGAGCTGACACTCCAAGTGTATACGGATTGGAAGAGACTTCGTAAGCACCGTGGCGAAGATTGTAAAGGATTAATTGTGACGCTTGATGAACAATTAGAGTATTATGATGTCGTTATTAATCCGGGAGGCCATCCGATGGCAGCTGCTACGATTACAGAAGAATTGTATAATGAAGTAAAGAAGAAAACAGTATAAGAAAAGCAACTCCTTCCTTGAGTTGCTTTTTCTCTATCTAGAAGCCTCTTTAAGTGTATAAAAGAAGTCTTTTTCAGTAACAAACTAAAACAATTCGAGGAATGATAAAAATTTTTTCAAAAACGTTAGAATTTCTTAACTTTATAGTTGATTTTTAAAAAGAAAAGCGCTATTATACTTGTATCTCTTGCTCTGTAATTTATTTTGCACGGCAATTGATGTTCGACTAACGTTAACTTTCGCAGTGATTTCACCGAAGGCTAGCGTTCTTTTTTTGTGTAAAATTAGGAAACTTTGTGAAAAAAGAGAAGTATAGTACAATAGTTAGGAAGAATGGAGAGGAGGATTTAGATGGATACAGCAGTTTTAAAACAGAAGATTATTGCTAAAAGCAAAGAGCTGGGCATTGATAAGATTGGTTTTGCTTCTGCCGAGCCTTTTACGCACTTAGAAGAGAGCATGCGTCGTTCCAAAGAACTCGGTCATACGACAGGATTTGAGCATCCAGTGCTAGAAGAGCGTATTTATCCTGAGAAAATCTTCGATACTCCAAAAACGATTATTTCCATTGCGCTAGCATATCCGACACTTCCGAAGAATAAGCCGGAACGTGTGAAGGGTGAGCGTCGCGGAGCCTTTGCGAGGGCTTCGTGGGGGGAGGATTATCACTTTATTCTCTCAAGACGCATGGAAGCATTAATCAATTATATTAAAGAAGAAGTTCAAGACGATGATTCCCGATTTAAGCCAATGGTCGACACGGGCGAATTAATCGATGTCCGCGTGGCCGAGCGTGCAGGAATTGGTTTTGTCGGCAAGAATGGACTTCTCATTACGAAGGAATTTGGATCGTATGTCTACTTAGGAGAGTTGATTACGAATATCGAGTTTCCAACCGATGAAATGGTGGATTATGGATGCGGCGATTGTACGCGTTGTGTGGATTTCTGTCCAACAGGAGCGCTTCTGGGCGACGGACGTATGAATGCCATGCGCTGCTTGTCGTATCAGACGCAGACGAAGGGCTTCATGCCGCAAGAATTTCGAAAAAAAATCGGGCATGTGATTTACGGCTGTGATATTTGCCAGCAAGTGTGTCCGTATAATAAGGGAAAAGATTTCCACTTGCACCCAGAGATGGAACCATCTGTTGAAGAGACACATCCACTCTTAAAGCCGCTTGTGACGATTTCGAACAAAGAGTTTAAGGAACGTTTTGGACAAATGGCGGGGTCGTGGCGTGGAAAGAAACCGTTGCAGAGAAATGCGATTATCGCCTTAGCGAATTACCGCGATAAATCGGCAGTTCCGCTCTTACTTCGCGTTATGAAAGAAGATATGCGTCCCGTGATGAAGGGGACAGCTGCTTGGGCAGTGGCAGAAATCGTGAACGAATCGAACCAAGAAATGATCGATTATTTTAACGAGCAAAAAGAAGCCGCAGTGAAGAAGAAAGACTCTCTTGAAAATCCAACCAAGGAAGATATCGAGTTAATCGAAGAAGTAGAAAAAGCAATTGTAGTCTTACAAGAAAAATATAGAGAAGAGGCAAACAAATGACGGTGAATCATATCGTATTATTTGAACCACAAATTCCGGCCAACACGGGGAATATTGCAAGAACCTGTGCAGCGACAAATTCACCATTGCACTTAATCGAACCGCTTGGATTCTCAACGGACGATAAGCATTTAAAACGTGCAGGGCTAGATTATTGGCATGATGTCGATATTACGTATCACAAATCGCTGGAAGCGTTCCTCGACTATTTAGGAGAGCGTCCTTTATATTTGATTACAAAATTCGCCAACCACACCTATGATGAGGTGGATTTAGCCCGCGATGAGGAGCAATTTTTCATGTTCGGGAAAGAGACAACCGGCCTTCCTGAAGAATTCATGCGCGAAAACGAAGAGAAATGCTTGCGTCTTCCGATGAACGATACGCATGTGCGTTCATTGAACTTGTCGAATACGGCAGCGATTGTTGTATACGAAGCACTTCGCCAACAACGTTTTGCAGGGCTTGAACTCGTGCACACGTATGACCACGATAAATTAAAGTAGGTGAGTAAATGGATCAGTCCTTATATTTATGTATTGTTTACGCCATTTGTGCGATTGCCTTTGTGATTTTGGCGGTGGTTTCAAAACCATTGTATGCGATCTGTGCAGTCTTATTTGCCATCTCGTCCGTGGTGCAAGGTGTTCGCTATTTTAAAAAGAAGTAAAATTGCAAATTCGTGCTGATTATGGTACAGTGGATGACAGTTAAATAGCAAAATTGATGAAAAAGAGAGTAGTTTTTAACCGAATGTATTAGCGAGTTGGAAGGGTGAAAGCCAACCATTCATTAAAAATGAACCGCACTTTTGAAATGATTATTTGAAATGTAGGATAATCCGGATTCGCCGTTACCGAGTAAAGTGGCTCAATTTGAGCAAGCAGAGTGGTACCACGGGAATTCTCGTCTCTATATGACTGTCGTCGTATAGGGATTTTTTTGTGTAAATGGATATCCGAGTATAAAAACCAAAGAAAAGGAGAACAAAGATGAATTATAAGAAAATTGTTGCAGAACAAATCGCAAAAACAGTCGGCGAGCATTTAAGCGTTGACGAAATCGTATCAATGATTGAAGTGCCTAAATACGCGAACCAAGGGGACCTAGCTTTCCCTGCATTTACACTTGCGAAAGTTTTACGTAAAGCACCGCAAGCCATCGCAGCAGAAATCGTTGAAGCTGTGAGTGATAAACATATCGCACGCGCAGAAGCAATGGGACCTTACGCGAACTTCTTCTTAGAACGTAGTGCATTTGCTGATGAAGTATTAAAAGAAGTGTTAGAACTTGGCGAACATTATGGTGACTGGGATTATGGTCAAGGCCGTAAAGTCGTCATCGATATGTCTTCACCAAACATTGCAAAACCAATGTCAATGGGACATTTACGTTCAACAGTGATTGGGAACGCGATTGCGAACCTTGAGAAAAAAGTGGGCTACGAGCCAATTCGTATCAACCACTTAGGAGACTGGGGAACACAATTCGGAAAACTCATCGAAGCGTACAAATTATGGGGAAGCGAAGAACTTGTAAAAGCAGATCCAATCGCAGAACTCATTAAATTATACGTTCGTTTCCACGAAGAAGCAGAACTAGACCTAACACTTGATGACAAAGGCCGTGCATGGTTCAAGAAACTAGAAGATGGAGATGCAGAAGCCGTTCGTCTATGGGAATGGTTCAGAAGCGAATCCTTGAAAGAATTCAACCGCGTGTATGACTTACTTGGCGTGACATTTGATTCATACAACGGTGAAGCGTTCTATAACGACAAGATGGACGTTGTAGTCGACATGCTTGAAGACGCGAACTTACTAAAAGTAGATAATGGTGCTACAATTGTAGATCTTGAAAAATATGATTTACCACCAGCATTAATTAAAAAATCAGACGGCGCAACACTATACATGACACGTGACTTAGCAGCCGCAAACTACCGTAAGAATACTTACGATTTCGCAAAATGTATTTACGTGGTAGGGATGGAACAATCCAACCACTTCAAACAATTAAAAGCAGTCTTAAAAGAACTCAATTTACCTTGGGCTGAAACGATTGTCCATATTCCATTTGGACTAATCACATTGAACGGTAAGAAATTATCGACACGTAAAGGAAAAATTATCCTTCTTGAAGGCGTGTTAAAAGAAGCGACAGAACTTGCTTTGAAACAAATCGAAGCGAAAAACCCATCACTTGAAAACAAAGAAGCAGTAGCACACGCTGTTGGGGTGGGTGCGGTAATTTTCCACGACTTGAAGAACGACCGTACAAACAACTTCGACTTCGCGCTTGAAGAAGTGGTACAATTCGAAGGTGAAACAGGTCCATACGTGCAATATACACATGCTCGTGCGATGAGTATTTTACGTAAAGCAAACCATACAGTGGATAAGGAAGCTGCTTTCTCATTAACAGACGATGATGCGTGGGAAGTATTGAAACTCATCGAAAACTATCCAAACGTTGTACGTTTTGCTGAAGAAAAATGCGAACCATCAGCGATTGCGAAATTCGTTATCAACTTAGCACAAGCGTTCAATAAATATTACGCACATACAAAAGTACTCGTTGAAGATGAAGCCTTCAACAGCCGTATCGCTTTAGTACAAACAACAGCAAGCCTTCTAAAACAAGGCCTAGCGCTTCTTGGCGTAGCTGCACCAGATGAAATGTAGTCATTGACATGATGCACTATAAGCCGTATACTAAATGCACATATATAAGCAATGAACAAGCGCAGTAGTGGTTGTCCACGGGAGAAAGAAGAGAATTGTCGGTCGGTGCAAGACAATCCCCCACATCCGCGAAGTACACTTGGGAGCAATCCGTCAGGACGTCTCATCCGCGATAAGGATGCTCGAGTGGATGATGCCTCGCATCGTCAACAAGGGTGGTAACACGGTGAAAATCGTCCCTAATAGTCTTTTTGGCTATTAGGGATTTTTTATTTACAAGAAAGAAGGGAAGAAACAAGATGAACATTATCGATGATTTAGAATGGCGCGGCGCTATCAACCAAATGACAGATGAAGAAGGCTTACGTGCCTTAACAAACGAAAAGGCTGTATCACTCTACTGTGGGGTAGACCCAACTGGGGACAGCATGCACATTGGACACTTAATTCCATTTATGATTCTTCGTCGTTTCCAATTAGCAGGACATAAACCAGTCATCTTGATTGGTGGAGCAACAGGTTCTATCGGAGATCCAAGTGGTCGTACAAGCGAACGTGTGCTTCAATCAATGGAACAAGTTCAACATAATGTCGAAAAATTGACAGCGCAAATGAAGAAATTATTCTTCACAACAGATGAAGACCAAGCGACATTACGTCTTGTAAACAACTATGATTGGACAAAAGATTTATCATTATTAGACTTCTTACGTGACTACGGGAAGCATTTCAACTTAAACACCATGCTTGCTAAAGACGTGGTCGCAAGCCGTTTAGAAGTGGGGATTTCATTTACAGAATTCTCATACCAAATCCTACAATCAATGGACTTCTTGCATTTATTCAAAACAGAAGACGTGCAAGTTCAAATCGGTGGTGCAGACCAATGGGGGAACATCACTTCAGGTCTTGAATTAATCCGTAAAGTAGAAGGCGCAGAGTCTCGTGCTTATGGGCTAACCATTCCATTGATGTTAAAATCAGACGGCACCAAATTCGGAAAATCAGCAGGTGGTGCTGTATGGCTAGACCCTGAAAAGACAACTCCATACGAATTCTACCAATTCTGGTTAAACCAAGATGACCGCGACGTGATTAAATACATCAAGTACTTCACATTCTTAGACCGCGAAGAAATCGAAGCGCTCGAAGAAAAAGTAGCTACAGAACCACATAAACGTGAAGCGCAAATCCGCCTTGCTGAAGAAGTCACTCGCTTCGTTCACGGCGAAAAAGCCCTAGAAGATGCGAAGAAGATTACAAACGCGCTCTTCACAGGAAACGTACAACAATTAACAGCCGACGAAATTGAACAAGGCTTCAAAAACATGCCAACCTTCGAAAGCTCAAAAGAAAGCCAAAACTTAGCAACATGGCTCGTTGACCTTGGTATTGAACCATCAAGAAGACAATCACGCGAAGACATTCAAAACGGCGCGATTTCTATCAACGGGGAAAAAGTAACCGACCTCGAATTCGAATGGACGAAAGAACAATCTTTTGAAGAACGCTTTGTTATCGTCCGCCGCGGTAAGAAAAAATACTTCTTAGTAGTGTTGAAATAATAAAACGACGGATGATTCCTGCGAATTGCAGCGGATTTATTTATCATCACTGTAACGTTGCATCAGCGCAAGCCTTGGTCTTGCGCCTTAAAAGCCTCAAAGAGGGCGTACGGATTATAAATCCTACGCCCTCTTATTCGTTTTTATGCTCTACCACGTTACTGTGATGATAAAATCCGCAGTATTCTCCAGAATCATCCTGTGCCTGTTATATATAAAGTCACTTAGAAAATTATTCTTAACTAACCTGACGATAACAAGCAGTTCACAAAGTTGAAAATTAAAAAAGTTTTTAAATAGATTTTTGAATCCTCTATAAACGCCTACACAATAACATTTCAAAAGCGAATGTAAAAAACACAATATAACGTATACGTTATAACGCAAAATAACTTTTTTGGTCAAAAGCTCGAATTTGTTGACTCGAAAACTCAAGATTTTAGTTAGCTCATTCCGAATGCAAAACCGTGCACTTTTCCATTTAAAACATCAGGAGCTTAACCCATAGAAGCTCAAGCTGCTGTATGACAAAATCCTTTCAATGCGATAACCTTGGTGGAGAAACTCGAATTTGTTTTGGATTTCGGAAAGTCTATGGCTTCAATAGTGACAGTAACGTGTTTCGTATTAAAACGAATAAGAGGGCGTAGGATTTATAATCCGTACGCCCTCTTTGAGGCTTTTAAGGTGAGAGACTTCGGCTCGAACCGCTACAACGTTACCGTCACTATGATGATAGCCATAAGGTTTTCCGAAATCCAGTTTACTTTTTAAACTTTCTCCACCGTTACCGCATTGAAAATAGTATCGAAGTTTTCCATGTTTATAAAGCCTGTTTGAGCTTCCATGGCATTGAGCGTACCTGCAGTCACTGCCGTTTTCAAAATGGACTCAACGCTTTCGCCTTTTGCAATCGCATGAGCTAACCCAGCAATCGTTGAGTCTCCAGAGCCAACAGGATTCACGGCGTTGACTTTGGGAATGCTGACTTGGTAAAAGTCACCTTCATGTTTTGCCAATGCGCCTTTTGATCCAAGCGAAACAACCACCCAATCCACCCCGTCAAATAACGGAGAGTTCAATTGTTCCTTCAATTCTTCAACTGTTGTCGCTTCAGGAACTCCTAATAATCCAGCGAGTTCTTCTTGATTTGGCTTAATTAAGGCTGGCTTGGTAGAAGCTTCAAGCGCAATCTTTAATGTTTTCCCAGAAGTATCTAAAAGTACAGGGACGCTGGCTTTAGTAGCTTTTTCAATAATCGTTGCGTATAAAGTCTCATCCATTCCAGCAGGCAGGCTACCAGAAATCGTGATAAGATCGACATCTTTTAATAAGGTTTCAAAATGAGCGAGGAACCCCGCTTGTTCCTCTGGTGTAATGGTAGGGCCGGCCTCTAGGATTTCGGTTTGAAGGCCTTCATGTAGGATGGCAATACAATTACGAGTTTCCGATTGGATAGGATAGAAGTTGTTTTGCAAGTCAACTTCATCCAATTTTTCTTTAATAAAAGCACCGATGTGGCCGCCTAGTAAACCTGTTACAAGCACTGGAGAACCGAGTTGTTTTAAGACACGACTCACGTTGAGGCCTTTTCCCCCGGGTGTTTTACTAACCTTTTGAGTACGATTCACCGTATCCATCTTTAATGTTTCGACCGTATACCCAATATCTACCGCCGGATTCATTGTTAATGTTAATATCATAAAAATAGCTCCCTTCTATTTTCAATTGGATACGTTAAATATACCATATTTCACCCATTTTGAGGGCTAAAGTTTGGTTTGTTACAAAACTTTTTGAAGATAAATGTACCGATTTAAAAGGAATTACATATTTCCATTGAATCCTTCTATAAAAAAGCACACATTAATCTGTAATATTTTATAAATTTCTCCTTTTTTTGTATCAAAAAGGTCAGCTAATCGTTTTATGTTACAGCTTTGTTACAAGGTATTGTCAATTCAAAGAAAATCAACATCAGACTAAAGTCCTATGGTATTATAGTACCAAGTTAAGTTTTATTTAAGCCGAATCGGCTACTTCGAATATATAATTAATTTTTTTATTGGAACTATTGGAGGGACTCACTTGAAGAAACGTTTATTAACAGTATTAGTAACAGGAACAGTATTAACATTAGGAGCTTTAGCACCAAAAGTTAGTGCGCAAGACTTTGATTCACAAATCAACTCAGTTAATTCAACAATTGCAAATATCAATGATAAAAAAGCTGCAGTTAATGCAACAATTGATTCATTAGTATCTGAATTATCAGGAGTACAAACTAAGATTGATGCTACTCAAGCTCAAAAAGCTGAAGCTCAAGCAGCGATTGACTCATTAAAATCAGAAATTTCTAAATTAGAAAAAGTAATTGCTGAACGTAACGAACGTTTAGAAGAACAAGCTCGTGCAGTACAAACAAACGGAGCTCGTTCATATGTTGACTTCTTATTAAATGCAGAAAACTTATCAGATATCGTTAACCGTATCGGTGTTGTTATGGATTTAATCGGTGCTAACCGTGATTTAATGCAACAACAAGCAGAAGATAAGAAACAAGTAGAAGCTAAAGAAGAGCAACAACAAGCTAAATTAGCTGAACAACAAAAAGCTGAGGAAGAATTACAAGGCTTACAAACAAAATTAAATGAAACTTTTGACAAAAATAAAGTTTTATTAGCAAACTTATCTCAAGAAGAATTAGCTGAAATCTCAAAACGTGATGGATTAGTAGCAGAAAAAGAAGCTTTCCAAAAACGTTTAGCTGAAGAAAAAGCAAAAGCAGAAGCTGAAGCAGCACGTATTGCAGAAGCATCTCGTCAAGCTTTAGCAGCAGAAGCAGCAAAAGCAGCTGAAACAGTTGCAGCAGCAACTTCAACTCCAGCTCCAGCAGCTTCAAATACTCAAGCACAAACAACAGCAGCAGCTCCAGCAGCACAAGCAACAGCGGCTCCTGCAGCGACAAAACAATCTTCTAGCTACACTTACACAACTGGCGGAGGATTCCCAGCAGTTGACCCAAGTTACCGTGCAGCTTTAAACGGTGGATACTTCGGACAATGTACTTACTATGTATTCAACCGTATGGCACAAGTTGGAACACCAATCGGACACAGCATGATGGGTAACGCGGCTGAATGGCCAGCATATGCTCGTAGCTATGGATACTCAGTATCTAACTCACCATCAGCTGGTTCAGCAATCGTATTCCAACAAGGTTTAGCTGGTGCTGACCCAACTTACGGACACGTTGCATTCGTAGAAGCAGTTAACGCAGATGGTTCATTATACATCTCTGAAATGAACGTACAAGGATTAAACGTAATCTCTTACCGTACAATCTCAGCAAGCGTTGCAGCTCGCGCAACTTACATCCGTTTCTAATAAGAAATGAAATAACCGTCTCCTGAAAAGGAGGCGGTTTTTGTTTGTACTATTTGGCCCAGCACACTTCAAGTATAATTTGACATCCTACACTGGATTTTCTATGATAACAATAAGTCAGAATAAAGGAGTACAAAATGAAGAAAATAGTTAAATTATCGATTGTCCTATTAGGAGCATTTTTTGTTTTATTAGGATGCCGTTCTGAAAGTAAAGCGGAATTTGTCTTAGAAGTTTCTATCTCGAAGCAAAAAGTAACTTACATGTACGACAAGGAAAAAGATTCGGTTTCCTCAGTGACGTTTAACATCAGCTATGATATTTCTAAGAACAAGGAGTACGAAGAAAAAGCACGTAGACAACGTGAGAAAATCGTAAAAGAAATGGATGGAATTGATGGAATTAAAGTCACTCAATCGGATAGTGAAAAGGAAATCGCATTTACCGTTGATGTTGATCTTAAAAAGTTCAAATATGATGATGAAGAGAGTCGTTCGAAAGCACCAGCACTCTATAGCAGTGTTCATTCAGCTTTGGTGAAGAAAAATGATCGTTACAGTTTCGAAGAATCCAAAAAAAAGATTTTAGAAGAAGGGTTTAAGGAAGTAAAATAGATTTCTATAAAATTGGATGCCAGTGAACGGCATCCAATTTTTTTAGTTAGGAATCATTTTTAAAACATTTATAAGCAGAGAGATTGCGCATTGCTACCGGAAGTGCTACAATCAACCTATAAAATAACATTTTCGGGGCAAGGTGAAATTCCTGACCGGTGGTATAGTCCACGAGCCGCTTGGCATGATCTGGTGTGATTCCAGAACCGATAGTATAGTCTAGATGTGAGAAAATGGCACTATTTCAACGAGTCTATTTGACGAGCAGTATTGGAAGGTCCATTTCAATACTGCTTTTTTTATTGGAATCGGGTGAAAAGTGCAATTTCCTTCGCCCTAAGAAGGAGGATGTACGATGAGTACAGATGTAAAAAAGTCGACAGGAGCAGCGACTAAAAAAATTGTTCTAGTAGGTGTTTTTGGTGCCATCAGTACCGTTTTAATGTTTCTATCTTTTAACGTACCGTTTATTCCAACCTTTGTGAAGTTGGATTTTTCGGACTTACCGGTATTGTTAGGGGGATATATTTTAGGTCCAGTTTATGGAAGTTTTATTGCCATTATCAAGATATTATTGAATTTTGTCTATAATGGGTCGATGACATATGGAATTGGGGAAACTGTGAACTTAATAGGAAGTTTAAGCTTTATGTTACCCGCAGTAATTTTGTATCAACGAAATCGCAATTTTAAAACGGCAATTATCAGTTTAATCGTTGGGACGATTGCTGCTACAGTTGTCCTATTAACAGCCAATTATTTTGTGATGTTTCCTTTATATGCGACTGCTATGAATTTTCCAATGGAAAAAATTGTCGCAGCAGCTCATGCACTAAACCCTTATGTAACAGACTTAGCTTCATTAATGACATTTGCATTATTGCCATTTAATATCATTAAATTTGGGCTCAATAGTATTCTTGCATTATTCCTATATAAACGTCTTGCAAAAGCATTAAAATTTGAACATTAAACAAGAGCCAGGGACTGCCCTGGCTTTTTTATTTTGGGAATAATTTTCCTATATAATATAGAAGAAAAGTGATATCGGATTCCAAAGTTTATTCCTAGTTTCAATAGCAATCTGATTTAAAATGAGGTAGGATAGATAAGAATGAGGTGAAACAATGAAAGGAAAAAAATGGACGAAACCGCAACGATTCATTATTGCAATTAGTAGTCTTTTAATAGCCATTAGCGGTTATTTAACCATTACACAAGGAACATTATTTGGACTAGCAGCACCGACCGTTTCCGTTCTGTCCATCTTCTTTAGCAGTCTTCTGCTTTGGCTCTTTGTCGCAACGGATTGGCCAAGCGTTCTCTGCTATGTACTATTAGGAATCGGGATGCTTCCAGGAGTGTCTTATGGACA
>ERZ773100.1244-NODE-1244-length-11967-cov-3.082270_pt1 | contig 11967 bp, 19 predicted proteins | sample MGYA00511119_ERZ773100 | MGnify/ENA primary metagenome ERZ773100 (study PRJEB29015, sample SAMEA2738000) | human oral metagenome | biome: human oral; feature: human-associated habitat; material: dental | place: China | collected 2111 ...
GGCGGACGAGAGCTGAAACATGTGCATAAAAAAGGCATTAGCCTAGATGGTGTGAGGTTTTACAGCGTGGAGATGTACGGGCTTGAGCGCGTATGGGTCAGCAAAAACGTCAATAATATAAATGAGTGCTTTTTATGGAGCGAGGATAACAAATTTATCGGCGTTGCCTCTACGCTTGATTTGGATGAGGGAGTAAGCGCCGAGGAGGCTAAAAGCGCGCAAAAGCTATTTAATAAGCGCTTAAAAGAGACTAAAAAGCAGATGGACGCTGCATCGATCGCACATCGGGCGGATTTCGAGCAGATAGTGCGCATAGTAGAAGCAAAGCCTGCCGCAATGCCTAAGCCGCAAGCGGCGAATAACGAAAGCAGGCTAATAGATGCTGCGCTAAAAGGAGCTAAAAGTTTGAACTCTAACGCAGCTTTGAGCGATGAAATTTTAAGTGCGCAAGCTGCGCAGCGCAAGATAGAGCGAAAGATAAAGAGCTTTGAGGAAGTAGTCTGCGGATAAGGTACTTTTAAAGGGCATAAAATGTCTTTTAAAAGCCCCTTTATGGGCAAAGGAGAAAATATGCAAGAGATTATATCTAAGCTAAACGAATTCTTAGAGGGCGGAAGCGTGAGTATGAGTGCGCTTGCGCGGGCTTTGGGCATTAGCCCGGGAGCGATCAGTCAATTTCGAGCGGGCAAATACAAGGGCGATAATGCGGCGATCGCAGCCAAGATAGGCGCCTATATCGATGCGAGCGCCAAAAAAGCAAAAGAGTTTGCCACCTCGCCCGCGCGAGATGAAATTTTTAACTCACGGGACTACAAGATGGCGAATTTCGTCATCTCCGAAGCCGTAGGCGAGCGCGAGATAGCTTTGCTTTACGGCACGGCTGGTAGCGGCAAGAGCACGATACTACGCGACTTTGCCGCCAAAAATCCCAACGCGGTGCTAATTGAAGCTACTTGCCACACCAACGCTAACGCTCTGCTCGGCGAGCTATGCGAGGCGCTAAGGCTGGAAGCCGCAGGCAGCGCGAATGCCAAATTAAAAGCTATATCAAGCTTCTTAAAAACCGCCGATAAGGTGCTGCTAATCGACGAAGCCGAGCATCTGCCGCTCAGGGCGCTTGAGGATCTACGCAGAATTTACGATTTTTCGAGTACGCCACTAATTCTAGCAGGCACGGAGATTTTGCTAAAGAATTTAGTGGGGCGCAATAAGGAGCTTAGGCAGCTATATAGCCGCATTTGCGGCAAATGGGCTATGCAGGGGCTCAGCAAAGAGGAGAGCGATGCCTTTTACGGCACGGGGATCTTCGCTCACGCCAAAGGCAACTTCCGCGCGTCCGAAAAGTTGCACAAAAAGTCGGTCCGCCTAGCGGCTCTTAACGGCTGCGCCGTGGGCGAGGAGATCATAGCCCAAGCCTGCGGCATGGTAATTTTATAAGGAGGAATAAGAGATGAAAGCGTATAAGGGTATGAAAATGAGCGATCTAAAGGCTTGCAAAGATGAGATCATAATCGCGCACTCATTCATTCTATTTCGCACCCCGCGAGGTTGGATCTCAAAGAGGAGAAAGCGCGAGAGCATAGTGGTGCCGATCCCGCACTTCCGTCGCGGATTCGGAACAATCTGGAGCTAAGGCTTTGATTTTAAATGGCGCCCCACGCGGGCGTCTTATAAAGTTAAATTTAAAAGGAGTGGATATGAAATTTCCTAAAGAGTTTGAAGCAAAACGCACCAAGTGCATAGTATACACCCGTGTGATGGGCTACTTGCGCCCGGTAGAAAGCTTCAATATTGGTAAAGTGGGCGAGCACAAAGAACGTGTGCTGTTTGAAGAGAAAAAAGATGAGAGCCACACTAAGTAGGCGCGAAAGCGCAAGAGAACCGCTGAAAGCGCCTGCGATAGCAGGCAGTAACTTTAGGTGGGTGCAGGGAGCGTAGCTCCCGCTCGCAGGGCGGGCTTAGCTCGCCTGAGAAGTTAAAACAAAAGGAAGTGTGAAATGCAAAGGATTCAGGGCTACCGCACGGATAAGGTATGCGCCGAGCGGGTGAGGATGCTAAAGGGCGATGCGGATGTAGCTTACCGCGAGCTTGCGGCGATGCTAGGCATCAGCGTCGAGCGCGTCGCGATGATAGAGCGCACGGCGCTTGCGAAGCTTAGGCACCCGAAAAACCGCAAGAAGTGGATGGAGATATTTGAAACCATCGCAGAGCTTGAGCGCTGCGAAGCTCAAAGGCTCGGTAGCGGCTGGGGCCTGAAAGGAACGATCAATGAAGCTTAAAGACCTGATAAATTTGCCCGCCGATAGCTATAGCGCAAACGCATTGCGCGAGCTGCACGCAAAGATGAGCGCCGCCGTGCCTGCTATGGTAAGCGTAGGTCTGCGATCCGTGCGTCGCGACGAGGTAAAGGGCGGGCAGCTCGTAAAGGGCTGGGCATTTTATGTGAGCTTTTTCTATGGCTCTAAAAAGCCCTGCACGGAAATTGCGAGGTTCGGCAGGCTTCATATCTGCGCCGATGAAACGATGGCGGCAGATCCGTATATTGAGAAAATTTTAAGATATCTAAGAGAGGCGTAGCTTTTATCGGGCTCTTTTTGCAAGACATAAGCGCTAAAGCTTAAATTTTAAAACAAAGGAGCAAAAGATAATGGACAAACGAACGGCAAGGCTGGTATTTGTAAGCTCGCCGTATGCAAGCATCCCGTGCAAGCATGATCGAGATCGCGACTACTACGCCCGCAAGCTTGCCGAGCAAGCCTGCGCCATCGTGCGCGCCAACGGCTACGAGCCTATATCGCCCGTGCTTGCATGGATGGGGGTGTATAGCGAGCTGGAGCGAGATCGCATAATGAAAAACTGCGAGGAGCTCCTCTCGGTATGCAGCTACTACTACTTTTTTGCCTGCGAAGGCAGCGAAAATAGCAAGGGCATGGCATACGAGCGAGAGCTTGCAAGGCAGTTCGGCGTGAGGGAGCTGAAATTTAGTCTTTTCGAGTGAATTTGGGGGATTAAGGTGAATTCAAATCGTGCCGCAATTCTCGGGGGACAAGAAGGGAGCTACTTGCGAGGCGCCCCCTTCTTATCCCCCAAACCCCCAATTAACCCCGGCACGCTCAAGGTGCGAGCCTGCGGCTCGAGTTATTGCGCTGCGCGCGACGAATTGCTCCGCTCGCCTAAAGCGGGTTAACACTTATATTTTTATCTCGCATTTTAGCTCGAAATTTTTTCCATTTCACTCTTGATAGCCCCTAAATAGAGTGATTTTAACGGCGTTTATCCGTATAATACCGCCAAATTTCGAGACGGAGGCAGTATGAGACAAGGCATAAATAGCGTTTTAGAGCTAAATTTTAAGCAGGACGAAAAGGTAAAGGTTTCGCCAGTCGGCGAAGTGATAGGTCTTGACGGGCGCGCGTTTCGGATTGACGGCGCCGCACTGATAGCCTCCATAGAAAAAAACGCCCTTGATATCGCCCTTGATGAAAACCACAGCTTTGGCGCGGCTTTAGGGTGGTTTGATAAGGATAGTTTCGAGCTTAGAGATGGCGGGATTTACGCTAGCCTAAGCCTAAATAAAACGGGTGAGGAGCTTATCGGCTCGCGGGCGTATCGATACCTAAGCCCCGTTTTTGATATGGGAGAGAATAGACGGGTGATCGGGCTTGATAGCGTAGGGCTCGTAAATCGCCCAAATTTGCTAAATAATGCAATCAACTCAAAAGGAGAGGAAGAGATGGATAAAGAAATTTCGGAGCTTTCGGCAAAAATAGACGCCCTAGGCAAGCAAATAGAGGAGCTTAGCGCAAATTTTGCCGCTAGCAACAAAGCAGAGGCTGTAAACACAAAGCAAGACGATGCCGCAGAAAGCGAAGCGAATGCAAAAGAAAGTAACGCAATGGTGGAAAAGATTGCGGCGCTAGACGGACAGGTGCAAAAGCTTAGCTCCCTTTTGGGCGCGTTTTTCGGCAAAAAGGAGCTTCAAAAAAATAGCGCGTCCTCCTTGAGCGACGAGCAGAAAAAGGTGGCCTCTCTTTTAGGGCTTAGCGAAGAGGAATATGCAAGGGGGATTAAATAATGGCAAATTTTGAAGAGACATCGATCGGCTTTAAGGCGGTCTTTCAAAAGACCTTCAACGATACCAAAAGCGAGGCGGATGTTCTTGCTATGCGCATAGACAGCAACGATCTAAGCGAGAAATATGTTTGGCTAGGTAACTTTCCGATGATGAAAGAGTGGGTCGGCGATAGAGATATCAAAAAGTTCAAGGATTATGGCTATGCGCTAGAAAATCAGCCTTTCGAAGCTAGCGTTACGGTGCCAAATACTCATCTTGAATATGACAAAGTCGGGCTCTATAAACCTGCGATCGAACAGATGGCGTTCAATGCGAAAAAATTTGGCGGCGCGCTAGTGGCGAAAATTCTAGCCAACGCGGCCGACTCCACAAAGGGCAAATGCTACGACGGCAAGGCGTTTTTTGCCGCCGACCATGCATCTGGTAGTGATACCTATGCAAATAGCGGCACCGGCGCGCTGGATACGGCGCATCTTTTAGCTGCGGAGGCCTATATGATCAGCATCAAAGGCGACACCGGGCAAGCCCTGGGCGTAAGTCCGACGCATCTAATCTGCGGTCCTAAAAACCTTGCCGCGGCGATTACTGCGGTAAATAAGGAGCATTTAACCGCAGGCGAAACAAACCCTACTTTCAAGCGCTACAGCTTGCTCGTTTTGCCAGAGATCGCGGGCACCGAGTGGTATTTGATGGATCTAGGCAAACCGGTGCGCCCTTTCGTGCTTCAAGTTGCGAAAGATGGCGTCTTTGAGAGCAGCGACGACCATAAATTTATGAAAGACGCTGCACTATTTGGCTGCAAAAGCTTTATGAATGCAGGATACGCGTTATGGCAACTTGCCTATATGTCCACGGGAAAATAAGGAGATAAGATGCATTATTGTGCGGAGGATTTTTTAGAAGATGGACGAGGAATTTCTAAGCAGAGCGAGACAGAGTCTATTCAACAAGGCGGAAGTGAGCGAAGCTCTAGCGAAGCGAGCGATGGAGGAAGCCAGGGCACTGAGCAAGAAAAAGGCGATTCCGAAACCCTCGCTAATGGATCTGGCGATGTTTCGACTGAAGCTACTACTGAAAATAGAGCCGACGCAGCTGGATCAGATACTGGCAAACGAAGCCCTAAGAGAAGCGGCAGCAATAAAAAATGACGACGGCAGTGGCGGGATAATCAAGAGCGGGCAGCGCAAAAGCGAGCTGAATCAAATTTAGAACAAAGGAGAAAATATGGCTAGCAGTAGCGATTACGTAACCCTCGGCGGCGGCAAACTCTATATCGACGTCTATAAAGAGGGCAAACCTACGGGCAGATTTGAATACTTCGGGCTCAGCTCGGAGGTAAGCATAAAGACCGAGCTTGAGAAGCTCGAGCATACCAACACCGAGGGGGCGACGCAAGCGATCGATAAAACGATCGTGAAGAGCCAAAGCGCTACGATGAGTTTTAAAAGCGACGAAATTTCCATCAAGAATTTGGCTAGAGCCTATTTCGGCGAAACGTCGCAGAGCGGCAAGACGGCAAGCGTTAAAATTACCGACGCGAAAGCGGGCGATATCGTAGATTTGGGAGCCGTAGGCGGCAATCTGAGCGCCGCCGTAGGAGGCGGCGGTACCGCTCCAAAAAAGGATGAGGACTACAAGTATCACGAAAATAGCGGGATAGTAGAGTTTTTAAAAGACGTTTCGGGCGAGGTTACGTTGAGCCTGAGCGCCGGTATCCAAAAAGAAAAGATGAGCGCCTTTAAAAATAGCAAACTGGAGTGCGCGCTGATGTTTATCGGCGAGGCGGCGACGGGAAGCGCGATGAAAGCGACTTTTTATAAGTGCTCCTTAAGAGCGGACGGGGATTTTGCGCTCAAGGGCGATGATTGGCTCTCTATCAGCTTCAGCGTCGATATTCTCAAAGACGAAACCCGTGCGGCAGGAAACCAATTCTTTGAAATTTGCGCTCTTTAAGGATAGGATTATGCCTTTTTTGAACGCGCGGGCTTTGGGTTACGCTCTAATCGCAGTCTGCATGCTAAGCGCAGCGTGGATTACGAAGCTAAAATTTGAAATTTCGTCTCTTAATAGTGCCTATGCTTCAAAGCAGGCGGAGGCTCAAAGCTGCGCGGCAAATCTCAGCCTGCAAAACGCGGCGATAAAGTCGCTGCAAATTAAGGCAAGTGGGCTAAACGAGGATAAAATTAAGAGCGTTTCAAAAATTTACATTAAGGACAAAGGCTGTGAGAGTGAACTGCGGGCATATAAAATGCTTTTTAATAGCGCTTTTTAGCGTTTTTGCTCTTGGCGGCTGTGGGGCAAAAGAGCCGCAGATAAAGCAGGTATTCATCCCCGTAAAATGCAACCTAAAAATGCCGCTACGCCCCGCCGAAAGCTCGGATTTCGAAGCGCACAAGGCGCTAATGGCATATTTTCTAAAGTGCGAACAGATCGCAAAAGATTGCACACAGGGAGCGAATGAATGAGACCTGTTCTGCTCTATCTACTGCGCGCGGTGCTTTTGGTGATTTTCAATTTAGAGCTTTTTGCGCTACTTGAGCTTTTTATCCGCAATACGAATGTGCTATTTTTGGCGTGGTCGTGCTGCATAGGCATTAGCGGAGCACTTACGGCGTCTCCTGGGCGCTTGAGCCCACACGGCAAAGCATGAGAAATGGAGTATCTAGCTTATGTCTGTGCCGTCGGCGTCGCAGGCAGCATAGTAGCATGGTTTAGACAGCCTTCCGCAACCGAAAAATCGCCGGCGGTAGCGCTGCGCTCGTTTTTTACAAGGCTTTGCGACGGCTGTTTTAGCGCCTATATCATTTATGAGATCGCGTTTTTTTATGCCAAGGATATGCGCCTTAGCCTTGCGATTTGCGGCATAGGCGCGTTTAAAGGAAGCGGGATTTTAGATTTGGCGACAAGCTTTTTTAAAGAGAAATTTACTCTAAGAGACGATGAGGAACCTAGATGAAAGAGACGCTGGAGTATTTAAAATCTAAGCTAAATCTTACGGCGGTAGCGAATACGGCGCTTATAGATCAAAACGGCGATTATCTGATTTTTAGCGGCTTTGAGCGTATCAGCGCAAACGAAACGAGCCTGAAGTTTCAAATCGTTTTAGCGCGCAACACTTTAGATTGCGAAATTTACGAAATTTTAGATGAGATCATGGCGCTTAGCGACAAGCTTTTAAAAGATGAGGCCGCAAGCCGCGCCGTCATTTTAAAAAGCGCCGAGACGCAATTTATAAGCGAGAGCTTATACGCTTATATCTTTGAGCTGAATTACCCCCTAAAGCGGGTTAGATAGGAGCGAGAATGGATCTGTTTAAAAAAAAGACGTTGAAAAACGGCATTACGATTAGAGAATTATCCATCGGATTAATTTATAAAATTCAATCGGGCATCATCAAAAACGACGATATAGCCGAAATTTTAAAGCAGTGCTGCGATCTTAGCGCAGATAAGATTGAAAACCTAGGCTATAGCGCCGCAAATGAGCTTTATGAGGAAATTTTGCGCCTAACCTACGGCGATCTTACCGCAAGCGGCGAGGGCGGTAAAAAAAAATAACCTTTTGGATCTGCTACCTGCTAGAGCACGGCTTAGATAGGGCGTGGGAGTTTCCTTTTAGCTTCGCAAAAGAAGCAATAGAGGGCTTTTCGCAGATAGAGGGACAAAGGCTTAAAGAAATTTCTGCGGCAGTTAGAATCGCTCGCTTCGCGGACGACCGGGCGTTTAAAAAATTTATGAGCGAGGGAAGGGATGAAAGAAGCGGTATCGAAAGGCTTAAGGAATTTGCTAAAGCTTGATTTTTATGAGGCGCGGGTAAAGCTTATTCCGCTTTTTCGAGCAAGCTCACGCACAAAAGGCTCGTCTTTAGGCGAAATCCTAACTTCGGCTCGCTGCTCGCGGCTAAATTTATCTATATTTTTAAATATAAAAGCTAGCTCCGGGCGGCTTAGGCGCTCTTTCGCTTCGATTTTTGCGGCAATCTTTTGCGCCTTTTTGCGCGCAAAATACTCTTTTAACTGCGTCGCTATCGCAAGGCACATTAAAAAACCAAACAAGCCTTCGCCGTTTTTATCTGTAAAACCGAATAGATCCATTTGCTCGTCTCCTGAAAGCATATTATATCAAAATTTAAGGCAAAGCGCATGGCTGATTTGAAGATAAAAATAGGTGTCGAAGCAGACGCCAGCGGTGCCGAAAAGGTCAAAAAAGGGCTATCGGACGTAGAGGCTGCTGCACAAAAGGCGAGCAAAAGCACGGGTATACTCAAAAGCGCGCTAGATGGAATTAAATCCGACGCGTTTGCGAATTTGACAATCTCGCTGCGAGGGCTCAGCTCGGTTATATCTAGCGCTACTCAGGGTGTTAGGGAGTTTATCGCCGCCGGGCTAGAAAACAACACCACTATAGAGAATTTAAATGCTCGGCTAAGAAGCTTGATAAATGTCGCGGAAAAAAGCGGCAAGCTCGATCCTTTCGAGAAATGGAAGCTTAGCGGACAAAAGGCGAGCGCGGCTCTTGAGGAGCTTAAAAAGCTCGATAGCGAGCTAGATTTCAGCTCCAGCGATCTAGCCGCGATGTTTACGAGCTTTTATTCTACTGCTAGCTCGAATATGAGTCTAGAAAAGGCTCTCGCGCTATTTCGAAATATCTCATACGCAGCCCAAAGCTCGGGTGCGGATGTAAGCTCGCTAAAAGCGACGCTAGATAGCGTGGGCGCAGGCATTATCCAAACAAATACCGACTTCGGACGGTTTTTGAAATCCTTGGGGCTTCAAACCGAAAGTCTAAAGGCTGCGATAGAAAACGGCTCGTTTTTTGACGTGATGAACGAAAAGCTTAAAATTTTCGGCGAGCAAGCCTCCTTTAGCGCTCCGAAATTTGAAGCCCTGGTAAGTACCTATAAAGCGTCTATGGCGGAACTTCAAGGAGAGGCTACTAAGCCTTTGTTTGAGGGGCTTAAAAATTCCTTTGCCGAAATAAACGAATATCTCTCAAACGATACGACGCTTAGGCAGGCTTTGGCAAACTTCGGCGAGGGCATAAATGAGATCGCAAGCGGTATTTTCAACAAAGATACCTTCGAAGCTGCCGCTAATGCCGCGGCGCTGCTTGCAAACTCCATAGGCTCGCTTATAAAAGCAGCCTCCGCTTTAAGCGATATAGCTATGCCCGATTGGCTCGCCGGAGAAAAGGATGCAGGAGTTTTTTCTACCGCGGCAAAGGGGCTCGGAGAACTCGCCGAGGCTTTCAATAACATATTTTATATCCCCGCAAATCTTAAATTTGACCTGCCTTCATATATGCTTAAAGCGACGCAAAATACCAATGATTTTCGCAACAGCTTAGCAAATTTAGGCGTAGAATTAGAAAAGACGGGCAATGTATGGAACCTAGGCAAAAATGAAAATTTAAGCACGGAAGCTGCCGCAAAAGGGATAGCCGCCGCAGATGAAGCGCTTAGAGGGCTTAGAGCAAGCCTTGAGGGGCTAAAAGAGGTAAGGCTTGATAAGGTTGTAGAAGCGGACGCAAAAAATCAGATTGAACTGCAGATCAATCAAATAGAGAGACTTAAGCAGGGTCTTACCTCTATGGTGGATGCGCGCGAGGCTGCAAATAACGCGATTATAAACGACAATAAAAGGGTTTTAAACGAGTTTTTAAAGGATGCCGATGCGCGTATAAAAAGCCATGACCGCACTATCGCTTCGCTGCTTGCAAAGGAGCAAAGTTACAACTCGCAGCTAGAAAAGATGGCGCAGCAGCGAGTGGGTATAGAGGAGAAATACGCCCGCAGCCGTGAGAGCTTGGAATTTAGCGCTGCAGAAAAAATCCGCCTAGCCAATCAAGCCGGGATGAGCGAGGAAGCGAAATTCAACGACGATCGCCTAGCCCTATCCCGCTCACTTAGCGCAGCCAAAGAAGCGCTCAATAATAAAGATCTGGAAAGCTTCAAGCGCTACGCCGATCAAGCCTCTAAGCTAAACGATAGCTTGGGCGCACAAAAGAGCTTAGGAAGCGGCAAAAACGCGCAAACTATCAATAGAGCCTCAGACTATAAGAATACGGTAAATGAAATTTTGGCGTTAAACTTGAGCGCCAATGAGATGCAAAAAAATGCCGATCTTGCTGCTCATGACGCCAAGATGGCAAATATCGCCGCCGAAAAAGCGGCGGTAGAGGCTAGCTTGCAGAGTGAAAAGGCACTCTACAACGAGCTCATCGCACTAAAACAAAGGGCTGCAGAGGGTAAGATAGATTTTAGTGCCGAGGGATTTGAGGATGTAAAAACCAAAATCGCCGAGCTTAAAGACGCAATGAACGGAGGGGCTAGCATAAAGATAACCGCAGACGATGCGGCGGCGCAGGAAGCGAAAAAGAGCCTGCAAGCTCCAAGCTCAAGCATCCATACGATCGATCCGGATGCTAAAGCGGCGCAAAAGACGATCGAGACTCTTAAAAGGCCCACATCATCGGTCCATACGATCCATGTCAAAACCATAGGCGGAGGCAAGATAAAAGGCACGAATACCGCAGCTTTTGCTAGCGGCGGAGCGGTGGAGCTTTTTAGGCGATATAGCGGCAAGATCGCTGGGCATGATGCCGCAGGCAGGGATGATGTGCCTGCGCTACTAAGCAGAGGTGAGTTTATCCAAAACGTCAGAGCCGTGGACTACTACGGCGCTAAATTTTTTGCGAAGCTAAACGCTAGAGCGATCCCAAAAGAGAAGTTAGCCCACTTCGCTAGCGGCGGGCTTGTACTAGCTCGCCAAAACAGCGAGTTTATGCAAAGAATAGATATGAGCATAAGCTCCGCAGACGTTAGGAGGTTAGCCAATAGGCTCTCCGATAAATTCTATTCGATGATCGACAAAAAGCTTTTCAGGAATGGGCTTGACGCCGTTAGGTCATGGAGTGCGCAATATCCGGGATTTTTTAAAATTAAAGGGAACGATTATTTTACAAACTTCCGCGCTCTTGCCGAGGATCTATTATCCAGAGCGAAGCAGGGTCTAAACATAGAGGGTTATGCCGCCGAGTTTATAAAGCCGAATGCCGCTGCTGCTAAAAACGTAAATTTAAACTTCAATTTAGGCGGGGCAAGCTACAAAGCTCAAACCGACGAAGATACCGCCGCAGCGCTTCAAAGATATTTAAAAGGAGCTGGAGTATGAGACTAAAAGCCGTAGAAAACGTAAAACTCGACGAGCCTTTGTTTTTGCAAGACGAATTTAGAAACTACTCGCTAACAGCGGCAAGCGAGACCGCTATAAGCGGAGCGGAGATAGTATTTTTAAGGGAGCGCAAAAACAGAGCCCTCGTATTTTCCAGTGATGAGATCGCATGGCAAAGCAAAGCCTGCATAGACGCCCTAATCGCTCTAGCCGAAAGCTCTGCTGATAGCGAGCTTGTGCTGCTAACTGATACGGGGCAAATCAGAGCAAGGTTTGATTATACGGACGCTGCGGTGAGCGCAGAGCCGCTTTTTAAAAGCGCAGAGCCGCTCTTTTATCTGACGCTTAAATTCAGAGAGGTTTAAAAATTTTGAGAAGTGAAATTTTCAAAAACGGCGGGGCGCTTCCTAGCCGATGCGCGAAAAGATGGAAGTGCCCGCTCGCAGGGCGGGCTTAGCTCGCAAGGGAAATTAAAATATAAAGGAGTCAAAAATGGCGGGAATTGAATTTTATAAGGACAAAGAGTGCACGCAAAGAGTGGGAACAGGGGATAAATTACTTCCAAGTCCTAGAATTTCGATCTTTACCCCCTCGACTAAAACCGACGAAATGACGATTTATGCAAAGATTACGGATCTTGCCGCTACCTTTTATCCGCACGTAACGCTACTTTATGATAAGCGCGATATCGAATATCTAGGCTTAAACGCCGGGGGCGTCG
>ERZ773100.1248-NODE-1248-length-11926-cov-7.910875_pt1 | contig 11926 bp, 10 predicted proteins | sample MGYA00511119_ERZ773100 | MGnify/ENA primary metagenome ERZ773100 (study PRJEB29015, sample SAMEA2738000) | human oral metagenome | biome: human oral; feature: human-associated habitat; material: dental | place: China | collected 2111 ...
TGTTGGCGTCATCACCCCCATAGGGCAGGTCGCCGCCGTTGTCCTGCATGTCCAGACCAGGGCGCGCCATGCCGGGCGAGGGCGACATCGGATAGGTACCAGGGGCATTCATTCCCTGCATGTCGCCCTGCATCTGGCCGCTGCCGTCGTCCATCATTCCATCGGCCGGAGTGCCCATGTCACCTTCGGCGGGCGCCGTGCCATCGGGCGCATGGCCGTCGGCGTAGGGGGCATGCGCGCCCGAGCCGGCAATGCCGTCCTCGCCATCACTGCCGCCTTCGGCCGGCTCGATGCCTTCAGGCATGCCCCCTTGCGGCAGGCGGGAGTTCCCGGCGCTGCTGGTGAGGATGTCCAGGCTGTAGCGGGCCGGGGCGGGAAACTCGATCTTCCGGCCGTTGTGGTCGATGATCACCTTGTCATCCAGCACGGCCTTCAGCACCGAGCCGTTGCCCAGCTTCTGGTTGACCGCGTAGGCCGCCACCGGACGCTCGTTGATGCCCAGCACCGCCACACCCCGTGCGCCGGCCTGCAGCACGCCCAGCACCTTCACATCGATGGGAGGCGGGGCGGTATCGACCGTTTCCGTGTTGCGTGCACCAAACAATTTGCTGGCAATCGGTAAAGGTGGGCGATTGTTGTCACCGATTGCATCATTGGGCGCAATGGCGCCGCGCGGCGCCAGCAATTGCATGGCCCAGTAGGTGACGATGCTGATCAGCAGCAGGAAAAGCAACAGCGAAAGCAGTCGGATGACGGCAGAGGAACTCCGCATGGTGAGGTCGTCTCAAGGAATGGGGCGTAACGCCGTGCGCCCGGAGGCGCAGACAGTGGCTGCTATCATACAAGCCAGTTACGGCAGAGGAAGAATCTGCTTCAATCGTCCGATGTTAAAACCACCCAGGACACTCTGCGAGAAAAACGCTGGTATGAAAACACGTGTCTCCGCACCGACGGCAAACATGACCGACACACGGTTGGCCGCAGTCTCTTCGGCACCGCGCCTGCAAGCCGCACGCGGCAGCCGGCGTCGCGCCCACGGTTTCACCCTCATCGAACTCATGGTGGTGGTGATGATCCTGGGCGTGCTGGCAGCGCTGGTGGTGCCGCGCTTCATGTCGCGGCCCGACGAGGCCCGCGCCGTGGCCGCCAAGGCCGATATTGCCGCCATCATGCAGCAGCTCAAGCTGTATCGTCTGGACAACGGCCGCTATCCCACCACCGAGCAGGGGCTGGATGCACTGGTCAACCGTCCCACCTCCGGGCCTGCGGCCAAGAACTGGAAGGCCTATCTGGACAAGGCGCCGGTCGACCCCTGGGGCAAGCCCTACCAGTACCTGAATCCGGGCGTGCACAGTGAGATCGACGTGTTCTCCTACGGCGCCGACGGCGTGGCCGGTGGCGAGGCGGGTGATGCCGACATCGGCAGCTGGGATCTCTGACGAGGCCCTGATGGCGCCCGTCGCTGGCGGATGGGCGCCTGCCGTCGTGTTGCGCAGGCAGCGCATGCGCCGCGCACGCGGCTTCACGCTTGTCGAGCTGATGGTGGCGCTCATCATCATCGGTGTCGTGCTGTCGATGACGGTCATTTCCGCCTCGCCCAGTCCGCTGCGCGCCCTGGAAACCGATGCCGAACGCCTCAGCCAGCTGTTTTCGCTGGCGCGCGAGGAAGCCCAGATACGCGGCGCCCCCATCCGTTTCGAGAACACCCGTGACCGCTACCGCTTCATCATCTTCAAGGACAGGCAATGGCGTCCCATCGAAGATGACACACATCTGCGCGCTCGTCAGTGGGAAAGCCCCACTCGGGTACGTGTGGAGAAGGCGGACGGTTCGGATATGCTGGAATTCGGACGTGACATGATCGAACCACCGTTTCGCGTGATCCTCACGCGCGATGCAGGTTCCGTCGAGATACACGCCAACGGGCTGGGCATCTTCGAGGTGCAGCGCCAGCCGCCTTCGCAGTAAGTCATCCCTGCCACGCCTGTCTGCGCCCCTTGCGGGGCGTTTCGTTTCTGATCAATGCCCCTTTTCTTGCAGCCCACCATTTCCAGTAGGTCCGCGTGCCTGTCCGGCAGGACGGGCAGGGCTGCACACCGGGGCTTCACCCTCATCGAGGTGCTGGTGGCGCTCACCATCATCTCCATCGCGCTCATGGCCTCGCTGCGGGCCGTGGGTTCCATCACGGCCAGCTCGGCCGATCTGCGCGCCCGCACGCTGGCCCAGTGGAGCGCCGAGAACCGTCTGACCGAGATCCGCGTGCGGCACGAGTTCCCCGCCGTGGGGCGTCGCAACTTCGACTGCCCGCAGGGTGACCTGACGCTTCTCTGTCAGGAAGATGTCTACACCACGGCCAACCCCAATTTCCGCCGCATCGAGATCCAGGTCTTTGATCCCGCCCAGAGCGGGCAGACCGTGGGCGGTTCGCGCGAAGGCGGGCGGCTGGCACGACTGCTGGGCTTTGCGGTCGTCGACAACAACACGGTGCGCTGACCATGATGCTGCGCACCTTGCCCCATTCGTCGCGCCGTGTGGCCGGCTTCACGCTCATCGAGCTGCTGGTGGCGGTGGCGCTGCTGGCCATCCTGGCCGTGCTCAGCTGGCGCGGGCTGGACGCCGTGGTGCAGAGCCGCGAGCGGCTGGTGACCGAATCCGACGAGCTGCGTTCGCTCACGCTGGCGCTGGCGCAGCTGGAAGAAGACCTGCTGGGTACCTGGCCGGTGAAGAACCTGGGCGGCGGCATCCGTCCCATCCGTGTGGTGCAGGACCAGGGCGGCGCGGGTGGTGCGGCCTCGCAGTCGATGATGCTGGTGCGCGAGATTGCCCGTACTGGCCACGCCACGCGTCTGCAGCGGGTGGTCTACCAGGTGCGCGACGGCCGCCTGGAGCGCGGCTTCAGCGAATGGCAGCGCAGCGCCGGCTCCGGCGGCCAGGTGGGAGGTGCCGTGCAGTCGCTCATCTGGCAGCCCATTCTCATGGACGTGCGCTCGATGCGCGTGCGTGGCTGGGTCAACAACAGCTGGATGGGGGGCAGCCAGCTGCAGGCCTACACCAGCCGGAACAACGAGAGTGGGGGCCAGGACAAGAACGACCCCTACGGCAACAGCGCCTATCCCAATCTGCCCGCCATCACGCCCACCACACCGCCTGAAGTGGCCGAGAACATCCGGGCCGCCCGACGCATTGCCGACGAACAGCAGGATCGGTTGGGCCTGAGCGGCGTCGAGGTGCTCATCGAGCGCACCAATGGCCAGCGCTTCCTGCGCATCTACTCCATCCGGGATTGATCGCCATGACCCGTCCCGTTCCTGTCTTCCGTCCTGTTTTCAGCCGCCTGCAGCGGGGCGCAGCCATCGTCACCGCACTGCTGGTGGTGGCGCTGGCCACCGTCATCGTCTCCTCGCTCTTCTACCGCGAGAGCGTGGCCATCCGTTCCATCGAGAACCGCGCCACGCTGGCGCAGACGCGCTGGATCGAGCGTGCCGTCATCGACTGGGCCAAGGTGATCCTGCGCAACTCGCACCGCGACTACGACTGGTCCGGCTCCATCTGGGCCACGCCGGTGGCCGAGACGCAGCTGGACGAGACCGTCACCGGCGGGGCGAAGGTGGGTGATTCCTCGCGCCAGGCCATGCTGGCCGGCCGCATCCGCGACGCGCAGGCCCGCTTCAATGTCAACGCCCTCGTAACGCAGGATGCGGGCAGCGCCAATACCCAGAACGGACAGTCTGGCAACAATGGCCAGTCGGGCAATAATGGCAATCCCGGCAACAACGCCACGAACGCAGAAAATGCCGATGTCTCGGTGGCGCACGTGGTGGCGCTCAAGCGACTGATGGGCATCCTGTCGCTGCCCGAGAACCTGGTGGATCGCATCCTCACGCGTGTGCGCAAGGTGGCAGCGCAGAAGCGTCAGGGCCGCAGTGGCGGTGAGGACTGGGTGATGCCGCTGCAGCGTTTTGACGATCTGCGCGATCTGCCCGGCTTCTCGGACGAAGTGATGAAGAAGCTGGAGCCGCACGTGACCGTCCTGCCGAGCGACGCACGCACCGTCAACGTCAACTCGGCCACGGCTGAGGTGCTGGAGGCGGTGGCGCGTACCTGGAACCCGGCATCGATCCGCAGCTTCATTGCCAACCGGGACGTGGCCCCGGCGCGAAACCTGTCGGATCCGGCGTTGGGACTTGTTGCAAATAGCCCACTCGACACGACGCTTGTCGCGGTGAAGTCGGATTATTTCATCGCCGACGGCATCATTCGCTACGACCGCGTCGAATCTGAAACCCAAACCTTGCTCAAGCGCCTCGATACGGGGGGTGTACTGGTGATATGGCGTCACAGCAATTGAAACGGCATCAGGCCGTCATCTGGTTACCGCCGCGCAGCGCCGGCGAAGCCGTCCTCAGCAGTGGGCGGCCGGTGTTCCATGCGCAGATTGGCGGTGACGACGAGTCCGAGCGCCGTCTCGTGTCGCTGGAGGCGCTGGAAGGCGTGCGCCAGGTGTGGCTGATCGCGGACGCCCGAGACGTGGCGCTGATCACCGCACCGGTGCCGCCGCTGTCGGGCAAGCGCCTGAAGCAGGCGCTGCCCAACGTCATCGAGGAATACGTGCTGCAGGATCCGGCGCGCTGCCTGATCGTGCCGGGCCCCGTGCTGCCTGATGGCCAGCGGGTCATCGGTGTCATCGACGCGCACTGGGTCGACGCCGTGCTGGCGGCATTCAAGACGGCCGGCATCCGCGTCGAGGCCCTCTGGCCGGGGCAGCTGGTGCTGCCCTGGGAGGCCGGCAAGTGGACGGTGCTCGTCTCGGACGACAACCTGACGGTGCGCACGGGCGAATGGGCCGGTACTGGCTGGGCGGCGGGCGAGAGCGAATCCGCCCACCGCGAGACCGCCAGTGCTCTGCTGTCGGGCAAGCTGATAGGGCCGCCTCCGCCGCGCGTCAATGTCTGGCTGGGGCAGCAGGAATGGCGCTCGCCCATGAAGGTGGCAGCCATCCCTTCAGATACCAAGCTTGATTTCATGTCGGTGCCGCTGGTGCGCAATGCGCCGCTGGATCTGCTGGCGGCGCGCAATGCCGGTCTCCGGACCATGCTCTCGCGCATCGACTGGCGGCTGTGGAAGGGCGTGGGGGCACTGGCGGGCGCCGTGCTGGCCGCGCTGATCGTAGGCATCAACCTGCAGTGGCTGCAGATGCGCGCCGAAGCCTCGGGTCTGCAGGACGCCATCCGTGCACGCTTCCACGATGCCTTCCCCAATGCCGCCATGGTGGATCCGGTGCTGCAGATGCGCCGCAACATCAACGACCTGCGTCTCAAGAGCGGTCGCCCGGGGCCGGATGACTTCGTGCCGCTGCTGGCGCGCTTTGCGCAGGCCGTGGGCGAGCGGGGCCCCGGTACCATCGAGGCGCTGGAGTTTCGCGAGGGCACGATGAAGATCCGCTTCGTCGACGAGGTGGGCACCAACGACACGATGCGCGAGGCTCTGGTGCAGGATGCCGCACGTCTGGGGCTCTCGCTCACCTTTGACAACCCGCGGGATCCCACCGCGCGACTCACTCCGCAGGGAGGCCGCTGACATGCTGGAGAACCTGTTGCAGAAATGGGCGTCGCTGGCGCCCCGCGACCGGCGGATGCTGATCATCGCCGGCTGCTTCCTGCTGGTCATCATCTTCTGGCAGGTGCTGCTGGAGCCGGCCTGGGTGGGGCGCCAGCGCCTGCAGAAGACGCTGCCCACGCTGCGCGCCGATCTGGCGCAGATGGATCACATGGCGGCCGAGGCGCGTGATCTGGCCAGTGCCGCCGATGCGCCGGCCGAGACGGTGGCGCAGGTGACGGTGCGCCTGGAGCAGTCGCTGCTCGCGCGCGGCATGGACAAGGAAGCGGCCAAGGTGCAGGCGCAGGGCGACATCATCGAGGTGCGCTTCCACCAGGCCCCGTTCGAGAACTGGATTTACTGGCTGGATGCAGCCGTGCGCGAGACGCGCACCCGCATCGTCGACCTGTCGGTCACCCGCGAATCCCCGGGAGTATTCAGTGGCCGTCTGGCCTTGGAGATGGCACGCCGTGGCAAATGATTCCCGTCGATCCAAATCGGTGAAGCCGGCCTGGTTCGGCCCCTGGAGCAAGGGTCGCATCGCCCTGTGGACAGTCCTGAGCCTGCTGGTGGCGCTGGTGACGGCGCTGGTGCTGGCGCCGGCCTCCATGGCCGACTGGGGCCTGAAGGTGGCCACGCACGGCCGGGTCCGTCTGGCCGATGCCAGCGGCTCGATCTGGCATGGCCAGGGCAAGGTGGTGCTGGTGGATGTGGCCGCACTGGCCGCGCGCGAGCGTGACAAGCCCGATGCCGTGCTGCCGCTGCCGGGCGTGCTGGTGCCGGGCACCATCCGCTGGGACATCCAGGTGCTGCCGCTGCTCATCGGTCGCGTGCAGGTGCTGGCCCGCCATGACAGCATGGCGCAGCCCGTCGAGATTTCCGGTACCTTTGCAAGACCGCGCTTTTCTGCCGGCAGCATCCGTCTGCCCAATGTCAGCCTGTCGCGTCTGGGTTCGCCCTGGAGCACCGTGCAGCCCACGGCCTCGCTGGCGCTGTCCTGGGAGTCGTTCGAGATCGTCAACGGCAAGGCCAACGGCGTGGCCTCCATCGAGCTGCGCGACGTGGCCTCGGCCCTCACGCCCGTGCGGCCGCTGGGAGCCTACCGGCTCGACATTGACGGCCGCCAGGCCGACACGATGCTGAACATGTCATCGATCGAAGGCCCGCTGCGTTTGAGCGGGGAAGGTGTTTTCAATCCGAGTCACGGACTGCGTTTCACTGCCTGGGCAGAAGTCGACGAGTCTGAACGTCTGAAGCTGGCGCCCCTGGTACGCTTGCTGGGGCGGCAGGAAGGGACTCGTACCATGATCAAGATAGGAGCATGAAGTTGCGCCATTCGTCCAAACTCCTGGCTCAGGCCCTGCTGGTGGCGGCCACGGTACCGGCCCTTGCGGCGCCGGCCCAACCGCCTGCACACAAGGTTACCAGCGGCCAGATCAACCTCAATTTCAAGGATGCCGAGGTCGATTCGGTCATTGGCGCCTTCGGCCATCTGCTCAACAAGTCTTTCGTGATCGACCCGCGCGTGCGCGGCAAGATCTCGCTGGAAACGCCGCGTCCGGTCAACCGTGCGCAGGCCTTCGCGCTGCTCAAGACCGTGCTGCGCCAGCAGGGCTTTGCCATCGTCGACCTGGGTGACCTGTACAAGGTGGTGCCCGAGGCCGATGCCAAGCTCCAGTCCGGTCCGGTGGAGATCGGTGCTGCGTCTGCCCGCGACGGCGACGAGGTCATCACCCAGGTGTTCCAGCTCAACCACGAGTCGGCCAACAACATGATCCCCGTGTTGCGGCCGCTGGTTTCGCCCAACAACACCATCACGGCCTTTCCGGGCAACAACACGCTCATCATCACCGACTACGCTGCCAACCTGAAGCGGCTGTCCAAGGTCATCGCCACGCTGGATAGCCCGCGTCCGGCGGCCGAAGTGCAGGTGGTGGTCATCAAGAACTCCATTGCCAGCGACATTGCCGTGGCCGTGTCCAAGCTGATGGACGAGAGCAACCGGGGCGGTGGCGGCGGTCCGGGTGCCAGCTCCGATCCCACCCAGCGCGTGGTGGTGATGGCCGATCCGCGCACCAACTCGGTGCTCATCCGCAGCGCCAATGCCTCCAAGCTGGCGCTGGCCCGCTCGCTGGTGGAGCAGCTGGACCGGCCTGCCAATGCCGACCAGGCCAACATGCGCGTGGTCTACCTGAGGAACGCCGAGGCCACCAAGCTGGTGGAGGTACTGCAGGCCGTGCTCTCGGGTGAATCGAACGGCAGCAACAATGGCTCGGACAGCAGCTTCGGCAGCAGCAGCCGCAACCGCAACAGCAGCGGCAGCATGTTCGGCGACAGCAGCTCGTCCTCGTCGGGCCTGTCTTCGTCCTTCGGCGACGGCGACAGCAGCAGTGGCAGCGGTGGCGGTCTGGGCAGCCAGAGCGGCATCAATCGCGACCGCGGCAACCAGGGGCCGATGTCCATCAAGGCGGGTGGCGCCATCATCGCGGCCGACCCGGCCACCAACTCGCTCATCATCACGGCGCCCGAGCCGGTGTATCGCAACATCCGTGGCGTCATCGACCAGCTCGACAGTCGCCGTGCCCAGGTCTACATCGAGTCGCTGATCGTCGAGGTCAAGGCCGACACGGTGGCCGAGATGGGCATCCAGTGGCAGTTCGGTACCAGCCGGCCCGGCCAGAGTTCCGTGGTGGGCGGCACCAACTTCGGCACTGGCGGCAGCAACATCCTGAACGTCACGCAGAACCCGGCTGCGGTGGCTGCTGCCGGTGGTCTGAATGTGGGGGTGGTGCGCAATGGCGTGAGCCTCTTCGGCCAGAACTTCCTGAACCTGGGCCTGCTGGCCCGGGCGCTGGAAACCGAGACGAACAGCAACATCCGCGCCACGCCGAACCTGCTCACGCTCGACAACGAGGAGGCACGCATCATCATCGGCCAGAACGTGCCCTTCGTCACGGGCCAGTACGCCACCACCAACAACACGCTGTCCAGCCCGTTTCAGACCATCGAGCGCAAGGACGTGGGTACCATGCTGCGCGTGCGGCCACAGGTTTCCGAGGGTGGCACCGTCAGGATGGAGATCGCCCAGGAGATCTCCGCCGTGGTCGACACCTCCCAGCCGGCCGGCATCATCACCAACCGGCGTGCCATCGATTCCAACGTGCTGGTCGACGATGGTCAGATCGTTGTGCTGGGTGGCCTGATCGAGGACACCGTGGAGGGGGGCATCAGCAAGGTGCCGCTGCTGGGCGACATCCCGGGGCTGGGACGCCTGTTCCGCTATGACAACCGCAAGCGCGTCAAGACCAACCTGCTGATCTTCCTGCGCCCGGTGGTCCTGCGCAGTGCCGACCAGGCCTGGGACGTGACGGCCAACCGTTACGACTACATCAACCAGCGCAGTCAGGATGCACGCATGCCCACGCCGTTCGGCATGGTCGACGTGAAGCAGCCCGAGCTGGATCCGCTGCCGCCGCGGCCGGGCAGCCCCAATGCCAGGCGCGTGTCGCCGGCGCGCGAGCCGGGCATGATGCCGGGATCGGCCGAAGAGGCCAAGAGCCTGGGCGTGGTGCCGGCCAACTCGCTGCGTGCCCCGCAGCCCGACATGTCCAGCCTGATGAACACGGCGCCGCGTTCCCGCCAGGTCCGTCGTGGGAACGGCGAGGATGCACGCCGGAGCGTGGCCAACGATGGTCGGCAGCAGCCTGTCCCGGCCGTGCGCACTACCGGCAGCTTCCGTTCGCTGGACGATGCGGTGCGTGTCCAGCAGCAGGCCGCACGCCCGCAGAATGCCACGCCTGAGCCCGTGCAGCTGCGCAACCAGGTCGAAGTGAACGTAGATTGAGATTGATCCAGACATAGCAGGCGATACGACGAATGGCTTCGGTTTCCCCCGCGCGCTACGTGCCCTATGGTTTTGCCCGTGCCCACCAGATCCTGGTGTCGGCACTGAGCGATGATGCGCTGGAGGTCTGGGTGGGTGACAACACCCCGGCCACTGCGCTGGCCGAGCTGTCGCGCTCGCTGAAATACCGGCTGGTGCCGGTGGTCAAGCCGGCCGACGAGCTGAGCAGCGCCATCTCGCGCGCGTACTCGCAGCAGGAGGGATCCGCTGCCTCGGTGGTGGATGAGGTGGGCGGCGACATCGACCTGTCGCGGCTGATGCAGGACCTGCCCAAGGTGGAAGACCTGCTGGAGTCCGAGGACGACGCGCCGATCATCCGGATGATCAACGCGCTGCTTACCCAGGCTGCCCGCGACAACGCGTCCGACATCCACATCGAGCCCTTCGAGACCTATTCGATGGTGCGCTTCCGGGTGGACGGCACGCTGCGTGACGTGGTGCGGCCCCGCCGCGAACTGCACGCGGCACTGGTCTCGCGGATCAAGATCATGGCCAGCCTCGACATCGCCGAGAAGCGCCTGCCGCAGGATGGCCGCATCACGCTGCGCATCGGTGGCCGGCCCATGGACGTGCGGGTCTCCACGCTGCCCACCGGCCATGGCGAGCGCGCCGTGCTGCGTCTGCTCGACAAGGAAGCAGGGCGGCTGGACCTGGCCCGGCTGGGCATGAGCCCGGACCTGCTGCGTCGCTTCGACCATCTCATCGCACAGCCACACGGCATCGTGCTGGTGACGGGCCCCACCGGCTCGGGCAAGACCACCACGCTGTACGCGGCGCTCTCGCGGCTGGACTCCAAGTCCACCAACATCCTGACGGTGGAAGACCCCATCGAATACGACCTGGATGGGGTGGGGCAGACGCAGGTGAACGCGCGCATCGACATGACGTTTGCCAAGGCGCTGCGCTCCATCCTGCGCCAGGACCCGGACGTGGTGATGATCGGTGAGATCCGCGACGTGGAGACCGCTCAGATTGCCGTGCAGGCGTCGCTGACCGGCCACCTGGTGCTGGCCACGCTGCACACCAACGATTCGGTGTCTGCTGTCACCCGACTCATCGACATGGGCATCGAGCCCTTCCTGCTGTCGTCCAGTCTTATCGGCATCATGGCGCAGCGGCTGGTGCGCAAGCTCTGCCCCAGCTGCCGCACCGAAGATACCGTCACCGGCAAGTGGCGCCCCGTGGGGTGCCTGGCCTGCAACCGCACCGGCTACCAGGGCCGTACCGGCATCTACGAGATCGTCACCGTCGACGACGAGATGCGCAGCCTGATCCACAAGAGCGCCGGCGAAGGCGAGTTGCGTGCTGCTGCGCGCGCCAACGGCTTCCGCTCGATGCGTGAGGACGGTCAGCGCTGGATCGATGCCGGCATCACCTCGCAGGACGAGGTGGTGCGCGCCACCCGCGACTGAGGCCGCCCGTTGCCGATGTCCGTTGTTTCCTCCTTTCGTTGACCGACCATGCCAGCCTATCGTTTCCAGGCGGCCGATGCCGCCGGCGTCCTGCACCGGGGCATCGTCGATGCCGATTCCAGCCGCCAGGCACGCGCCATCATCCGTGAGCGCGGCCAGACCCCCATCGAGGTGGTGGCGCTGTCGGCCGAGCAGAACGCCGGCCACATCAACCTGGGCGGCCGCCTCAAGGATGCCGACCTGGCGCTGTGCACCCGTCAGCTCTCCAGCCTGCTGACCGCCCGCCTGCCGCTGGAAAAGGCACTCAACGCCGTGGTGGAGCAGGCCGAATCGGCCCGCGTGCGCGAGCGCTTTGCCGCCGTGCGCAGCGACGTGGTGAGCGGCCAGACGCTGACCGCCGCCATGGCCAAGTTTCCGCGCGATTTCCCGGACACCTACCGGGCCCTGATCAGCGCCGGCGAACAGTCCGGCGATCTGGCGCAGGTGATGTCGCGGCTGGCTGCCTACGTCGAGAACCGCACCCAGCTGGTCAGCAAGGTGAAGATGGCCTTCACCTACCCGATCATCGTGGCGGTCGTGGCGGTGCTTGTCATCATCGCGTTGCTCACCTATGTGGTGCCGCAGGTCGTGCAGGTCTTCAATCAGACCCGCCAGGACCTGCCCCTGCTCACGCTCATCCTGATCCGCACCTCCGACTTCATCCGCAACTGGGGCTGGTTGGTGCTGCTGGGCCTGGGCGGCGCCTGGGCTGCCTTCCACTATTCGCTCAAGGCCCCCACCGCGCGACTGTCCTTCCACAGCAAGCTGCTGAACATGCCCATGTTTGGCCGGCTCATTCGCGGCATCAACGCCGCGCGCTTCGCCTCCACGCTGGCCATTCTCACCGCCAGCGGCGTGCCGCTCATCCGTGCCCTGGAGGCCGGAGCCGACACGCTGAACAACACCGCCATGAAGGCCGAAGTGCGCGAGGCCCTGGGCCGCGTGCGCGAGGGCGCACCGCTGGCGCGTGCCCTGG
>ERZ773100.1251-NODE-1251-length-11893-cov-3.940193_pt1 | contig 11893 bp, 9 predicted proteins | sample MGYA00511119_ERZ773100 | MGnify/ENA primary metagenome ERZ773100 (study PRJEB29015, sample SAMEA2738000) | human oral metagenome | biome: human oral; feature: human-associated habitat; material: dental | place: China | collected 2111 ...
TTCTGACATTTTTGTTTACCTTGTTTTTAAAATAAAAAATTCTGAGAAATGTGACCGCACTTTAGAGTCCGGCTTTCAAACTTGCTTCAATAAAACGATCTAAATCACCGTCCAATACGGCTTGAGTATTACGATTTTCTACGCCGGTGCGCAAATCTTTAATGCGGGAATCGTCCAACACATAAGAACGGATTTGGCTGCCCCAGCCAATATCGGATTTACTTTCTTCCATTGCCTGTTTTTCAGCATTTTTCTTCATCATTTCCATTTCAAACAATTTTGCTTTTAACTGTTTCATGGCTTGATCTTTATTTTGATGTTGTGAACGTCCATTTTGACATTGCACCACAATACCGCTCGGCATATGGGTAATGCGCACCGCACTTTCGGTTTTGTTGACGTGCTGACCGCCCGCACCGGAGGCGCGATATACATCGATGCGCAAATCGGCAGGGTTGATTTCAATATCAATATCGTCATCAATTTCCGGATAGACAAAGGCTGCGCTGAATGACGTATGACGGCGGTTGTTCGAATCGAACGGGCTTTTACGCACCAAGCGATGAATGCCGGTTTCCGTGCGTAGCCAACCATAAGCATATTCGCCGCTCACGCGAATGGTGGCGGATTTTAAGCCTGCCACATCGCCGTCGGAGACTTCTATGAGTTCGGTTTTGAAACCTTTGCTTTCCGCCCAACGTAAATACATACGCAACAACATTTCTGTCCAGTCTTGCGCTTCAGTACCGCCGGAGCCCGCTTGTAAATCCACATAGCAATCGCAGGCATCGTGTTCGCCGCTGAACATGCGACGGAATTCCAGTTTTGCGAGTTGTTGTTCTAGTTCGTTTAATTCTGCAACAGCTTCATTGAAGGTGTCTTCGTCTTCCGCTTCTAAGGCGAGTTCCAACAAGCCGTCTACATCTTCTAAACCTTGCTCAAGATTTTTAATCGTGTTTACGACTTGTTCAAGAGAAACGCGTTCTTTGCCGAGCGCCTGCGCTTTCTCTGCGTCGTTCCATACATCAGGCTGTTCCAATTCGGCGTTGACTTCTTCTAAACGCTCAACTTTCGCATCGAAGTCAAAGATACCCCCGAAGCACGGCAGTGCGGTCGGCTAAATCGGTGATTTTATTTTTGATAGGATTGATTTCAAACATGATAAATACACTCAGTCACAAAGCGTCGGATTATATGTCATTTTACGTATTATTAACAGTGCAATGCTTGCAGAAATTACGAATCTCTTTATAATTTCGCCCGGTTTTATTTAACAAATTTAGGAACAAAAAATGAAGAAAATTTTAACTACGTTTTTATTTATCGCCGCCTCCAATGCGGTGCTCGCGGACGATGTCGCGATTAAGAACAAATTGCAAGCTCTTGGCGCGCAAAACATTGAAATCAATGCTTCGCCGATTGCCGGTATTAAAACCGTAATAACCGATGAGGGAATTCTTTATATTACCGAAGACGGAAAATATGCGCTCCAAGGTAAACTTTACGAATTAACCGCTAAAGGGCCGCTTGATGTAAATGGTAAGATGTTGATAAATAAGCTGAATTCATTTAAAAATGAAATGATTATTTATCCGGCAAAAAATGAAAAACATGTTGTAACCGTATTTATGGATATCACATGTCATTATTGCCATTTATTACATCAGCAAATCAAAGAATATAACGATCTCGGCATTACCGTGCGTTATTTAGCATTTCCGCGGGCGGGTATGAATGCTGAAAGCGCGAAACAAATGGAAGCGATTTGGACGGCGAAAGATCCCAGCTTTGCCTTGAATGAAGCGGAAAATGGCAATTTGCCGAAGGAAGTGAAAACGCCGAATATTGTGAAAAAACAATACGAACTTGGCATTCAGTTCGGTGTAAAAGGCACGCCAAGTATTGTCACTTCAAGCGGCGAAGTGATTGGTGGTTACTTAAAACCGGCCGATTTATTGGCGGCGTTAGAAGGATAATTTAGGTGGGCAATAGCCCACCGATTTATTTATAGCAATTAAATTCTTACTCTATTATTGTCGTGAACAAACTCATCAAACGTCGCGAAATTCCCGTCGGAGAAGCTGTTTCGGAAGCACCGTTGTTGGATCGTCTTTATCGCGCACGCCACATCAAAAACAGTCAAGAATTAGACCGCACTTTAAAATGTATGCTGAACCCGAATAAACTTCATGGCATCGAACGCGCTGTGGAATTATTGTTGGAAGCATACCAGCAACAGCAAAAAATCATTATTGTCGGCGATTTCGATGCGGATGGCGCCACCAGCACCGCATTGACGGTGCTCGCATTGCGTCAGCTGGGCTTTAATGATGTGGATTATTTACTACCGAATCGCTTTGAACAAGGCTACGGCTTGAGCATTCCGGTGGCGGAAATGGCGCTGGAAAAAGGCGTGCAACTTTTAATGACGGTGGATAATGGCGTATCTTCGTTTGACGGCATTGCGTTTTTAAAAGAAAAGGGCGTGCGCGTTTTGGTTACGGATCACCATTTGCCGCCGGATACGTTGCCACCGGCTGATGCGATTGTTAATCCGAATTTAAACGACTGCGCTTTTCCGTCGAAATCCTTAGCCGGCGTGGGGGTGGCATTTTATTTAATGTTGGCGGTGCGTGCCGAATTTCGCAATTTAGGGATTTTCAGCGCAGAAACGCAACCTAATTTCACCGAATTGCTTGATCTCGTCGCGCTTGGCACCGTTGCCGACGTCGTTCCGCTTGATCAAAATAACCGCATTTTAATCCATCAAGGTTTACTGCGTATTCGTGCCAAGCGTTGTCGGCCGGGGATTATTGCCTTGGCGGAAGTGGCGAATCGCAATCCGGAACAATTTTCCACCGCTGATCTCGGATTTTCTATCGCACCTCGTCTTAATGCGGCGGGACGTTTGGATAATATGTCGCTTGGTGTGGAATTATTGCTCGCCAAGAATATGCAAAGCGCGCGCGAATTAGCACTCGATCTTGATCAGCTCAATCAAACCCGCAAAGAAATTGAAGCAGGAATGAAATTGGAAGCGCTAAAAATTTGCCGGAATTTTACCGGATTTTCCAATGAATTACCGATGGGCATTGCGCTTTATCAGCCGGATTGGCATCAAGGCGTGCTAGGCATTGTATCGTCGCGTATTAAAGATCAATATCACCGCCCCGTCATTGCGTTTGCGCAAGATGGCGAGGGTGTGCTGAAAGGTTCGGCGCGTTCTATCGAAGGCCTACATATGCGTGATGTATTAGAGCGTATTTATTCGCAGCAGCCGAATATGATTTTAAAATTTGGCGGACATGCGATGGCGGCGGGATTGACAATTCGCGAGGAATGTTTCGATGATTTTCGACGAGCGTTTAATCAAGCCGTTACCGATTGGTTGGACGAAGAACATTTACAAGGCGTAATTTGGAGCGATGGCGAATTGCGCGAAGACGAATTTACTCTGGCAACGGCGGAATTGTTAAAAGCCGGTGGGCCTTGGGGACAAGCGTTTCCGGAACCTTGTTTCGACGGGGAATTCAACATTTTAGAGCAGCGTGCTATCGGGCAAAATCAAAATCACTTAAAAATGTTGGTGGAGCCGAAACGAGGCGGGCCACTTTTAGATGCCGTCGTCTTTAATATCGACCCGCGATTATATCCTGATTTATCCATTAAACAGGCGCGTTTAGCCTATAAATTGGATATTAACGAATTTCGCGGCAATCGTAGTGTGCAATTATTAGTGGATTATATCGAACCCATCGATGGCTAAAACAATGTCATGGCGGACAGCATTGCCTTGGATTTGCGTCGGCTTACTTTGCGCTTCCAATGCGGTGCTCGCGGAGTCTTCCGGTAGGGATTTTTCCGCCCGTATTCAACCGCATTTACCGGCGCCGAGTCAAACCCGCTTTAAGGACGGGCGCGATTATTTTTCTTATAAAGAACCCGTCAGACAGCCGCAGCGCGCGGATAATAGAATTCGCGTGCAATTTTTTTTCGATTACGATTGTCGCGTTTGCTCGTCGGCGCAAGATATTCTGGAACTGTACGGACAAATGCGCGCCAACAAAATTGCACTGGAACAATATCCCGTTGCCACGGCAGAAAATCAATTCAGTGCACGTGTTTTTTACACGCTGAAAGCGCTTAATGCGGATGAATTATCCGATGCATTGCTATTTGAAACGGCGGAAAAATCTCGCTATGCGGAGCTTTCCTCGCCGGCTAAAATACTTAAATGGGCGGAGCAACAAGGTTTTGATAAACAGCTTTTTAGCCAAACGGAAAATTCGCCGGAAGTGAAAGAACGGGTTAAGCACGCCGTCGAATTAACGGAAGAGTATGGCGTATTTACCTATCCTTATGTGGTAATCGGTGGGCGATACGTACTGACCGCCAGCACGCTTTATAATGACGATTACAGCGTGGCGGTGTTAGATTATTTAATCAATAAATTAGAACAGGAGCATAAAGAATGAAAATTGGCATTGTCGGCGCAATGGCGCAAGAAGTCGAAATTTTAAGTGGTTTAATGACCGACAAAACAGAAACGCGTGTGGCAAGCGCAGTAATTCTAGAAGGTAAAATTAACGGCAAAGCGGTGGCGTTATTGCAATCCGGTATCGGTAAAGTCGCTGCGGCAATAGGCACTGCCGCACTGTTGCAACTGACCAAGCCCGATGCGGTGCTTAATACGGGATCTGCCGGTGGCGTCGCAAGAGGTTTAAAAGTCGGCGATATTGTGATTTCCGATGAAACCCGTTATCACGATGTGGACGTCACAGCATTCGGTTATGAAAAAGGACAATTGCCGGCTAATCCGGCGGCGTTTTTATCGGATAAAAAATTGGCCGATTTAGCCGAAAAAGTTGCCCAAGAACAAGGCCAATCAGTCAAACGCGGTTTAATTTGTTCCGGCGACAGCTTCATTAATAGCGAACAAAAAATAGCTCAAATTAAGGCGGATTTCCCGAATGTTACCGCGGTGGAAATGGAAGCAACGGCGATTGCGCAAGTTTGTCATGCCTTTAATGTTCCTTTCGTCGTGGTGCGTGCGATTTCCGATGCAGGCGATGGAGAGGCAAGTCTTTCATTTGAAGAATTTTTACCGCTCGCTGCGAAACAATCCTCGGCTTTAGTGTTGGGCATGTTGGAAAAATTGTAATTCGAGAATTTTGAGAAAAGCGCATTGTTTAGGCAATGCGCTTTTTTTTCGGCGGAGATGTGCTTGCGTTAACTTGTTATTAGACTGCCGAAATAGCACCGCATTGAAACCGCGTTCAATGCGGTGCTATTTTGATACATCAGTTTTGTTCGATAAATGCGGAAATTATTTTGTATTTTGGTTACAGAATCTTTTTTGGAGTTTATTTTTATAGAACGGAATGGAATATTATAGCGGGATTAATTATTAGAGCGTTATAAAGGTTTTTCCTAAAATAGCCGCCCATATATGACAAAAATAGGAAAATATATGCTTAACTTCATCAAAAAGGTCGGCCTTGCGTTTGTGGTATTGTTTTATGCTGCGCTATCTCAAGCCGAAAACGAAAAAACATTGCGCGTGGGAATTGATTTGACTTATGCGCCTTACGCGTATTTAGAACAAGGCAAAGCAGCGGGTTTCGATCCTGATTTAATGACTTTACTCGGGCAGAATTTAGGCAAAAAAGTCGAATTTAAGGATACCCGCATTGAAAACATTATTATCGGTTTAAATGCCGGGCATTATGATGTGGTGGCTTCCGCGTTGTATGTGAATCCGCAGCGTGCTAAACAAGTGGATTTTCTCCCGTATTTGCAAACCGGTGGTGTGCTTGTTGTGCGCGGTAACGATTCTTTTGCGCCGCAAAAATTGGAGGATTTATGCGGTAAAAGCATTTCTTCAATGAAAGGTGCGGCGTGGATTCCGACGATGGAGAAAATTTCGCAAGAATATTGTGCACCAAACAATCTTAAGCCACTCGTGGTGAAAGAATATCCGAGTGCGCCGGAGGCTGCACAAGCGCTGTTATCCGGCGGTGTGGATGTGCAATATGAAGATGCTGCTGTGGCGCAGATGGTGATTGATCAATTAGGTTCGAAATTAAAAATTACCAATAAGGCACAACTTTACCCGGTTTTAATCGGCTTGGCTTTCAATAAAGACGATGCGAAAGGCAAAGCGGAAATTGCACAGGCAATTAAAGATACGCTTGCTGACGGTTCTTATGAACAATTGTTGAAAAAGTACAATCTTGAATTTCCGAATGCGGAATTGTTAAAAGCTAATGGATTGGAAAATGCCATTGAACAAGCTATTGCGGTAAATTCCGAAGGAACTTCATCTATTGCGGAAAAGGGATTTAATTGGGCTTATTTAGGCGGTTTGCTGCTTAATAGCGATTTCTGGAATGCGGTGCTTACCGTTTTAGAATTAAGTACCTTAACGTGGATTTTTGCTATTTTGTGGGGCTTTATCCTTGCGTTAGGTTCACAATCAAACAATAAAATTTTTAATAAATTCACCAAAACCTATATTTGGTTGTTCCGTAGTTTGCCGTTATTGGTTTTATTAATTTTCATCTATAACGTACCACAATTTTGGCCGGCGAGTTCCGTGCTGTTATCGAATCCGTTTGTGGCCGGCTTAATTGCTATGGTGTTAAGCGAATCGGCGTATATTGCGGAAATTCATCGCAGTGCCTTGTCGGCCGTTCCGAAAGGGCAATATGAAGCGGGAAAAGCGTTAGGTATTCGTTTCTGGGGCATTCAACGTTTAATCGTGATTCCGCAAGCATTAAAAGTCGCCTTACCGCCGTTAACCAATCAATATATTACGATTGTTAAATTAACTTCGTTGGTTTCGGTGATTTCATTAACTGAAATTTTGCTGGTCGGTCAACAACTTTATACCCGTAATTTCTTGGTGTTGGAAACTTTGTTGGCGGTGGCGTTTTATTATGTAGTTATCGTGACGTTACTGACTTGGTTGTTAAAGAAATTCGAGAATAAACTTGATGTTTCCTTGCGCCAAGCGCATGACGATGTAAATGTTGACGTGAACAAAGCGGAACTTGCGCCTTATTCGGTGGTTAAGACAGAAAAACAAAATGACGAAGATGCGTTGAAGGTTGAAGGTTTAAGAAAATCATTCAACCATGTGGAAGTATTAAAAGGTATCGATCTTTCATTGAAATGGGGCGAAGTACTGTCGATTATTGGTTCTTCCGGTTCGGGTAAAACAACCTTGATTAGAAGTATCAATGGTCTGGAAACGCTCGATCAAGGCAAGGTTTATCTGGAAGGGGAAGAATTTATTAATGGCAAACACTTCGCTTCAAATGCACAGGATAAAATTGTCGATTTGGGCATGGTGTTCCAAAGCTATAATTTGTTCCCGCATAGAACGGTGTTAGAAAATCTTTTATTAGCGCCGGAATATCATGGTAAAGCGGAACGTGAAACGCGTTTATTGGCTTTGGCAATGTTGGATAAAGTCGGGTTATTGGCGCATGCCAATAAATATCCGCATCAATTATCCGGCGGTCAGCAACAACGTGTGGCGATTGCGCGCGCCTTGGTGATGAAACCGAAAATTATGTTGTTTGATGAGCCAACATCCGCACTCGATCCCGAATTGGTCGGTGAAGTGTTGCTGGTTATGGAAGAATTGGCGAAAGAAGGCATGACCATGATTGTCGTGACCCATGAAATGCAATTCGCATTAAAAATTTCCGACAAAATTGCCTTTATGGATTCCGGTGAGATTGCTTTCTTACAAACACCGAATGAGCTAAGACAAAATGATGATCCGCGCGTACGTCGTTTTATCAATAATGAAATTTTATTAAATGATTTTAGTATTTAATAAGGAGTGAGTTATGTCACAAGATTTTCCTGAATTTGTTGAAATTGGCATTTTGCAGCAACGTAAAATCGAAGCGGAAATTATTAAACCAATCTATGAAATTATGAAACGTGAATTTGGCTTGGAAAAAGCTAAATCCATCATTGAAGAAGCAGTCGCTAATGCGGCTGTGGAGGCGGGCAAAGAATATGCCAAACGCGAACCGAAGGGCACCAGCGTAGAAAGTTTTGTGGCGTTGCAATATTTGTGGGAAAAAGATGATGCCTTACGGATTGAAGTGCTGGATAACACTCATGAAAAATACAGTTATAACGTGCATCGTTGCCGTTATGCGGAAATGTATAAAGAAATGGGGTTAGAAGAAATCGGCTTTCTTTTATCTTGTAATCGCGACAGTAAATTTATCGAAGGTTATGCGCCGAATGTGAAATTAACCCGGCCGCATACCGTCATGAACGGCGACGGCTTTTGCGATTTTAGATACCAATTGCAATCTGATGAGAGTAACTCATGATAAAAATTAATCGTGCGCGATTATTGGGATTACTGCATGATTTCGCGCAATTCGGCAAAACTGAAAATAACGGTGTGACGCGTCTTGCTTTATCCGATGAGGATAAATTGGCGAGAGACTATTTTATTAAGCTGGCAACGCAGGCGGGTTTTTCCGTTAAAGTTGATGCTATCGGCAATATTTTTGTTCGACGGGAAGGCAAACAAGCTCAATTAGCACCAATTTTGATCGGTTCACATGGGGATTCTCAACCGCTAGGCGGCCGCTATGATGGGATTTATGGCGTGTTAGCGGGGCTTGAAGTATTACTATCGCTCAATCAGCACCGCATTGAAACCGAACGTCCAGTCGATCTTGTGATGTGGACGAATGAAGAAGGCGCGCGTTTTGCTCCTGCGATGATGGGTGCGGCAGTTTTTACCGGAAAATTGTCTCTTGACGAAGCGTTTAAGAAACAAGATAAACAGGGCATAAGCGTTAAATCGGAATTGGAACGCATCGGTTATTTAGGTAACGATGATTTTTCCGATTATAAACCTCATGCCGCCTTGGAACTTCATATTGAACAAGGGCCGATTCTTGAACGTAATCATACGGATATCGGCATTGTGAGCGGTGCATTAGGGCAAAATTGGTATCGAATTCAATTAGACGGGTTGGCTTCTCACGCCGGAACAACACCGATGAATCTGCGTCGTGATGCAGGCATTGGTATGGCGGAAGCAATGGTGAGATTCAATGAATTGGGGTTGAGGGAAATAGGAAGTCAAGGGCGGGTTACAGTTGGCTCAATTCAACTTACACCGAACTCACCGAATGTGATTCCCGGTCGCTCTAATTTTAGTTTAGAAGTACGCCATCCTAGCCGGTATTCTTTAGAGCAAATTGATCGGGCAATTCGCCAAATTTTAGCTGATGTCGCCGACAAGCATCAATTGGCTGTTCAACTTAATCAAGTAGTAAAGCTGGCACCCTTGACGTTTAATGCCGAGTTGCTTGAAACGCTCCGACAAACGGCAGATGAACTAGGGTATCGTTGGGAAGATATTGTTTCCGGCGCCGGGCATGATTCTTGCCACTTGAACGACAAAATGCCGACGGCGATGCTCTTTATTCCTTGTATCGACGGATTAAGCCATAACGAATCGGAAAATATTAAGGATGAGTGGTGCGAGAAGGGCTGTAATATGCTTTTCCATGCGGTATTAAAATTAGCGCAATAACTGAATTCTCACTATAATACGCAGAATTTTTTTGGTGAGGACAAATGATGGGAATAATTATTACCGTAGACGGCCCGAGCGGAGCCGGAAAAGGCACCTTGTGTTATGCCTTGGCGGAAAAATTAGGCTATGCTTTGCTTGATAGTGGAGCAATTTATCGGGTTACGGCGTTGGCGGCGCTGAAAAATGCGGTGGATTTGACTGACGAATTCGCTTTGGCTGAATTGGCACGTAAGTTAGATATTCAATTTATTCCGCAAGAGGGCGAAGTGAATGTTTTGTTAAACGGTGAAAATGTTAGCCGTTTAATTCGCACCCAAGAAGTAGCAGAAGCTGCCTCAAAAGTGGCGATTTTTCCGCAAGTCCGTGCTGTTTTATTGCAAGTTCAACAGGATTTTGCGAAAAATGATGGTTTGATTGCCGACGGACGGGATATGGGAACGGTTGTGTTTCCAAATGCACAAGTAAAATTGTTTTTAGACGCCAGTGCGGAAGAACGTGCAAAAAGACGTTATAACCAGTTGCAAAATAAGGGAATTAATGGTAACTTTGCGCAGATTTTAGCCGAGATAAAAGATCGCGATTTTCGTGACAGAAATCGCCAAGTAGCCCCCCTTAAACCGGCTGAAGATGCGTTGTTGCTGGATAGCACCGCATTGAGCATCGACCAAGTGATTGCGCAAGCGTTAACTTATATTCGACAGCGCATAGACAATTAAAACTTTGTTTGTTCAAGGATGAACGGACGTTTATTATCAACCCCGCATTTTATGGATTAAATGCGGATGTTATTAACTTTTAAAGAAGATTATTTATATGTCAGAATCTTTCGCTCAACTTTTTGAAGAATCACTAAAAGGCCTTGAAACCAGTCAAGGTTCAATCGTTAGCGGTACGGTAGTCTCTATCCAAAAGGGTTTCGTGCTTGTTGATGCGGGCTTAAAATCTGAATCTGCAATTCCGGTTGCCGAATTCTTAAACGCACAAGGCGAACTTGAAATTCAAGTCGGCGATACTGTAAACGTAGCATTAGACGCAGTTGAAGATGGTTTCGGTGAAACTAAACTTTCTCGCGAAAAAGCAGTTCGTCACGAATCTTGGATTGAATTGGAAAAAGCTTACGAAGATAAAGCGACTGTTGTCGGTTTAGTTAACGGCAAAGTAAAAGGCGGTTTCACAGTTGAGCTAAACGGCGTTCGTGCATTCTTGCCGGGTTCTTTAGTTGATACTCGTCCGGCTCGTGATGCGGATCACTTATTAGGTAAAGAATTAGAATTCAAAGTAATTAAATTGGATCAAAAACGTAATAATGTCGTTGTTTCCCGTCGTGCAGTAATTGAATCCGAAAGTAGCCAAGAACGTGAACAAGTGTTAGAAAATCTTGTTGAAGGTTCAGAAGTTAAAGGTATCGTTAAAAACTTAACTGAATATGGTGCATTCGTTGATTTGGGCGGTGTTGATGGTTTATTACACATTACCGATATGGCTTGGAAGCGTGTTAAGCACCCAAGCGAAATCGTTAACGTTGGCGATGAAGTTACCGTTAAAGTATTAAAATTTGATAAAGATCGTACTCGTGTATCTTTAGGCTTAAAACAATTAGGTCAAGATCCGTGGGCGGCAATTGCAGAAAACCATCCTGTAAACAGCAAATTAACCGGTAAAGTAACAAACTTAACTGACTACGGCTGTTTCGTTGAAATTTTAGATGGTGTGGAAGGTTTGGTTCACGTTTCCGAAATGGATTGGACAAACAAAAACATTCATCCATCTAAAGTAGTGAGTTTAGGTGATGTAGTTGAAGTGATGGTATTGGAAATCGATGAAGAACGTCGTCGTATTTCTTTAGGTTTAAAACAATGCAAACCTAACCCATGGACTCAATTCGCCGAAATGTACAATAAGGGCGATAAAGTTGTCGGTAAAATCAAATCTATCACCGATTTTGGTATCTTTATCGGTTTGGATGGTGGTATTGACGGTTTGGTTCACTTATCTGACATTTCTTGGAATGTTCCAGGTGAGGAAGCAGTTCGTAACTACAAAAAAGGTGACGAAGTTTCTGCAGTAGTATTAGCCGTAGATGCAGTGAAAGAGCGTATTTCTTTAGGTATCAAACAACTTGAAGAAGATCCGTTCAACAATTTCGTAGCGATTAACAAAAAAGGCGCAGTAGTATCTGCAACTGTTGTTGAAGCTGATGCGAAAGGTGCCAAAGTTGAATTGGCTGGTGGCGCAGAGGGTTACATTCGCGCAGCTGATTTAACTAGCGAAGTTGTTTCCGGTGATGTTGTTGAAGCGAAATACACC
>ERZ773100.1253-NODE-1253-length-11865-cov-8.463844_pt1 | contig 11865 bp, 8 predicted proteins | sample MGYA00511119_ERZ773100 | MGnify/ENA primary metagenome ERZ773100 (study PRJEB29015, sample SAMEA2738000) | human oral metagenome | biome: human oral; feature: human-associated habitat; material: dental | place: China | collected 2111 ...
TACATAAAGTGTGACTTGATAAAAATGATGTTAAACAAATAACTAAAAGTGTCAATCTATTTTAGGACATGACAGACCTCTGACTACTGCTAAATACTTAACGCCATTTTTTTATTGTATAAATTCTTACTTCTCACCCCTCTTTTCCTTGACTTCCCCTTTCTAAATGTTGTAATCTTGTAGCGTCTTAGTGATTGTTAATCATTATTGGCATTAATCATTGATCATTATTGGCATTAATCATTAATATAAATTTCTCCGTCGCTCCAGTATTAGAAACTATATAATTGTAGTTAAGTATGCCAGCTTTCTTGCGTTGAATAACATCTGTGAAGAGAAAAGTAGCAATTTGGGTGAATTCTTCAGTATTTTTTATTGAAAAAACACCTTCACGATGGATAAGATCTTTGGCTTCGTTGAACTTATCGTAATTTTTACCAATAACAACAGGAATACTGAACACAGCAGGCTCTAAAATGTTATGCAAACCTTTGTTTCCCATGCCTCCACCTACATACGCAATCGCTGCATAACTGTAAATCTTGGTAAGTAGTCCGATTTTATCCACGATAAGTATTTCATAAGGGGAAAGATCTTTGTCTTCAACCTCAGAGAGTATAGCCACATGCTTGTGCAAACTATCTCTTAGTGCATGTATTTTCTCCTTGTCATGTACCTCATGGGGAGCGATGATGAATTTCATATTGCCTTTATAAGTATTTAGGAAAGGCACATACACCTGCTCGTCTTCCCGCCATGAACTACCAAAAACCATACAAGGTGCCCCAGAGATAAAGCGTTCTATGAAAGGCAGCTTATTGTCACGAGAGAGAATCTCCATTACACGGTCAAAACGGGTATCACCACTTACGGTAACGTTGGTAAGTCCTATGGATTGCAAAAGAAGTTTGGCGTTTTCATTCTGTACAAAAAAATGAGTGAAGCAAGGAAGCACCGCACGCATACCCCAACTCCTTTTCTTGAAGAACAGTTGATCTTTGCGAAATACGCCTGAGACCAAATAAGTAGGAATTCCTCGGTCTTTTAGGGCAAGCAGATAGTTCGGCCAGAACTCATATTTGACAAAGATAGCCATCTGAGGGTGTAGTAGTTTAAGAAAGCGATCTACTCGCTTGGGTAGGTCAAGTGGTAGGTAGAGGATCACATCGGCCTCTTTGCTATGCTTCTTGGCTTCGTAGCCTGAGGGAGAAAAGAAAGTAACCACGAGTTTTTTCTCAGGATATAGCTCCCTGAGGCGCTTGAGTATAGGCAGTCCTTGTTCGTATTCGCCTAAGGAAGCTGCATGTAGCCAGATCACTTGATCGTCAGCGCTTATATGGGTTTGCAAGATCCGAAAGCTCTCTCGGCGTCCTTTGTAGAAGAGTCTGATTTTTCGGTTGAATACAGCCAGTAAGGGCAACATACAGGCGATCCAGCGAGTGGCAAGAGTGTAGAGAAAATTCATGAGGTGAAAAATTTTACAAATGTACATATTTTTTGCTGAGTGAGAAAATAAAAATTATTTTTTTGTGAAGACTGCAATTTGATATTTATTTATTACCTTTGTACCTTAATTGAAAAAGTATTGATATGAAAAAAATATTTGCTTTATCTGTATTGGCTTTGGTCTTTGTTGCATGTAATAACAGCACACCTGAGCAGACCAATGACACGGCTGAAGACCCCACAACTCCTCAGCAGGAAACTATGGTAGGGAGCGACAGAGATGAGCACGGCTGTATAGGCAGTGCAGGCTACTCGTGGAGTGCCCTCCGTGGGGAGTGTATCCAAGTCTTTGAGGTAGGCACTCGCCTCAATCCTATAGATGTGAAGGAAGAAGAGGCTGTAATCAGTGCTTTTATTGTTTCTAAGGACGGTGACAACAGCCAAGTAGAGCTATTTATCACAAGTGAAGACCAGAACCCTATTCTAAAAAAGGAAGCCGATGGCACTTTCAAGAATGGTAAATACACCTACAACGCTCAAACCAATGAACTTTCCGTGGACGGAAAAGTAACGTACAAACAGTAATCAATGATTAATGCCAATAATGATTAATACTAACAATAGTTAATTAATCATTAACCATTAATCATTAATCATTAATTACTAAAAAATATGGCAACAGCAATCAAAGCAATTCCAACGCTCTATGGAGCAGAGGCAAAGCGTTTTAGAGAAATGGCAGAAGAGAGTGAGCGTAATTTTGAATCACACCCTAAGAAGTCTCTCAAAGCAGACCCTCGTTATAAGGCAATGAAGAATATTTTAAAAAACGCTCGAATTTTTAATGTAGAAGAAAAGATGTCCTCAGAGATTACTTACACCTCGTAAATTACAAACACGATTAATGTTTTGTGATTTACTAAATGAATAATTTCCTTGACCATATGACCATTACTCATTACTCATTAATCATTATCAAAATGCTTCTCTTTTTTAAAAACACACAAAATACTATCTATGCCGTCGCTACGGAGGCGCCCTTGAGTGAGGCGAACCTTGACAAACTCAAATGGCTCTTTGGCAATGCCGAACAACTCAGAAGTGAGACCCTTGAAGGAACTTTTATAGGGCCTCGTGCAGCTATGGTTACCCCTTGGAGTACCAATGCGGTGGAGATTACCCAGAATATGGATATTCAGGGCATCAGCCGTATAGAGGAGTTTCACGAGGTAGCGGCCGACTTTACTGACTTTGACCCCATGCTCTTTGAAAAATATAAGGGCTTGGGACAAGATATATTCTCTATAGCTATAGAACCGCTCTCCACTATTGAGATTGATGATATTGCTGCCTACAACCAGCAGGAGGGGCTCTCCCTTAGTTCCGAAGAGGTGGCATATTTGGAAAAACTCTCCGAGCAGTTGGGGCGTAAGCTCACCGATTCTGAGGTGTTTGGCTTCTCACAAATCAACTCTGAACACTGTCGCCATAAGATATTCAATGGTACTTTTGTCATAGACGGAGAGCAGCAGCCTTCTTCGCTTTTTAAGCTGATCAAGAAAACCTCCCAGACCCACCCCAATGGTATCGTCTCTGCTTATAAAGACAATGTGGCTTTTATCAAAGGGGCTACCGTGGAACAGTTTGCTCCTAAGAGTGCAGACAAGCCTGATTTTTATCAGGTACAACCCTTCGAGGCGGTGCTCTCTCTCAAGGCAGAAACGCACAACTTCCCCACTACGGTGGAGCCATTCAACGGAGCGGCTACAGGTTCAGGAGGAGAGATTCGTGACCGCTTGGCAGGCGGACAGGGGTCGTTGCCACTGGCGGGAACAGCAGTCTATATGACGGCCTACCCACGCTTGGAGGAAGATCGCCCTTGGGAAAAGGGTATGGCCGAGCGTGCTTGGCTCTACCAAACACCTATGGATATACTGATTAAGGCTTCCAATGGGGCGAGTGATTTTGGTAACAAATTTGGTCAGCCACTCATCGCTGGTTCTGTCTTTACTTTTGAGTATGAGGAGGGCGGACGCAAATTAGGTTTTGACAAGGTAATCATGCAAGCAGGGGGCGTGGGCTATGCCAAGGCTTCCCAAGCTATCAAACATACTCCCCACGAAGGGGACAAAATTGTGATCCTTGGTGGGGATAACTATCGTATTGGTATGGGAGGCGCAGCTGTCTCCTCAGCCAATACAGGGGCTTTCGGCTCAGGAATTGAGCTGAACGCTATTCAGCGATCTAACCCTGAGATGCAAAAGCGTGTGGCTAACGCCATTCGTGCCCTTGTGGAATCCAAAGAAAACCCGATTGTCTCTATCCATGATCATGGGGCTGGCGGACACCTCAACTGCCTTTCCGAACTGATAGAAGAGACAGGGGGGCATATCAACTTGGATGCGCTTCCAGTGGGCGACCCGACTCTTTCCGATAAGGAGATCATCGGCAACGAATCCCAAGAACGTATGGGCTTGGTATTGCCAGAAAAGGCTTTGAACGAGCTTAAGGCGATTGCTGAGCGCGAACGAGCCCCTATGTATGAGGTGGGAGAGGTAACTGCCGATAAGCACTTTAGTATCACCTCCCAAAAGAAAGATTCCCGTCCTATGGACTTAGACCTCTCTGCCCTCTTTGGCAGTTCGCCCAAAACGGTGATGACGGACAAAAAAGTGTCTGTTCAGTATGAGGATCTTACCTATTACCCCAGCCAAATATACACCTATCTAAACCAAGTGCTACAGCTTGAAAGTGTAGCTTGTAAGGACTGGCTGACCAACAAGGTGGATCGCTGTGTGGGGGGCAAGGTGGCCAAGCAACAATGCGTAGGAGCACTCCAATTGCCCTTGAACAACGTGGGGGTAATGGCACTTGACTATCAGGGCAAAGAGGGTATTGCCACCAGTATCGGCCATTCGCCCTTAACCGCCCTTATCAGCCCTACCGCAGGTAGCCGCAACGCTATAGCGGAGGCTTTGACCAATATCCTCTTTGCTCCTTTGGAAAATGGACTTACAGGCGTTTCTCTTTCAGCCAATTGGATGTGGCCTTGTCGCAACCCTGGCGAAGACGCTCGTTTGTACGAGGCTGTACAAGCAGCTTCTGACTTTGCTATAGAGCTGGGTATCAATATTCCTACAGGTAAGGATTCCCTTTCTATGAAACAAAAATATCCCGATGGGGGCGATGTGATGGCTCCTGGTACGGTAATCATTTCGGCTGCTGCTCATTGTACCGATATACAGAAAGTGGTAGAACCCGTATTGAAAAGGGACGGCGGTGCGCTCTATTATATCAATTTCTCTGGTGATGACTATCAGTTGGGTGGTTCGGCCTTTGCACAGATATTAGGTAAAGTAGGAGCTACAGCGCCTACCGTGAAGGATGCTGCTGAGTTTAAAAAGGTTTTCAATGCCGTACAAGCGCTCATCAGCGAAGGGAAGATACAGGCAGGACATGATGTAGGCAGTGGGGGACTCATTACCACCCTCTTAGAGATGTGCTTTGCCGACAATGAGTTGGCTGCCGAGATAGACCTAACGGCTTTAGGGGAAGAGGATCTTCTCAAAGTGCTCTTTGCCGAGAATGTAGCCGTGGTACTCCAAGCGGATCAATCCATTGAGGACGATCTCAAGGCTCAAGGGGTTCGCTATGCTAAGATAGGAAAAGTGACCCAAGGCGAGGAGCTAATCCTTACACATCAGGGACAAACCTATAGGTTCAATATACCTGAATTGCGCGATGTATGGTATTTGACCTCTTATCTGTTAGACAAACAACAAACGGCTAATGACAAGGCTACTGAGCGTTACCAAAACTACTCCGAACAGCCTTTGCAATATACTTTCCCTGCACATTTTACAGGGGAAAAACCAGTGAGACCTCAGGGCAAGCGACCTGTGGCTGCCGTTATCCGTGAGAAGGGTAGCAACTCCGAACGAGAAATGGCCAATGCGCTCTATTTGGCAGGCTTTGATGTGAAGGACGTACATACAACCGACCTGACCTCTGGCCGTGAGACCCTCGAAGATGTACGGTTTATAGGTGCCGTAGGAGGCTTCTCTAACTCCGATGTACTGGGTAGTGCCAAGGGGTGGGCAGGTGCCTTGCTCTATAACGAAAAGGCAAAGAAGGCTTTGGATAATTTCTTTGCGCGCCCCGACACGCTTTCTGTGGGGATTTGCAATGGTTGCCAGCTATTTATGGAATTGGAACTGATTAACCCCGAACATAGCGAGCATGGCAAGCTAAGGCACAACGATAGCCATAAGCACGAAACGGGCTTTGTCTCAGTAACAATTCCTGAGAATAACTCGGTGATGCTTTCTACTTTGGCAGGTACTACCTTAGGGGTATGGATCTCCCATGGTGAAGGCAAGTTCTATCTGCCTATGGAAGAAAAGGATTATAATATAGTGGGCAAATATACCTACGAGGGCTACCCTGCCAATCCGAATGGCTCTGACTATCAGGTGGCTATGCTCTGTGATAAGACAGGCAGACACTTGGTAACTATGCCACATATAGAGCGCTCCGTATTTCCTTGGCAATGGCCTTATTATGTAGGGCTAAGAGGAGCGGTAACCCCATGGCTGGAAGCCTTTGTCAATGCTCGTAAGTGGATAGAAGCTCAAAATGCACAATAGCCGATGGAACGTATATTGGTGATATATTACTCCCAATCGGGTCAGCTCAAACAGATAGCGGATCACTTTGCGGCTCCCTTCACAAGGGCAGGTATATTAGTGGATTTCTACGAGATAGAAATGGAAACACCCTATCCCTTTCCTTGGAATAATGAGGCTTTCTTTGGGGCTTTCCCAGAGTCTTTCCTTGAGATTCCCCAGCCAATAAGGCCTGTACCTGCTGCTATAATGGAGCAGCAATACAGCCTTGTTGTCTTGGCTTATCAGGTGTGGTACCTATCGCCCTCTATCCCTATAACCTCGTTCCTCAAGAGTGAGCAGGCCGCGCACCTGCTTAGTGGAAAGCCCATAGTTACCCTCTCTGGCACGCGCAATATGTGGATCAAGGCTCAAGAGAAAATAGGACAGATGCTCCAAAAGTACAACGCACCTATAGTGGCCAATATCGCTCTGACGGATAGGCATCATAACCATATCAGCGTACTGACTATTGTTCATTGGCTCTTTACTGGGAAAAAAGATAGGTATTTTATTTTCCCAAAAGCAGGTGTTTCTGACAAAGATATTGCCAGCACTACCCAATACGGAGAAATTGTATTAAAGCACAAGCAAAAGGGAGATTACAGCCCTGCTTTGCAAAAAGAGATTGTCGCTCAGGGGGGCGTACAGGTAAAGCCCTTCTTGCTCTCGGCTGAGAAGAAAGCCAATCGCCTCTTTGGAATATGGGCGAGGCTCATTTACGGAAGCCCCCGCCGAAAGTTCCTTCTCAAGTGCTTTCATGCCTATCTATACTTTGCCATATGGATACTCATGCCTATTGTCTGGCTATTCTATTGGCTTACTTATCCGTTTTTCTATAAGAAAATCAGCCGCCAATGTGCCCAAGCACAGCAGTCAGTACTCAGTAGTCAGTACTCAGCGATCAGCAGTCAGTAGTTAGCGGTCAGCAGTCAGTTACTAACCATTAACCATTAATCATTAACCATTAACCATTAATCATTAACCATTAACCATTAACCACTAATCATTAAACATTAATTTTGATGGCTGAACAAAAAAAATCTTATACACAAACCCTCAAATCATTTTCCTCTACCTTTTGGGTAGGGAATTTACTACAGCTAACGGAGCGTTGGGCTTATTTTAGTATCTTTTCACTGCTTGCCCTCTATTTAGTTGCAGGTACTGATGAGGGGGGCTTAGGTCTTACCCATACCCAAAAGGGAAATATTATGGCGCATATTACCGCTATTCTATATCTCTTACCACTGTTCTTTGGGGTAATTGCCGATAGGATTGGCTACAAACTCTCTTTGCTTATCTCTTGTGTCATCATGGGAGGAGGCTATTATCTGATGAGTGTTGCCAGTAGCTATTGGGATACCTATTTTGCTTTTCTCTTGGCTTCTGTGGGGTGTAGCTTTTTTCGCCCTGTGGTACAAGGGATTATAGCACGCCATACCGATGAGGGTAATAGTACTTTAGGGTTCGGGTTTTTCTATATGATGGGTAATATAGGAGGTCTATTAGGGCCTGCTATGTCGTCCTACCTGCGTACTACTATGGGTTGGAAGGTGATTTTCATACAGGCCATGGTGGTAATTGCCTTTAATCTTATCGTGATCCTTTTCTTCTATAAGGAACCCAAAGCGGAAAGAAAATACAATATCCCCTTACTAACGGAGATAAAAGGCTCTGTACAGAACATAGTTGGAGCCTTAAAAGATAAGAAACTAACAATATTGTTGCTTCTTATGGTAGGATTTTGGACGGTTTTCAATCAATTGTTCTATACCTTGCCCAATTTTATAGAGGATTGGGTGGATTCTTCTAAGCAAAGTGATTGGATTAATCGGAATATATCCTTTTTAGGAACTACTTTTACTGAAAACGGACAGATAAAAGCAGAATGGTTTGGCAATATAGACTGTATAATGATTATCCTAACCCAGATGTCTATTTCCTATTTTGTGATGAAAATGGATCAGGTCTCAGCCATGATTCGTGGAACTATAGTGATGACCATAGGGGTTACCCTTACTTTTATGTTCAAGGAAGTTACTTTTACAGTATTGGGGACAGCTATCTTTGCCATAGGGGAGATAGCCGTAGGGCCTACCATCTCTGCCTTTATAGCAAAAATCACTCCTAAAGGGAAGGAAGCCCTCTACCAAGGAACCTATTTCTTACCTATAGCAGTGGGCAGTTATATAACAGGTTTTTTCTCAGGAAACTTATATGATAAGTGGTCAGATAAGCATTCTCTGCTTAAAATGGAATTGGACAAACGGGCGATCACCTTACCCGAAGGCCTCAACAAAAAGGAATTCTTTGAACAAGCCCAAGAGAAGTTACACCTCTCCGCTACGGAGCTTTCAAACCTATTATGGGACACATACCACCCCAATAAGTTTTGGTATATAATCTTCGTAATGGGGATACTTACCGCCTTTTTTATATACCTCTTTAACCGTTACTTAAAAAAGTCTGCTAATCACTAATGCTTAAATACCTCTTTTGGCTGCTTTGGAGAGCATGGTTTTATGTATTGGTAACCACTCTTATAGTACTCTTATTGCCTCTCTTGTTCCTGCTTACTGCACATAGGCAGTGGTATCGCGCCTTGTATTGGGTTATGCGACACCTATGGGCAACTCCTATCCTTTATGCCATGGGCTTTTTGCCCAAGATCAGAAGGGAATATAAGGTACCTAATGACCATAATAGCTATATGCTCGTGGCCAATCACTGTAGTATGATGGATATTATGCTGATGTTCTATTGCAGTGAGAATCCTTTTGTGTTTGTAGGGAAAAAGGAATTAGCGGCCTTGCCTTTGTTTGGCTACTTCTACAGGCGGGTGGCTATATTAGTGGATAGGAAAAGCCCTCAGAGTAGAAAGCAGGTCTATTCTCAGGCTAAGGAGCGTATAGCTGATAAGCTAAGCATTTGTATTTTTCCCGAAGGGGGTGTTCCCGATGATGAGTCGATCGTCTTGGATAGCTTTAAGGACGGGGCTTTTCGCATTGCTATAGAGTGCCAAATTCCCATAGTACCTATGGTCTTCTACGATGCTAAAAAACGCTTTCCTTTTCGTTTCTTTGCAGGTAGTATGGGCGTTATGAGGGTAGATGTATTAGCTCCTATCTACACGCAGGGCAAAACCCTTGAGGACAAAGATGCCCTACGAGAAGAGGTACGTACCCTCATACTACAACGCCTAACCAATAATACTCATTAGTCAATCAGCTCATTGTCTCATTGACAATCATCTTAGTGGCTAAGATATGCTTGCACAGACCGCGGTTTGTCTGGTGATTGGTATACCAGTTGCAGGTACATTGGGAATGGTCGCCATCTATGATGACCGTATGGGTAACACCTCCTGTACCTTTTACGTGGGCTTTGACAAAATCATCGTGCTGTTCTATGATCTGTACCTCGTCATTCTTAGTGAGTTTCTTAGCATTTTCCAAACGTGGATTGAGGCTTGCCAAGCGCTCTGGCTTGAAGGGCAAGCGACGATAGAAATAATTCCTATCCAAAAGATTATAGCCCAACAGACCTATACTAGACAAGGAGGCTTGCAGCGTATTCATGGTTCCCAAATTAATATCGTTCTCAATAGAAACCATAGTAGGGGAGAATACCTCATTGGTTTTGAAGAAGTTGTTGATACCTATCAGCCACTCCATAGGCACATCTTCTATCATATTTTCTAAATAGCGTCCGTCCCCTGAAAAACCGCGATATACATTGTCCGAAAGTAAGAAAAGCATCTCTACTCCCTTGAAGTTGAGCACAAAAGCTACTGTTTGTTCATTGGAATCACGGTAGATAAAAAGGCTATCAGCAAGCAGTAGTAAGCCCTGCAATAGATTCAGGCGGTGTGCGCCTCCTATCTTGATAGCTCCAGCAGTAGGGGTAGGGGCAAAGGTATAGCTGACACCCCGCTTGACTAAGTAATAATCAGTCTTTACCGCTTGTTTGGGCAAGGAACGGAAGAGCTGTATAGCCTCGGCTTTGTTCAGGCGATAGGCCAGTTCCATTTCTGAAAGATATACTTGTACATTGCCCAAGCCCTTAATCCATCGATTGGGGAGGGTTACTTTCTTTTCTACTGTTTTATGCTTGTCAGTGATAAAGTGGGTTTGTTTTTGTCCCACGCCCAAGATCATTTGCTCCGAGGCGGTTACGGCATTGAAAGCACGTACAGTAGCATCATTGAAATCAATATTGGTACAGCCGCTTTTGATAAATTCCCCATCGAGTACATCATTATGGAGTGATACACGTGCATATACGCTATTGCAGGAGGAAAAAGCCTCAAAAAGCAGCTGTTGGTTCCCTACTGATATGATAGGGTCGCGCAGCTTGGCCAACACCCCAGGGGCAATAGCGAATTGGGAAGCTACTGTTTTAGCCAGCGTAGCCAAGCACTTAGCCACCACAAAGGGTTGGGTGATATTACCCCAAAAAAAGCAAGGTACTGTATTGTCTTCCTTCAGTTCCGAGCAGTGGGAAAAGATAAAATTCTTTTGGTGTGCCACCCCCTCTTCTATCACAGAGGCAAACGGATAAGCGTATTGAAAATCATTCATTTCTAATTGTTATTAATCATTAATCATTATCTCATTAAAAGAAGAGCCATCTAAGTAGCCTTTTATTCCGTCTCTTTCAAAGCGATAGAAAGAAGCGCTTACTTGCTCTAAATGGTCATAGATAGGGTCTTTTTGGGGAGGATAGAACCCCTTTTTACCCTCTTTCTCTATATAAAAGAAAGCCTGATGGTTAAAAGTAGCATGGTAGTATATCGCATCATAAGCTATAGGGAGCAGCTCACGGCCTGTAATTTTTTCATCTTTCCCTTCAGTGAAGTTGTATATATAAAGGCCTTTACAGCCATTTTTCTCAACAGAAAGATAGACTTGAACTGTGTTATCATTCCCTTTGATAGCTTCTAATTTTTGCACCTCCTCATCGGGGGAGCGGTCAGTAAGCAGCAGCTTATAAGCTCCAAAAGTTCTTTCAAGGCTATAGCCTGTATCCTTATACCTTATAAGAGAATAGTCCCACCTTCCTGTACCACAGATGGGGATATTAGTATCGGGGAATTCTTTTACCGCTTGGCTAAAGACATTGTAATAATTGACCCCATGTTCGTTAAGCACTTCCACCCCTTTGTCATAGAAGTGAGCCGCTTTCACTGTCCCTACATTCATTTTTTGATGATACCCATTATAGAGGTCTATATCCTTGCTATCTTTAGCTATGATGATATAGTCATTTGTAGATATATAAGGGTAGGACTTAGGGAGTAACCTTTGTCCAAAGTGATTGATAAGGTTGCACCTGCCTCCTTCACAGACTTTCAGAAAGGAATTGATGCGATTATGGTCTAAATCAATGCAATAATTAACCTCCGTAGCGACCGCCTCCAAACGGCCATAATAGGGGAAAGTGAGGGTTTGCTCCTCAAGTGGAATAAAGCTATAGATAGGCGGGTCTCTCTCCACATCAGGGTTTTCTATCAGTGGGCAATAGAAATAGGCTCTTTTGCCAGCGCCAAAGTCCATGGTAAGTACTCCAAAGTCATAGAGGTAGTATTCACGCTTTCTACTTATAGTGGGATTGCTTAGGAAAGATTTTATGCCTTGAGCCGTTGGTATTTGATAGCAAAAGGCTCCTTTTTCCTTACCTTCTCTTAGAGCTTGCCAGGCAATAGTAGAGGGGTTTAAGAAGCGAAAAATATCTGTAAGGTTTGATTTGTTGG
>ERZ773100.1260-NODE-1260-length-11822-cov-32.470128_pt1 | contig 11822 bp, 11 predicted proteins | sample MGYA00511119_ERZ773100 | MGnify/ENA primary metagenome ERZ773100 (study PRJEB29015, sample SAMEA2738000) | human oral metagenome | biome: human oral; feature: human-associated habitat; material: dental | place: China | collected 2111 ...
CGTACCAGTTGTTGGTCGGGCCGGCGTCCTCCTCCTTCTCGGAGCAGATGAAGGTCCTGGACTCCACACGGGCGACGTCGCTGGGCAGGGAGCGCGCGAGGAAGGAGTTGGGGCGCTTGTCGGGGTTGAGGCGCGTGAACACGCCGGACTCCACCATCTCGGTGGTGATGCGGTCCCACTCCTCCTGTGAACCGTCCGCGAAGTAGACGTCCTCGGGTTTGGCCAGCTCCGCGATACGCGTGACGAATTCGATGACATCCTCTGGGGCGTTAGCCGGTGCGGCGGCGCGAACGTCCTTCTCAGACACAGTCATGCGAGTCCCTTCCTTGGGTATGTTGATCCGGTGAGCGCGCCGTTGCCGGCCCGCTCGGTCGAGGGCAATCCTCCCCCACCCAGCGCCTCAGGTCACATCGCCGAAGGTCCCAACTCGGCCTCCCTCCCCGGCCGAACCAGCATGCGATCGGCCACATTTGGGAGGATGTCGGCTTTTGCCACCTTTGAAACGGCATCGTTCCGCCCTCAGTGAAGGTCCAGTGCGAGCGTGTAGCGTTCCCGCATGTCCGTTGCGCAGCCCTCCGCGTCCAGTTCCACGAGCTCCTTGCCAGGCGCTCGTCCCCGCCCGCCGACACTCCGGGCCCTTCGACCTGCCGTGGTGACGACCGTCTCCTGCCTGGCGCTGAGCGCATGCACCGCCCACATCGACATGGAGATCAGCTCTCAGGGCAGCTACGACGTCGCCCTGGAGATACGGGACACGACCGGAACCGTCTTCCCCCAGGGAAAGGCCCCCGACTGCTCGGCCTACTCCGACCCCACCGCCCTGGGCGTGCCCGCCGACGCTTCTGTCAAGTCTGTCAAGGCCGAACCGATCTCCGACGACGACGGCCGCGGCTGCTCGGTGAAAATCAAGGAGGTCAAGGTCCCCCAGGCCTCGGAGGCTAAGCCAAACACCATCGTCGTGCGCGACGGCGACGTCTACAAGGTGACAATCCCTCCACTCCCAGCCGACACGTCGCAGGACTCCGGCGGGACCGACGGCGCAGCAGGAATCGCGCCACAAGCCTCTGCTGCGCCGTCAGACGACCAGAGCGGGCCCCAGCCGGAAAGCACCTCCTTCAAGGGCCTGGTCGACACCAGGGTCTCCGTCACCTTCCCCGGCGCGGTCACGCAGTCAGGCGGGGGGAAGGTCTCGGGCACCACAGTCACCTGGGACAATCCCGACACCGTGGTCGAGGGGGTCAGCGCCTCGGGCTACGCTCGGGACGGCCAGGGCGTGTCGTGGTGGAGCCGTTCCCGCATCTGGCTGACCGCGGGCCTGGCCCTGCTCGGCGGTGTTCTGGCTGTAGCCGTTCTGCGACGGCGCAGCAGCGGTCACGTACCATGGAGGAAGCGCCGAGGCGACACTGAGCGTTCCGACTATTCCACGTAGTCGCAGCGCCGAATTAGAATCGCCGCATGGATCATGACTCCCGCACTGTCAGGACTGTCAGGCGACCCGTGGTCGTGGCGGTCCTGACCGGTCTCGCACTGCTGCTGACCGGCTGCGGGGCTCACTATGACTTCGTCATCCACGACAATGAGACCGCCGATCTGACCTACGTCATGTGGGACTCATCGGGGCTGTCGCTCATCAACAGGGAGAGCTGCACCGAGGAGAAGCTCGAGAAGTCCACCCCCCTGCCCAAGGAAGTCAAGGCGATCTACACCTTCACGTCCCACAATGGGCATCCGGCGTGCCAGGTCACCGCCAAGTCGGTTCCGCTCAACAACCTGCAGACCGACATCTGGACGATCAAGCACCGGAGCGGGCAGTACATCTTCGACCTGTCCCCCGAGGCACTGAGCAAGCTCGGTGCGGACGGCTCCCTCCCCTCCTCCTCCAGCGCCTCAGAAGGCATGAAGATCTCGATAGCCGTGACCTTCCCCGAGAAGGTGACGAAGTCCAACGGGAGGAACGACAACAACAAGGTCACCTGGGACAACGTGCTGGAGAACCCCGAGGCTCTCCACGCCGAGGGCGGGGACGGGAGGTTCCACCTGCAGTGGTGGATGATTGCAACGGCCAGCGCCGTCGTCCTCCTCATCATTATCGGCGTCGTGGTGTACCTCTTGAGGACTCGCCGAGCCCAGCAGCTGAATCCGGCGCTCGCGTACGGCGAGTCCGTTCAGGGGACCGTAGCCACCAACGCCATGTCTCCGGAAGTCTACATCGGCGGCCCATACCAGTCTCCCCCCACCTCCCCGCAACCGATGCCGGGATCAACCCATCCCTATCCCGTCACCAACCTTCGCGACGGCTACGCCCCCTACCCCGACCCAGGCCCGGACACCAGCGCCTTCCCACCGCCTCACACCCCTGGAGGCGCAGGCGTCTTCAGCACCTACGGAGCCCAGCAGAAGAGGCATCAGTCACCCGCACCGGGGTACACACAGATGCCTTATCAGGAAGGGCATGGCCCCGCGGACTTCCAGCCCCCGTCACAGCAACCCCGGTGACGGCCTCCCCAAGCGGGGAACGACCCCCATGATGGATCCGGTTACAACCTGGCATCTGAACCGCTACTGTGAGGGCATGACATCTGCCATCACTCACCGCATCCCTAGACCCCTCTCCGTATTGACGGCGCTTGCAGCCCTCACCCTGTCCGCACCCCTCGCACTGGTCGGCGCCCCGGGGCATGCTGCTCCTGCCGAGGGCGAGATCAAAGCCTCCATGGACATCGACATCGTGGTCAACTCCGATCAGACGTACACTGCCAAGTTCGTGATGACCACCAGCACAGAGACCCCGCTGCAGGAAATATGCACTGACGAAGCCTTCAAAACCCCTGGCGCCAAGAGCGTCAAGAACATGAAGGCCAACTATAAGGAGGAGGGTGACACCGCCACCTGCACCGCAGAGGGAACCGAGAAGGTCTCTGACAGCAAGGGACAGGTGACCCACAAGAACGGTGAGTACACCGTCAAGACCCCCGATTTCGGCACTGACTCCGCCGATGCGAACATCAGCGTCTCTCAGTCGGTGACTTTCCCCGGCAAAGTCACCGAGGCCGACGGCGGTAAGGTCGAGGGCAACAAGGTCTCCTTCACCGACGGCTCAACTCACACGGTGAAGGGCAAGGACGGCTCCATGTCCATGTGGATCTGGATCTTCGTCGGAGTCGGCGCCCTGGTGCTGATCGGTGGTCTGGCCGCCTTCCTCATCATCCGCAGCAAGAAAAACAAGACCCAGGTACCCTACGGGGCTCCCGTCCAGGGATACGACCCGAACCAGCCGTTCCCGGCGCAGCCCGGCCAGCAGGCGGGCTACGGCACCCCCCAGGCCCAGCCCGGCCAGCAGGCGGGCTACGGCACCCCCCAGGCCCAGCCCGGTTATGGCGCTCCCGGACAGCAGACGGGCTACGGCACTCCCCAGGCCCAGCCCGGCCAGCAGACCGACGACGGCGCTCCGGGCCAAGGCACCTACTGATTCTTCCCCTCCTCCCGGTGTTGTGGCCCCACGATCTGACGATCCGGGGCCACAACACTTTTCTTCACATCATCATTCCCCATGCGAGACTCCCATCAACACCAACCAGCGAGGGTGAGGACTATGGCCCCAACCGCCCCCTCCTCCACCTGGGACTGAGCTCCGACAGCGGCACCGAAACTCTTCGCATCTAGCGACGATGCCCTCTGCACCGTCCTCCACTCACCCCACCCTCACCACTCGAAGGCCGTATATGCGCTACCTCACCCAGAGACACACCCCAGCCACGAGTCTCGTCGGGATGCTCTGTCTCGCCACCTCGCTCCTCCTGGCGGTGGTGGCATCCCCCACCAGCGCCGCACCCCCTGCAAAGCCCTCGAGCGAGGAGGACTGCGTCAAAGAGACCTTCTCAGACGCTTCTTCCACACCAGATATCACTTTCTCCAACAATAACGGGACTCTACTCTGTAAGGCTAAATTCACTTCGACCGTATCCAAAAGTAAACTCGTGTCTCACGACGAGGATGAATACGTCGTCGACAGCCACAATGAATCCACATCCAAGGACAGCGCCGCCGACTCATTCGCCCTCACGGTGTTCCCCGGCAAGATAACCGATGCCGGAGGGGGAAAAACCGGGGGAGATGAGAAGAACAAGGTCACGTTCGACACCTTCTACGACCATAGGACCCGCGGCCAGGACACCGCCAAGGCAGTATCTCAGTCCAATCCGACACCCTCATCCAGTTCGACCTCCTCGTCTGACTCAGCGGCTGGACTGACAGTCATCATTACTTTACTCATAGTCATCGCTGTCGTCGGGGCAGTTGTCGGTCTTGTCAGTAACACGCTCAAGAAGAGTCGGGAGCAGAAGTACCTGGATGCGCTGGGACAGCAGCCTCTTCAAGCAAACACTCTCATCCCCACCTCTCAGCCAGTCGCTTTCCCCTCTCAAGCGCAGACAGGCCCAGCCCCCATCCACCCCTCTTATTCGCCGGCTCCCCAGCAGTACCAGCCGCCTTATTCTCAAGGACCGAGCCCCACGCCGCCGGGAGTCAGTGGGCAGTATCCACCATCGAACCACAATGGTTACGGCGGCTACTGAGTTTCAGATTCGGGCAGACACGCCGAGACGATGATGGCGATCACAGCTGTGGCGCCACCAAGACCTGCCCCGTCAGCCTGCACACGCACCGGCCCCTGCTCAGTCGCAAGCTCGGCACACAGCTCAGGATGATGCGAGTAGAACGCCATCACCCGATAAGCGAGTGACGGGAGATCGTGGCCTCACGACCCGGTCCGACGCCAATCGCGGAGACGCGGCAGCGGGCCAGCTCCTCGATGCGCAGCACGTAGTCCTGGGCCGCCTGGGGCAGGTCGGCGAAGCTGCGGACCTCGCTGATGTCCTCACTCCAGCCGGGCAGCTCCTCGTAGACGGGGACGGCGTGGTGGAAGTCGGACTGGGTCAGCGGCATCTCCTGGGTGACGGTGCCGTCGATGTCGTAGGCAACGCACACCGGAATGGTCTTGTGCCCGGTGAGGACGTCGAGCTTGGTCATCACCAGGTCGGTGAGCCCGTTAACGCGTGCCGCGTACCGAGTGACGACGGCGTCGTGCCAGCCGCAGCGGCGCGGCCTGCCGGTGGTGACCCCGAACTCGCCGCCCTCGGTGCGAAGGCGCTCCCCCGTGTCATCAAGCAGCTCGGTCGGGAAGGGCCCCTCCCCCACACGGGTCGTGTAGGCCTTGACTACGCCGACGACCGAGTCGATCCGGGTGGGCCCCACGCCAGTGCCGGTGCAGGCGCCGCCGGCAGTGGGGTTCGAGGAGGTGACGAAGGGGTAGGTACCGTGATCGATATCGAGCATCGTCGCCTGCCCGGCCTCGAACAGGACGGTCTTGCCCTCATCGAGGGCGTTGTTGAGCAGCAGCGAGCAGTCGACGACCATGGGCCGGACCCGGTCCGCGTAGGAGAGCAGCTCGTCGGCGACGGCGTCGGCATCGATGGCGGCTTGATTGAAGACCTTGAGGAAGAGGCTGTTCTTCTGGTCCAGGGCGGAGTGGACCTTCTGACGCAGGATCGACTCGTCGAAGAGGTCCTGGACGCGGATGCCCACGCGGTTCATCTTGTCCGCGTAGGTGGGGCCGATCCCACGGCCGGTGGTGCCCAGCTGACGCGAGCCCAGGAAGCGCTCAGTGGTGCGGTCCAGAACCCGGTTGTAGGAGGGGATGATGTGTGCGTTGGCGCTGATGAGGAGGCTGGAGGCGTCCTTGCCGCGGGAAGTGATCTCGGCGATCTCGCTGAAGAGGATCTCCAGGTCGACGACGACGCCGTTGCCGATGATGGGAGTGACCCCAGGGGTAAGCACACCGGCCGGCAGAAGGTGGAAGGCGAATTTCTCGCCGTCGATGACGACGGTGTGCCCGGCGTTGTTGCCGCCGTTGAACTTCACGACGTAGTCGACGTCCTGACCGAGCTGGTCAGTCGCCTTGCCCTTTCCCTCATCCCCCCACTGGGTCCCAACGACGACAACGGCTGGCATGGCTGCTCCCTGGCTTCAGTGATGGCGTGCCGGTGGACACACCGTCCTCCAGCCTACCGGAGCCGAGCGACGAGCCCCGATCTGTTCCTCTACCGACTGGGCGAAGAGACGATACGGTGAGATACATGCCTCATGCCACCGTTCATCGCATCTCCCCGCCGCGCTCTGCGCTGGCAGCCCTCCTCATCCTGACCGTATCCGCTGCCCTGGTCCTGGGCGGCGCGCCTGCGCATGGCCTCCCAACGGCTTCGGACTCGTCGGTCGTGTTCAAGGCAACCGTTGATATCGTCATCGACGAGGACGACACTTTCACGATGAAGGCGGTCATGACCGACAACATCCGTTCTGGCTTTCTGTCTGAGAGCAACTGCGATGGGGACTCATTCTACGGCAGCAGTCTCGGCGGCAAGGCAACAGCCACGTTCAAAGACGACGGAGGTTCCCAGACCTGCACCATCGAGGGCAGCGACAGTATCGACAACAGCAATGGCAAGATCACGCACAAGGGCGATGAGTACATCGTCAAGACCAGAGGCTCGTCCGATGCGTCCTCCTCGTCCGTTGGGGCGAAGTACTCCCAGACCGTCACTTTCCCCGGCAAGGTTACCGAGGCCGACGGCGGCAAGGTTGAGGGTAACAAGGTCACCTTCGACGACCTGGATTCGCACGAGGTCAAGGGGAAGGACAAGGCTCCCAAGAAGACAGCCTCGCAGGACTCCGAGGGGGAGAGCGGCTCCACTCCTATGTGGGTCTGGGCGCTTGTCGGGGTGCTCGCCGTGGCCATCGTGGGCGGCATTGTTGCCGCGGTCGTCATGAACCAGCGGAAGAAGAACCACTCCCAGTTCGTTCCTTATGCAGCTCCCGCTCAGGGCTACGATCCCAACCAGACCCTTTTCAGTCAGCCGGTTCAGCAGCCCTACCAGCCGGGCTATGCAGAGCCCGCCATCCAGCCCTACCAGCAGCCCTACAACAACCAGCTCGGCCAACCGGGCCAACCGATGCCCCAGCCCTACCAGCCGGGCTACGCAGAGCCCGCCACCCAGCCCTACCAGCAGCCCCACAACAACCAGCTCGGCCAACCGGGCCAACCGATGCCCCAGCCCTACCAGCCGGGCTACGCAGAACCTGCCACCCAGCCCTACCAGCAGCCCCACAACAACCAGCTGGGCTGGCCCGGCCAGGGAGTCTAAAAGCACCCAGAGACGTCGTGGCCCCGGAATCAGTCGATTCCGAGGCCACGACGCTGTGCGGGTGCGCCGCACTCACCGCTACCGCACTCATAGCATTCAGGAGTCCGACGTCGAAACGCTGCTGAGCGCCACCATGGTGGAGCGCTGAAGGAGGGCAACGAGATAGGTCTGGAAGGCCGGCCCGAGAAGAACCATGAACCACGCGACCGCACCCCGAGCGACTGGCAGCCCCCAGAGGGCGATCATCGGCGCAGCGACGATCACCAGAGCGAGCACGGTGACTCCGAGACGCCCTACCGCGAGGCGAAGCGCGTTGGACAGGTGCCGGGAGACCGGGGCATCGAAGAAGGCGACCAGCGGCAGCAGCCAGACGAGTATCGCGGCCAGGAGCACTCCCCCGGCCAGCACCAACCCGGACAACACACCGCTCATGCCACTGTTCCGCTCCCCCAAGGCGGAGCCGGACAGAAGCAGGTACTCCCAGCCGCTCAAGGACACCAAAACAAGCACCGGCAGCCACCAGGCCAGGGATTGGCGCAGGTTGAGGCGGAAGGATCGCCACCAGGCACTCATAACCGTCGGGTCACCGTCGGCCGCCATCTCGCCGGCCACACGGGCGCAGGCGGTCAAGGAGGCTCCTGCCGTCACCAGGGGCAAGCAGCCGGCCAAGGTGAGGACGTTGAGGATGACGACGTCCGCCGCTGCGGACCAGGCCCGGTAGGCTGGGCTGTCGGGACCGGGGAACAGCGCCACAGGGGCTCCTTCAAGCGGACTCGAGCAGTAACAGGTGGACATGATACGGGCGGTTCTCAAGGCCCCACTGCCGGCCTTGAGAACCGCCCGTGTCAGGACCCGTGTGGTGCGGCGTCAGCCCTTGACCGCTCCCGCGGCCACACCCTCGATGATGTGCTTCTGACCGAAGAGGTAGAAGGCGACGATCGGGACGATGGCGAAGACGAGCATGGCCATCTGGGCACCCAGGTCCTTGTTTCCGTTGGAGCCCGTCAAAGCCTGGATGACGATCGGGATCGTCTTGTAGCGCTCGTCCTGGCCGATGACGAGGTTGGGCAGGAGGAAGTCGTTCCACACCCACATGGCGTTGAGGATCGCCACCGTGACCGCCGTCGGCTTGAGCAGCGGCATGACCACCTTGAAGTAGGTCTGCAGCGGGGAGCAGCCGTCCATGTAGGCGGCCTCCTCGATCTCCATGGGGATCGACTTGATGAAGCCGGCGAACAGGAACACCGACAGCCCACCACCGAATCCGAGGTAGAGGACAATCATGCCCCAGGGCGTGGCCAGGCCGAGCATGTCGGCCACCTTGACGGTGGGAAACATGACCATCTGGAAGGGGGCGATCATGGAGAAGGCGAAGGCGTGGTAGATCATGGAGGTCCACCACGTCTTGATACGGGTGATGTAGTAGGCGGTCATCGCCGTGAGGAACACGATAACGATGACGGAACCCACGGTGATGAACAGCGACCAGCCCATGGCACTGGCGAAGCCCGAGAGGGCCAGGCCGGTGGCATAGTTGCCCAGGCCGACTGAGCTCTTCGACGTCGGCAGGCTGAAGGGCTCGTTGGAGATGAAGATGTTCCCCTTGAAAGAGTTGACAAGAACGAAGACGAGAGGAATCACCCACACGAGGACAAGGACGATCAGCAGACCGAACAGGGCGTTCTGGCCGGCACTGCGCTGAGGAGCCTTCCGCTCGAGAGCGGCTTCAGAAGTTGTTGTCTGGACGGCAGCGCTCATGCGTCGACCTCCTTGGAACGAGTGGCGCGCAGCTGGATGAGCGCGATGGCGGCGACAATGAGGAAGAAGATGACGGCCTCGGCCTGGGCCACACCCTCCTGATGGTTCTTCACATACATCGTGTTGACGATATTGAGAGCCGCCATTTCGGTCTGCTTGGCAGGGTTACCGTTGGTCAGGGCGAGGTTCTGGTCGTACATCTTGAAGGTGTTGGCCAGAGTGAGGAACAGGCAGATGGTGATCGAGGGCATGATCATCGGCAGCGTCACGTTGCGCAGCGTCTGCCAGCGACTGGCGCCGTCGATCTGGGAGGCCTCGATGAGCTCGGGCGGCACGTTCTGCAGACCGGCGATGTAGATGACCATCATGTAGCCCATGAGCTGCCAGTTGACGAGCATGACCAGGCCGGCCAGTCCCAGTCGCCAGTCATTGACGATCGTCTGGCCCCAGCGCTGGAGGATCGCATTGAGCATGACCTGCCAGGTGTAGCCCAGGACGATGCCGCCGATGAGGTTGGGCATGAAGAAGACGGCACGGAAGAAGTTGGTGCCGCGCAGCTTGCGGGTCAGGATGTAGGCCAGGGCGAAGGCCCCCAGGTTCACCGTGATGATCGAGATGATCGACACGAGCGCAGTGAACCCCAGCGCAGGAAGGAAATGGCTCCTCTCGCTGAATGCCCTGACGTAGTTGTCAGTGCCCACGAACCGAACGTTGGTGAGGGTGCTGAACTTGGTGAAGGAGAGATAGAGCCCCATGAAGAAGGGGACGATGAACGCGATCATGAAGGCCAACAGGGTCGGCCCCGCAAAAATTGGGAAGAACTTTTTCAGTGCCTTGGTCATATCTACCTCGAGGTGCAACCGGCACCCGCCGGGCAGGCCGAGTACCGGAGAGCTCCCGCCGGGGCGGCAGCGCGCGAGACGAACGGCTCGAACGTGCCGCCCCGAAAGGAGAGGGGATGGGGAGATGAGTCGTCGTCACGCCGTCGTCGACAGGCTCAGTCGGGCCTGGACCGGCTGAAACGACTCGACGGCGTCAGCCCTCCTTGGCCTCCTTCTTCTCCGTCGCCCAGTCGGAGACGAAGAAGTCCTTGACCTTCGCCCAGTCCTCCTTGCCGGTGGCGTACTGAGCCAGGTGCTGGCCGAGCTGGTTCTTGAAGTCCTGGCTCGGGAAGGTCGGGAAGACCCACTTGACGGGCGTGAGGTCCTTGTTGGTGATGGCCTCGGCGACCTCCTTGCCCAGCGGGTCGGAGGGGGCCAGCTCGGTGTAGGCCTTGTAGGGCGCGATGATGCTGAGCTTCTCGGCGGCGAGCTTGGAGCCCTCGGCGTCGGTGAACAGCCAGGTGAGGAAGTCCTTGGTGGCCTTCTGGTCGCCCTCGGCGGCCTCGGAGTTGACCGTCAGATAGTTCTCGGTGCCGATAGCGATGTTGCTCTTCTCCTCGCCGGAGACACCGATGTAGATCGGCAGGAAGTGGATGTCCTCCTTCTTAACGACGTTGCCCGACTCGCTCTCAACCTGCGACCACGCCCAGTTCCCGTTCTGGACCATGGCGGCCTTACCGACGGCGAACTCCGACATAGCGTCCTTGACGCTCTTGGCCCCGGTCTGCTCGGCCGGCACCGTGGAGTTCTTGAGGTAGAGGTCGAAGATCTGCTTGTAGTTGTCCGAGTAGGTCAGCTTGACCTCGTCGAGGTCGTCGACCTTGGCGTCGCGGTACTCGTAGTAGACGGGGTAGTTGGCCAGGTGGGTCTGCCAGCGCCAGTCCTCGCCGGGAGACAGGGAGGTCGCGGCGAAGACACCCTCGATACCGAGGTCGGCCTTCTTGGCCTGCATGTCCTCGACGACCTCCTTGAGCTTGTCGAAGCCCTTGATCTGGTCGACGGCGGTGGCCTTGGCGCCCTCCATGGCGAAGTACTTCTTGAGGATGGCGGCGTTGTAGATGATGCCGTAGCCCTCGATGGCCAGCGGGACGCCCACGATCTTGCCCTCGTCGCCCTTGAGGGCCACGGACTCATCCGTCAGCTGCTTGGTGAAGTCGGCGTCGGACAGGTCGGAGGCGTAGTCCTTCCAGTTGCCGTAGCCCACAGGGCCGTTGAGGTTGAACAGCGTGGGCGGGTTGGACTTCGCGATCTCCGTCTTGAGGGTCTGCTCGTAGGTGCCGGAAGCAGCGGTGACGACCTTGACGTTCACACCGGTCTTCTTGGTGTAGGCGGCCGCGACATCCTTGAACCCCTGCTCCGCCTCGGGCTTGAAGTTGAGGAAGTAGACGCCACCGGCGCCATCCGAACCGGACGAGCCCTTCGAGCAGGCCGCCAGGGTCGCGGCGACGGCGAGCGCAGCAGTTCCACCGAGCATGGAGCGGCGGGAGATGAGTCGCATTGGGGTCCTCCTTTGGACGCATGGGACAGGCGCGGACAGAGGCGTCCGCGAGGTGCGACTGCCGTGTCGCCGGCGGCGGACCCGTCGGCTCAACGGCGACGACCTATCATGGCACATTTCCGCCCACATTGCTGCAAGGTTTGCAATCAGTGCTCTGGGTCTCGGTTCAGCATCGTTCGCAGAGCACGCCGTTTCCCTTGGAAGATAGCAATTTCTATCCCCTTCTCCAGCAAGCTCCACCATCACCCACCCCTTTGCAACAATGCAACGATCGGTCAGTTCGCCGTCGGGAGCCCCCCCATCGGTCCCGGCGCTCACACGACGTGGTCCCGGCACCACAAGGGTGCCGGGACCACGAGCAGCAATCAGTCGCCGTTCAGCCCCTGTACGGGGTGAGGGCTCACTTGCGGGCGGAGCCGACGGAGCCGAGACGCTCGCAGGCCTCGACGACACGGGCGGCCATGCCCTCCTCGGCGGCCTTGCCCC
>ERZ773100.1264-NODE-1264-length-11809-cov-4.112728_pt1 | contig 11809 bp, 9 predicted proteins | sample MGYA00511119_ERZ773100 | MGnify/ENA primary metagenome ERZ773100 (study PRJEB29015, sample SAMEA2738000) | human oral metagenome | biome: human oral; feature: human-associated habitat; material: dental | place: China | collected 2111 ...
CGGTCTCTCGCTGCGCGAGCAAATGCTTGTCGGGCTTCGCCCTAACCGCCCCTACGCGCTCAAGGTGTATGTAAACAGGGCGCTACGCCCAAACGACGCGCCCCGCTGTTTCTGCAATAATAACGTCTCGCATTTAGAGAGACCTTCATCCGCCATGCCCCGTCATTTCCGTTTTTTCCTCGCCATCCTCGCCCTGCTCGTCGCGATGGCGGTCAGCACCGCCCTCGGTGCCAAGGTGATGGACTGGTCGCATCCCGACTGGCACCTCATTTGGGTCAGCCGCGTGCCGCGTACTTTCGCCATCGTCCTCGTCGGCGCCAGTCTTTCTGTCGCAGGGCTGGTGATGCAGCTTGCGGTGCATAACCGTTTTGTTGAGCCGAATACCGCCGGCACGGCGCAGGGCGCGATGCTCGGTATTGTGACGACGACCCTGCTGGTGCCGCACTGGCCGCTGCTCGCCAATATGGCGGTTGCCGCAGGCTGTGCGTTCGCGTCCATCCTCGGTTTTCTCGCCATTGCCCGCCGCATTCCGCCGCAAGACCCGCTGCTGTTGCCGCTGGTCGGGCTGATTTACGGCAGCATCATCGGCTCCGCCGCTTTTTTCTTTGCCTATCAGTATGACGCGCTGCAATTGCTCACCACCTGGGTGTCCGGCGATTTTTCCGGGGTGCTGCGTGGTCGCTATGAGCTGCTTTGGCTCGGCGGCGCGATTGCCTGCCTCGTCTATTGGTTCGCCGACCGCCTCACCATCATCGGCATGGGCGAGCAGATGAGCCGCTCGCTCGACCTGCCCTACCGCCAACTGGTGCTGCTGGCGATGGCAGCGGTGTCGCTGATGACGGCGCTGGTGGTGATTACCGTCGGCAGCATTGCTTTTCTCGGCCTCGTCATGCCGAATATTGTCCGCCGTTTCAGCGGCGACAATCTGCGCCGCAGTCTGCCGTGGGTCGCCTGGCTCGGCGCGCTGCTGTTGCTCGTCGCCGATGTTATCGCCCGCTGGGTGCGCTATCCGTATGAGGTGCCGGTCAGTACCGTCTTCGGCATCATCGGTGCGGCGCTGTTCTTTTATCTGTTGCTCAAACCGGTGCGCCATGCCGATTAACCGCCTTGTCTTCCTCGCCCCCTTGTCGCCGTCGGCGTCGTCCTTTATCTCACCACCGCCGTCCAGGGCGACTGGGGCTTCGTCCTCCTCCTGCGCGGCAAGAAATTGCTGGCGATGCTGCTCGTCGGCAGCGCCATTGCCAGCGCCACCGTCGTCTTCCAGACGCTGACCGCGAACCGCATCCTCACCCCGTCCATCATCGGTCTCGACGCGCTCTATCTGCTCTCAAAAATGGTGGTGATTTATTTCCTCGGCAGCGCCGCGCAACTGGCACAACCGCCGCAGTGGCAGTTTTACATCGACACCGCCCTGATGACAGCCACCGCCGCCGTGCTTTTCGCCACCTTCCTGCCGCTGCTCGCGCGCGACATCTACCGCCTGCTGCTCATCGGCATCATCTTCGGCGTCCTCTGCAACAAGCTCACCGACCTGATGGCGCGCATGCTTGACCCCGCCGCCTACACCAGCTTTCAGGCGGTCGCCTACGCCCGCTTTGACCGCGCCCGCGCCGACCTCATCCTTCCCGCCGCGTTTATCATCGGCGCCTGCCTCGCCTGGATTTGGTACAAACGCCACACGCTCGACATCCTCGCCCTCGGGCGCGAACAGGCGATTAACCTCGGCATCCACTACCCGCGCGAACAACTGACGCTGATGCTCACCGTCGCGCTGCTGGTCGCCGTATCCACCGCGCTGGTCGGGCCGACACTGTTCTTCGGCCTGCTGGTAAGCGCGCTCGCCTGCCGCCTCTTTCCCGTGCCGTATCACGCCATCCAGCTTCCCGCCGCCTGCCTACTCGCCTGCGCCACCCTTGTCATCGGCCAGACCCTGTTTGAGCGCGTCTTCCACTACACCGCCACCCTGAGCATCCTCATCGAAGGCATCGGCGGCATCGTCTTCCTCTACCTGCTCCTTGCCCGCAAACAGCCATGATTACCGTCCACGACCTGCACCACCACATCGGCAGCAAAGCCATCCTGCAACATATCAACCTCGAACTCGCGCCCGGCGGCATCATTGCCCTCATCGGCCCGAACGGCGCGGGCAAAAGCACCCTGCTGGCGCATATCGCCCGCCTCACCTCCATCCAGCGCGGCCAAATCCAGGTGGACACCCTCGACATCGCCACCAGCGACAGCCACCACATCGCGCGCAAACTGGCGATATTGCAACAACAAACCCGCTTCATGAGCCGCCTCACCATCGAAGAACTGCTCACCTTCGCCCGCTACCCCTACCACCGGGGCCGCCCGCGCAGCCACGACCGCGACATCATCGAAAACACGCTCGCCTACTTCGACCTCGGCAAACTGCGCCACACCTACATCGACGCGCTCTCCGGCGGACAACGGCAACGCGCGCTGGTCGCCATGACCTTCGCCCAGGACACCGATTACATATTGCTGGACGAACCGCTGAACAACCTCGATATGCACTACGCGCGCAACCTGATGGCGAACCTGCGCCAGACGGTGGACGACTACGGCAAAACCATCGTGGTCGTGCTGCACGACATCAACTACGCCGCGCACTACGCCGACCACGTTGTCGCCATGCAGCACGGGCAAATCCGCCACAGCGGCGCGACCAACACCGTCCTCACCGCCGAAAACATCAGCGTCTTGTATGACATGGAGGTGGAAATGCTGAGCCACGGCGGCAAAAGGGTGTGTCTGTATTTCTGAAAATGCTGCTTGTAAAAAAACCGCCGGAAGGCGGTTTTTTATGGGCTGAATGACAGGCGCTATAGTCGCAAATAACAGCGAATGTTGCCGATATAGCGATACACTCAAAGTTTTACACAATGAGCAACGCAGGAGGTGATATGCGGCCGTATGGAAAGCCGGCATGGTATGAAACTTTCGGTGGATGGCTATAACAGCCGTTTGCTTCAACGGATACGCCGTGCGTTACGCAAAACTTACTGTTCTTCCAAGAAGATACTCTATCACGTTAAGGCATTTGCCATAGAATTTCTCTATATCAACTACGGGCGCGTTTGAGGCAGCATACATTTTAGGACACCATCGCATTTTGTATAAGACGTTAAGTACATTTCTAATATATATTTGCCTACATTTTAATATTAAAAAATATAAAGAGTATTAAAGCAAAAGGTAACCAAGCAAAAATATGATATAGTTTTAGCATAAAACTCAATCTATTACTTTCATTTAATATTTCTTTCTTTGCATCCTCTAGTTCATTCTTTACTTTTCCATGTTCCATGTTTTTTACAGATAAGATTTTGAGTGATTGCTTAACAATCATTTCTTTTAGTTTTTCTTGCGTACATAAAGAAAGAGATTGAACGCAACCAAAAATGAATAGAGAAACCAACCCTATTATAGAAGTATAAAAATTCATAGGTTCTTTTATTACAATCAAAATCACACCGTAAGAAAGTGGCATTGTTAGCATTTTGGCAACAGAATCTTTAATAATATCATTTATTGATTTAACTAATTTTATTTTTTCTTCTGTTATTTTTAATACATTTTTTTCAAATGAAAAATTTTCCAGATATGCACTTAAATTATTTTTATACAATTGCATTAATCGATCCCAGTTATTAATTATCTCTAATAATCTATCATGAGGATCTGCTTGATAAACAAGTTGAGCTACAGCCAATTTAAATAATAACTGTTTTTCTAAGTAATGCGAGCTGTTAGAACTTGATGCTAAATTATTAACATCATGTAGATTCAAATGAAAATTTGCAGAGATTCTATTAAAAATATTCATATTTAGTTTTGTATAAATATTCAATATGTCCCCAAACTCCGTTGATTTTAGAGAAAATGTAATGACAAGCTTTTCTGTAGGGAGATCATTGAGTTTATATAAAAAAGAAATTAAATTACAAATGTTTTTTAACTTATTCATGCTAATATTTTTATCAAAATCATCTGTTAACGCAGAAAATCCCAAATCTATTATATAATAGTTGCCTTTAAAAACTCCTTTACTAAGAGAACTTCTTGATTCCATTAATGAAGATAAATCTTTGTAAAATCTACCTTGTTCCGTTTTGGGAAGGAAATAATTAAGTTCAACAGTTTTTCCTATTTCAGATTCTAGAGGGATGGAATCCTCAAACTCGCCTAAGTTATCACATTCACTTAATAGAAAAGTTTTATTATAAATGTCTCTAGTCAATATCCCTGCATACGTAATAGTATTTTCCGTAGACGTAACGTCCCCTCCTTCTGCCCTTAAGGCATTAAACCATTCAGTTAAATATTGAAACGAAGAAGTATTCATTGGCTAATTTAGTACATACTAACCTTTTAATATTTTATCTAAGATTCTAATGGTTGATTCGGATAAATCTCGTATAATCAGAGATTTTTCATCTCTTTTATAATGAATTTTATCATCTACTGATGTACCAAATAGACCACGTCTAAAGCTAATTTCCCATCCACTATTTTCTGAAATTTTTTCTTTAATAAATTTTTTAACTATGGTTTGATTAACTGGAAATTCATTTGGTATTCCATATCCACCATCTTCCTTGTCTCCATTCAATTTATTTATAAAGTTATCTATAGTTACCTCTTGTTCAAACTGCTCAGGTATTTCTAGGATAGATTGGAGGCATGTATTTAAAACATTTTTGATGTCAGATAATGAAGCAAATTTATTGTGCTGTATATTAGATAAATAATCAATAATAGAGTCTTTTATTTTAGGTTTAAATGGCTTCAAAATAGGATTTTTACAGAAATCATCTATACCCTTTATAATATCATTAGTCACAATTTTTGATTTGCATCCACGTTCGCAACCAAAAGCATTAATAAAATAATCAGCACCAGGATCTTGGTTTTTATTATGTCCAATAAATTTTAGGTATGTTAAGTCATCATTGTTGTTATTCAAATTTTCTTCAGAAATACTGTTGGGGTTTAGTCTTATTTGAGAATGCCGAGTTAGATTTAAAGTAAATGATTGTAGAAGTTTTTTTAAATCAATATAAATACTACTAGTAATGTTTAGATTTTCGTCAATTGTTACTCCGTTATGTTTTTTAATCATCATGCAAGAAAAATAATAATTATTCATATAAGAATGTAATGTAAATAACAAATAACCGCCTGTAGACATTTTTGATGATATTGGTTTTATAGATTCTGATTTTATTTCTTCTGTGGCTATTTTTGTCAAATTAATAAATTCATTCTCTACCTCTTGGCTAGATATAATATTATTATTTTTGGCAAGTGTCTCAAATAAAATAATACTATTCCTAGGAAAATTACCTTCTCTGCCATTATCTAAAAATATCCCTCTCATAATACGATTGTCTTCTGTACCAATAGCATTCAATGCTGAATCAACTGTTTCTCTGACTTTTTTATCATTCAAATCCAATATATTATCTCTAAATTTGATTGTCGCATTATTTGAGTGTGTTAATTTTACAAACTCATGGATGATAGCTAATTGACTATACATAAATCAAATTTCCTTCTATTTTAAAAATCAATTATTACACTAAAATTGCTGCAATTTTTAATTACTTTCTCACTAATTCAAATTTTATTCTTTAATTAAATCTGATTCAAGAAAGTACATAGATACTAAATATGTTATTTTCCTCTTATCAAAACGACTTGCTAAACTCCAAATAGACATCCGCGTTGTGGTTGTCGTAATAGAAGTGGTTGCTGCGCGTTTTGTCCCAGGTGAAGGTCAGGCGCGGGGTGATGCCCCAGAAGTAGAAATTGCGGTTCCAGAGGCTGAGCGTCGCGCCGTATTCGTGGTCTTTGCGTTCAATGCCGAAGAAATCTTTGCCGTCGTATCTGCGGTAGGCGATGTTGCCGCTCAGGCGGGTGGACATCCCCCAGCCCCACTCTTGTCCCCAGCCGGCGCTGAGGCCGTAGCGTTTGAAGGCGTCCGAGCTGTCCAGCGCCTGGCTGCGCATCGCGTTCGCGCCCGCAAACCAGTATTGGCGTGCGTTCGGTGCAAAGAGGAGGTTGAGGCTGCCGTAGTACTGGTTGCCGTTGAGCCATTTGCGGCTGTCGTGGTGTTTGTGCATTCCCTGCACCGCGCTGCTGATGCGCCAGCGCGGGGTAATCCAGTAGGAGACGTTGCCGTCCACGCCGAGGTTGGTGGAATAGCCTTTGCTGGCGTAGATGCGGCGCTGGATGAACGGGGTGAGGCTGATGTCCCAGCGCGAGTTTTGCCAGCCAACGCCCGCACCGGCGCGCAGGCGGAAGTCGTCGTATTTGTGCGCGTCCCAGAACCAGTCGGTGACGACGCCCGCTTCTACCTGGCCGTAAAAGCCGTTTTTGATGGGGATGCGGCGTTCGGCGGAGACGTCGAGATGCACGCCGTGCGCGTTTTTCGGCGCGGGGAAGGTCCATTTGCCGTTGCCGACTTGTCGCTCGCGTTGGCGCGGCGCGTCGTTGATGTTGCGGTCGTGGCGGTAGTAGCCGCTGGCGTTAAATGTCCAGCTGCGGCGTTCGCGCAGGGTTTCCAGCGCCTGGTTGACGATGTTGCGGATGTCTTCGGGCAGGTTGTCCGAGCGCAGTTTTTCGAGCTGGCCGCGTGCCGCTTCGTCCTGGTGGTCGGCGAGCAAGGCCATCGCCAGATGCAGGCGTACCGGTTGCAGGCTGGGGTCTTCGGCGATCATTTCGCGCAGGCGGGCGATGGCGAGGTTGAGGTCGCCGTCGGCGCGCGCTTTCATTGCTTCGCCAAAGCGCAGCAGCATTTTGTCCTGTTTGTCGGCGGGCAGTTTTTTGTAGATGGGCAGCAGCATGGCGACGGCATCGGCGTCGCCGTTGATGATGGCGCTGTCCAGGGCGTTGGCGAGCAGCGCCGGGTCAGCGAGCAGTTCGGCTTCGGTGACGTGCATGACTTGCGCCTGTTGTTTTTGTGCCTGGTTTTTGTCTTCGACGGCGTGTTCGGCGCTGTCGGGCAGGCGGGCGTCCGGGGTGGCAGTTTCGCGCACCGGCGCGGGCGGGATGTTTTGTGCGAGGGCGATGCCGTTGAAAAGGGTGAGGGAAATCAGGGTAATCAGTCGCATTGTTCGGTTCTCTTTGCGGGCAAAATTGGGGCGCAAGTATACACTTCCCGCTTGTATTTCAAACGGATTGTGAAAAAACCGCCCTTTGGGGGCGGCTTCCGTTCAATGTTTGCGATGATTCAATGTTTTCTGCATATGTTCGTAGCGATGCCCGCTTAGTTGCCGCGTGCCGACGGTCTGGTAGCCGAGGCGGCGGTAGAGGCGACGTGCGCCGGAGTTGGCTTCGTCCACGTTGAGGCCGATGCGGTTTTTGCCGTTTGCCAGCGCCACTTCGGGCAGGGCTTGCAACAGCGCCGCGCCGATGCCACGCCCGCGTTGTTGCGGTGCGACGGCGAGGGTATCGAGATACCACTCGTCCGGGAAGGCTTCGAGGTCGGTAAAGAGGCGGTGCGCCGGGTCAAGGCGATGCTGTTGCAGCACCATGCTGAAGGGCTGGTCAATCTGCGCTTCGTCTTCGCTGGGGTAGCCGAAGGCGGCGCCGGTGATACGACCATCGCTGATGTGGACGATACCGCGCGCGTAGCCGTAGCGGTAGCCGGGATGGGCGATGGCGCTGGCGAGCAGGGTGCGCGTGGTTTCCAGACCGTGACGGGCGAGGAAGGGCAGCTCCATCGCTTCCAGCACGGGCAGGATGATGGGGGCGAGAGCGGCAGCGTCTTCGGCGCGGGCGGGGCGGATGGGCATAATCAGTGCGGGTTGTGCTGCGCTTCCTGTGCCTCGCGCAGTTTTTGCGGGGTGACGTCGTTGCCGTCGCTATCGACGATGCGGGTGGCGAGCAGGTGCCCGTCCACCTGGCCGCGGATGGCGGCGAGATATTCGCGCCGCAAGCGGTCGCGTTCGGCGGTTTCCTCGGCGGTGAGGGAGCGGTTTTTGGCGATGTGCGCCAGTTCGTTGATGCGGTTCAGGACAGGAATGGTCATCGGATGCTCCTTTAATTATGGAATGTAGCGGATATGGCGCTGGCGGTCGCGGTTTCAAGGGCATCATCCGCGACGCAGAATCCTGGGCAGGTCTTGTCCCGTTTACATACAGGGTAGCGGGGAATATGTATGTATAACGGTGCGGGGGGCAAGCCCCGACCCTGCCGCACTGTGTGTAAAAGGCGTTCCGGGCAGGCAGCGAGCGCGGCGACAACAACGCTATCTCTTCCCCGGGTACCCATGAAAAAGGCGAATGCTTTTTCACGGGAAGCCCCGTCCCTCCCTGCTGCGGGGGTGGGGGGGCATGTTCCATTGTCAACAGCGTCTATAGCCATCCACCGAAAGCCTCATACGGTGTTGCGCCGCTTCGCCGTACAACCGCGTACTGTCTTCAGCGGCGCGCCTTGTCTGAAACTTTCGGTGGATGGCTATAATCCAGATAGCAAAAAAACAGGGCGCTTTTGGCGCCCTGTTTTTGCTTCAGACCTTGTCCGGTGAGGCCGACGGCGTCATGCGCACACTGTCGCCCTGAATCTCCAGATTGTGGATGGTTTCCAAGAGCGCCATAAAGCTGGCAAAACCGTATTCCTTATACGACCAGCGCGGTGCGAGGTATTTTTCCAGCGCCGGTATTTTTACCCAGCCTTCTTTGTTCTGGAATTTGGGCAGGGCGTCGTTGCTGAGCAATTTAATCAGTTCGCTGTAGGGAATTTTGCGGCAGTACATCCGGCTGGCGTCGTCGTGGCGGAATTGCAGGCCGCCCAGCGCTTTCAGCATGGAGGAGAGTTTGGCGTAGCCGTAGCTGCGGGTGTCAAAATCCGGCTGGGTCTGGCTGAGGTAGGTGCCGATTTGCCCGACGAACGCCCAGCCGGTGCTTTCGTCGGTGCTGTCTTTCACCGCCTTGTAGAGCAGGCTGCGCAGCGCGCCATCCAGTGTTTTGCGCGGCGGCGGGGCGGTTTTTTCGCCGCTTGCGACGGGCGGGGTTGCGCTGGCTTCGGCAGCGGGTTTGTCGGCGCCGGCCGCTTCGTCTTGCAGGTTTTCGAGGTAGATGAAGCGGTCGCAGGACTGGCGGAAGGCTTCCGGGGTGTTGCGCTTGCCAAAGCCGTACACGGTCAGGCCGCTGGCGCGGATGCGGGCAGCGAGCGGGGTGAAATCGCTGTCGCTGGAGACGAGGCAGAAGCCGTCAAAGGTGCCGCTGTAGAGCAGATCCATCGCATCAATGATGAGGCTCATGTCGGTCGCGTCTTTGCCTTTGGTATAGGCGAATTGTTGTACCGGGATGAGCGCGTGTTTGAGCAGCACGTCTTTTTTCCAGCCCTGCGGTTCGGGGCGGCTCCAGTCGCCGTAGATGCGCTTGACGCTGGCGATGCCGTATTTGGCGATTTCGGCAAAGAGGCCGCTGACGGCGCTGGCGGAGGCGTTGTCGGCGTCGATGAGGACGGCGAGTTTATGCGGTTTTTCGGGGTTCATGAGAGTCCTTTTTGTCGGTAATGCCGGGATTTTCCATAGCGGTTGCAAGTATGCGCCACGGGGGCGCGGATGTTGAATGGGGATGTTTGGTGAAGCGGTGGGGCAAGCTCCACCCTACGGCGCCAGCCACGCCTTGAGCTGCGCTTCGTCGATGATGGCGACGCCGAGCGACTGCGCCTTTTCCAGCTTGCTCCCTGCCTTGTCGCCCGCGAGCAGGTAGTCGGTTTTTTTCGAGACGGCGCTGGATGTCTTGCCGCCGAGACGGGCGATATGCGCGGCGGCTTCGTCGCGGCTCATCGTCGGCAGGGTGCCGGTGATGACCACGGTTTTCCCGGCGAGCGGGCTGTCCGCGGCGACAACCGGCGCTTCCATCCGCGGCCAATGGATGCCCGCCGCTTGCAGCGCGGCAATCACCGCAAGGTTGGCGTCGTCCATGAAGAAGTGGCGGATGTATTGCGCCATCACCGGGCCAATGCCGTCGATGGCTTGCAAGTCGTCCTCGCTGGCGGCGAGCAGCGCCGGCAGTTCGCGGTAGTGGCGGGCGAGCAGGTCGGCGCTGACGTTGCCCACTTCGCGGATGCCGAGCGCGTAGATGAAGCGCGGCAGGGTGGTCGCCTTCGCCGCCTCCAGCGCCGCCAAGATGTTTTGCGCCGATTTTTCCGCCATGCGCGGCAGCGCCGCCCAGTCCGCCAGCGTCAGCGCAAAGAGGTCGGCGGGGCTATGCACGCGTCCGTCCTGCACCAGTTGCTCTATCAGCTTGTCGCCGAGGCCCTGGATGTCCAGCGCCTTGCGCGAGGCGAAGTGAATCAGCGCCTGCACCCGCTGCGCGCGGCAATGCAGCCCGCCGGAGCAGCGCGCCACCGCCTCGCCTTCCGGGCGGATGATTTCGGATTCGCACACCGGGCAATGCGTCGGCATGGCAAACGGCTGACTGTCCGCCGGGCGCGCCTCCAGCACGGTTTTGACGATTTCCGGGATGACATCGCCGGCGCGGCGCACGAAGACGGTATCGCCGACGCGCACGTCTTTGCGCGCCACTTCGTCGGCGTTGTGCAGGGTGGCGTTGGTAACGGTAACCCCGCCGACTTCCACCGGGCGCAGCCGCGCCACCGGGGTAACGGCGCCGGTGCGGCCGACTTGCACGTCAATCGCCTCCACCACGGTCGTTTTCTCCACCGCCGGGAATTTCCAGGCGATTGCCCAGCGCGGCGCGCGCGAGACGAAGCCCGCCGCCTGCTGGTCGGCGTAGCGGTCGGCCTTGTACACGACTCCGTCGATTTCATAGGGCAGGTCGTGCCGCTTCTTGCCGAGCGCTTCCATATAGGCGACGGCGGCGGCCGCGCTGCTGAGGCTTTCTTGCAGCAGGCAGACCGGCACGCCCCAGTCGCGGTATTGCGCGAGCAGGGCGCTGTACGTGGCGGGCAGGGCGTAGCCGTCGTGCGCGCCGAGGCCGTAGGCATAAAAACTCAAATGGCGGCTGGCGGTAATCGCGGGGTCGAGCTGGCGCAGACTGCCGGCGGCGGCGTTGCGCGGGTTGGCAAAGGTCTTGCCGCCGTCGCGTTCGGCAGCGGCATTGAGCGCGGCAAAGGCAGCCTTCGGCATATAAACCTCGCCACGGATGTCGATAACCGCAGGCGGCGCGTCGTCGAGCAGGCGCAGCGGGATGGCGCGGATGGTGCGCACATTGGCGGTGACGTCCTCGCCGGTCGCGCCGTCGCCGCGCGTCGCGGCGCGGGTGAGGACGCCGTGCTCATAGCGCAGGCTGATGGCAAGGCCGTCGAACTTCGGCTCGGCGGACAGCAGCAGCTCATCATGGTCGAGCCGCTCCTGCAAGCGCTTGACGAAAGCGGCAAATTCTTCTTCGCTGAAGACGTTATCCAGCGACAGCATCGGCACGTCGTGCGCCACCGGGGCAAAAGCGCCATCGGCCTTGCCGCCAACGCGGCGGGTCGGCGAATCGGCGGGGACGGGGGCGCCGCTGGCTGCTTCCAGCGCGCGCAACTCGCGCATCAGCGCGTCGTATTCGGCGTCGGCAATGCGCGGGTTATCAAGGATATAGTAGGCGTGGTCGTGCGCGCGGATTTCGGCGCGCAGGGCGGTGATGCGGTCGGTGTCGGTCATGGGGTTATCGCTCACGGGGGATTCAGTTACGGTCAAGCAGCCGCTGCGTTGCCTCACGCAGTTCGGCGGCGGTGGTTTGTGGCGGCAGTGGCGTGCCGATGCGGACGGTGATGCGCGCGAACCATTTGCGCGGCCCGCCTTTCATCAGCCCGCCGCTGT
>ERZ773100.1266-NODE-1266-length-11807-cov-6.374830_pt1 | contig 11807 bp, 8 predicted proteins | sample MGYA00511119_ERZ773100 | MGnify/ENA primary metagenome ERZ773100 (study PRJEB29015, sample SAMEA2738000) | human oral metagenome | biome: human oral; feature: human-associated habitat; material: dental | place: China | collected 2111 ...
ATGATTGTCCGTTTTTGTTGGGTATGATAGAGGGGCGTATGCAATACGCCCCTACCTGAAAACATCCCTACCATCTATCTATCAGATACGCGTACCCGTGTAGGTGCGTATTGCATACGCCCCACAATCATCCCGCAAGGGATGATTGTATATCCCATGAATCCCCAAATGATTGTCCGTTTCCGTTGGGTATGATAGAGGGGCGTATGCAATACGCCCCTACACGTGCGCACATGTACCCCAAACCTCCTATTGTCTCAGACAATGGCGCGCACCTATACCTCAAATTTTTCGTTGTCTCGGACAATAATAAATGCCTTTTCCGGGAATTGAATATTGTCTCAATCGATGATAGATATATAGCACAATTATCCATCATCGTCTCGATCAATAATAAATAAGATCGCCTCTATTTATTATTGTCTGAAACATTAATGAATACCTTGATCAGGTATTTAGTATTGTCTGAGACGACGGTTCTTGCCTACACCAGAAATCACCCATTGTTTCAGACAATAAGGGATTTGAGGTGTAGATATTTTTACGTGGGGGCGTTTTTGATAGATGGGAGATAAAGGAAGAAGCCAGATACACGGCGGTTTGCGCGTATCTGGCTTCTTTTTCCGGTGTCCGTTCTTCGATGTTTACTTTTCTCGCCAAGAGACCTCTAACTCGTCGCCGGGTGAGAGGGGAAAGACAATGGCGCCAGCGATAACGGGGCACGATACGGAGTGTCCGCCCAGACGGACGCTCAGATCAGCGGCCGTGGCGGGCAGTTTGATGCGGAACACGCCTGCTCGCACGGCGCGTAGGCCGGCGTGTACCTCCCGACCGCGCCACCGGGCCCACACTTCGCCCCCGCCCCGGACACGGAGTCCGCGAAATTCGCCGTCAGACCAAGCTGCGGGGCGCGCAGGGAGGAAACGGATACCGTCGTCGTCGCTTTGGACAAGCATCTCCGCAATGCCGGCCGTGGCACCTAAGTTTCCAGCCAGGAGGAAGGTGGGCGCGGCGAAGAAGAGGTTCGGGTAGGTGCCCCCGGACTGCGTATCGTCCGCCGCAACGGTTCGCAATAGGTCGCGGAGGAGGCGATAGGCGTGGTCGCCGTCGCCTAAGTGGGCCCAGAGGCTGATGCGCGCGGCCAGTGGCAGACCTGTCGCCCCCTCGTCCCGCGCCTCGAGGGTGCGGCGGGCGGCTTCGGCCAACTCGGGCGTGCGACTGAGCGAGATTTCGGTGGACGGGAAGAGGCTGTAGAGCTGCGGCACAAAGAAGGTGCGTGATTCGGCCTCACGGAGCGGCTCAGGCCACTCGGCAATGCGCCCATCGCGGGTCAGGGGTATGGGCGCGAGGCGAGCTATGTAAGCCGAGAGCAGGCCGCTCAGCTCGATGTCTGTGCGGAGGATGGAGGCGGCGTGGAGGGTGTTCGTAAAGAGCTCGCGGACAAGGGACTGATCCACCGTCGATCCGACGCCGAACGTGTCGCGCCGACCATTGGGCGAAAGGTAAACGTTCTCGGGCGAGAGGCTGGGTGCTATGACGAGGCGGCGGCTGTGCGGATCCTCGCTGAGGCGGTCGGAGAGGCAGAGCGCGGCGTCGCGCAGCAGCGGGTAGACGCTCCGGAGGTAGGCGGTGTCGCGCGTGAAGCGGAAATGCTCGTAGAGCGAGGCGCAGAGTCGGGCTGCGGCGGTCGGTGAGGTGCTCCAGACGGGCTGCCGGTCTGGCGCAGTGAAATCCCAGACGTTCGCCCAGGTGTGGGCCGTCCACCCGCGTGCGCCGTAGTAGGCCGCGGCCGTGTTTCTGCCATTCGCTGAGAGGCGGCGCGTCCACTCCACCAAGGGGGCGATCGCCTCGGGCAGGTTGCCCGTTTCAGCCGCCCAGTAACTCATCTGGAGCGGGCCGTCGAGGCGGTAAGCGCCGTTGTCCGGCGTATGCGTAGTGGCACACCAGAGTCCCTGCGAGGCGGGCGGCAGGGCGCCGGGGCGGGTGGAAGAGATCAGGAGGTAGCGTCCGAACTGGTAGTAAAGGGCCACGAGCGACGGGTCGCGCCGTCCGCGAGAGAAGGCGTCGAGGCGGCGGTTGATGGGCCAGGAGTCGCGCAGGCCGGGCCGGCCGAGGCGGAGGTGGACGCGCTCATAGCGCTCGCGGTAAGCAGCGACGTGTTCGCGGCGGAGCGTCTCGTACGGTCGGGACGCGGCGGCCTCGAGTTGCTTACGCACGGCGGCGTCGGGCGACTGTCCGAAGAAATCGGTGGCCATAGCTACCAACAGGATGATCTCTGGCGCGCCCTCGACGGCCAGGGTCGAATCGTTCGCCGCACGCAGCTGCCCCCCGCGGGGGAGGACGACGCGCACCCGAGCAGCGTAGCGCACCCCGCCCCCCTCCAAGCGCGCGGCACGGGTGACGGAGTCTTCCACCACCACGCCCGTGTCATTCGGCGTGCGTGTGGGCGGTGCCAGCTGCCCGTCTCCGACGTAGAGTCGGCCGTGCATCTCTAACTCGCGGCCGTCGGTCGAGACGGCGTAGCGTTCCGGGCGGTCGAGGCCAATGCGCAGCCCGAGCGTGCGCTCACGGTCGGCTGTGAGTCGGACGACCGCCACGTCGGAGGCGAAGGAGGTGAAGGCCTCGCGGGTGTAGGTGGCCTTGCCGCGGCGGAAGGTGACTGTCGCCACGGCGTCATCCAGGCTGAGCTCGCGGCGGTAACCTGTGGCGGAGGTGCGTTCGCTGCCGTCGTAGGCATAGCCGAGGGTCAGGCGGCCGAGCAACTGATAGCTTCCGAAGGGCTTGTCTGCCGCATCCCCGCGGTTGGTGCCGACGCCGCGGCAGACGAATGCCTCGTTCATCAGCGCCTCAGCTTCAGCGGCGCGGCCCTCTAAGATCAGTTCGCGGGCGCGACCGAAGGCGTGCGCGGCGTCTGGGTTGTCGGCCTCTTGCCGGCTGCCAGACCACATGGAGGACTCGTTCAGGATGATGGTTTCGCGGTCAATGCCGCCGTCAGGTGTCAGGCCAATGCGTCCGTTACCGAGCGGCAGGCATTCCGGCCACTCGGTGGCAGGCGCGTCAAAATGGTAAGCCATGTGAGGCTGCCGGCTGAAATCCGGCAGCTGGTCGCACGCCGCGAGCAGCAGTGCGCAGATCAGGGAGAGAATGGAGAAGGGTTTCACTTGTTTGGGGGTCATTATGCGAAAAAAGACGCGGTGATAGGGGCGGTCGCAGGTGGGCCGTCCGTTGGTGGGAAGCGGTTAGAAAGTTTGCATGTCGCAGAGGCGCTTGTAGTATCCGTCGAGGGCGAGCAGCTCCTCGTGGCGTCCGCGCTCGACGATCTCGCCCTCGTGCATGACGCAGATCTCATCCGCGCGGCGGATCGTGGAGAGGCGGTGGGCGATGACGATGGTCGTACGGTTACGCATGAGCCGCTCTAACGCCTCCTGCACCAGCCGCTCGGACTCGGTGTCGAGGGCTGACGTGGCCTCGTCCAAGATCAACAGCGGGGGATTTTTGAGTATGGCGCGGGCGATGCTGATGCGTTGGCGTTGGCCGCCGGAGAGCTTGCCGCCGCGGTCGCCGATGTTCGTGTCGTAGCCCTGTTCGGTGGCTATGATAAAGTCGTGGGCGTTGGCGATGCGGGCGGCCTCCTCCACTTCCTCGCGCGTGGCGGACTCGACACCGAAGGCGATGTTGTTGAAGAAGGTGTCGTTAAAGAGGATCGCTTCCTGGTTCACGTTGCCCATCAGCCCGCGCAGATCGGTGAGAGACGTCTGGCGGATGTCCACGCCGTCGATGGTGATGGCGCCCCGCTCCACGTCGTAGAATCTCGGGAGGAGGTCGACGAGCGTACTCTTCCCCGAGCCGGACTGCCCGACGAGCGCCACCGTCCGACCCTTCTCGATCGTCAAGTTGATGCCCCGCAGCACCCACTCCTCTCGGTAGCGGAACCACACGTCACGGTACGTGATGGCCTGCGCTAACCGCACCGGTTGCGGCGCGTCGGGCTCCACAATGTCCGATTCGGCGCGGAGGATCTTGTCCACGCGCTCCACAGAGGCGAGGCCCTTCTGGATGGCATAGACGGATTTGCTGAGATCCTTAGCTGGATTGATGATGCTGTAGAAAATGACGAGGTAATAAATGAATGTCGGGGCGTCGATGGGGCTGTTGTTTCCGAGGATGAGCGTTCCACCGTACCAGAGGATGATGACGATCGTAGCGGTGCCGAGGAACTCACTCATGGGGTGGGCCAGCTGCTGGCGACGGTAGATGCGGTTCGTGGTGCGGCGGAAGGTCTCATTCTGTGCCTCGAAGCGTTGCTGGATCTTCCGCTCGGCGTTGAACGCCTTGATAATGCGCAGCCCACTGAGGGTCTCCTCGATCTGACTCATCAGCGCTCCCCACTGTGCCTGCCCCACGAGCGACTTGCGCTTGAGTTGCTTGCCCACCTGACCCATCGCATAGCCAGCTACGGGCAGGAGGATGAAGACGAAAGCCGTCAGTTGCCAACTGATTAGGAGCATGGCCGCGAGGTAAATCAGAATGAGGATGGGATTCTTGAAGAGCATGTCGAGCGAACTCATGATCGAGGTCTCAATCTCGTTCACGTCGCCCGAGACGCGCGCTAAGATGTCGCCTTTGCGCTCCTCGGAGAAGAAGCTGAGGGGCAGCTCAGTGATCTTGCGATTGATCTGGTTGCGCACGTCGCGCACTACGCCGGTGCGGATGGGGATCATGGTGTAGAAAGCCATATACATGGCCAGCACCTTGAGGAGCGTCATCACGATCAGCGCCACGCCGAGCAGGATGAGCGCTGTGGAGCTGCCTTGGGTCTCAATGAGGTGGTTGACGTACCAGTAGAAGTTGTTTTGCAGCACACCGGGGAGCGCACGCCACGCCTCCCAGTCGGTGACCGAGCGAAATGTCCACGCGGCATAGGTGTAGACGCGGTCGTCCATCTTAAAGAGGATGCGCAGGATGGGAATGATGAGCGCGAAGGAGAAGACGTTGAGGATGGCGGAGAGGATGTTGAAGGCGATGTTCAGCGCCATGAAGCGTTTATAGGGCGGAACGAACCGTCGCAGGACGCGGAAGAAGTCTTTCATATTCTATCTATACGTGGGATGAACCTTGCGTGGGAATGAACCTCCTTCTCTTCTCTGGATGGAAGAAAAGAGGCCTAAGAGGATCAGGCCTCCACCGAGGGAGGGGATTTTGGCCGGATACCGGAGTGGGTGAGGGCGGCGATGACCCGCGCTGCGCGCTGCGAGGCGCCGGCAGGGCCGAGGCGCTGGATCATGCGGTCGTAACCGTCGAGCATCTGGAGGCGCTCGGGGGTGTCGTCCGTGAGGCGCGAGAGGGCGTCGGTGATGCGCTGGCGAGTGAAACGTCCGCCGAAAAGCTCGGGGACGACGGGCTCGCCGACGATGAGGTTGACGAGCGAGATGTACGGCACGCGGAAAAAGTGGTCGAACACGTAGTTGGCCAACCGTCCGCCGCCCACGGCGTAGCAGACCACCTGCGGCACACGGAAGAGCGCGGCCTCGAGCGTAGCTGTGCCCGAGGTGACGAGCGCCACGTGAGCGTGGGCGAGCAGCTCGTAGGTGCGATCGAAGACGATCTCCGGCAACGCGTCCCGACGGCCGAGGCTACGTCGGTAGTCGTCCATCGTCAGCCCGGGCGCACCGGCCACTACCGGGCGAAGCGTGGGGAAACGGCGAGCCACGTCGAGCATGGTCGGCAGATTCTCCGCGATCTCGTTCCGCCGGCTACCGGCCAGGATGGCCAGCAACGGCCGACCGTCGTCCGCCACGGGCGAGACTCCGGCCACGGCGCTGCGTCGGAAGTTCTCCACGGCGTCTACCGACGGGTTGCCGACGTAATCGACGGCGTAGTCCAGCGAGCGATAGAAGTCCGTCTCGAAGGGCAGGATGCAGAGCATACGGTCGACGCAGCGGCGGATGGTGTGTATGCGGCCGCGCTTCCAAGCCCAGATCTTGGGCGAGATGTAGTAGCAGATGGGCAGCCGGAGCGTGTCGTGCACGTAGCGGGCGATGCGGAGGTTGAAGCCGGGATAGTCGACGGGGATAACTACGTCGGGGCGCCAGGCACGGATGTCGTCACGGCAGAGGCGCATGTTGCGGGCGATGGTGCGCGCATGGAGCACCACGGGGATGATGCCCATGTAGGCCATCTCGCGGTAGTGCATGACGCACGTCCCTCCGACGGCGCGCATGAGGTCGCCGCCGAAGAAGCGGAACTCCGCCTGCGGATCTTCGTCACGCAGCGCCGCCATCAGGTTCGAGGCGTGCAGGTCGCCGGAGGCTTCGCCGGCAATGAGGTAGTATTTCATAGGGGGAGTAGTTGCGGCCTTCGGCCGGGTAGTTATGGCCCTTTCGGGCCGGTAGTCAGGGGGCTTTACCCCCGGTAGTTAGAAGTAGTCAAAGGTGGTTGTGAGGGCTTCTTTTCACTACCTCTAACTACCCGGCCGCGAGGCCGTAACTGCCGTGCCGCAGGCACATAACTACCGCGCTCGTGAGAGCGCCTAACTACCTGTTTATATCGTCCAACCCACGGCTCTTCAACTCTTTCATAAACGCGTGGTGCGTCACGTCGAGCAGACAGGGCACAATCGTGGCCCAACCCTCGGAGAGGCGCTGTGTGTCGTTGTCGGGCAGGATGGGGGGATAGTTCAGATACTCGCCCGTCATGCGGAAGGCCGGCAAGCCGTCGGGCGTGGAGACGCGGTCGAACTCTTTGATCCACCGTCCGTCGGCCTGACGGCAGATGGTGAGGCCTTTGACGTGGGGCTTGTTGGGGACGTTGAGGTTGAGGTATGTGCCGTGTGGCAGGCCGTTCCGGAGCAGGTCTTTGGCCACGCGCTGGGCGAGTCGGACCGCCTCGGAGAAGTCGGCCTCGCTGCGATAGTGAACCAAGGAGACGCCGAGCGAGGGGATGTCGAGCACGCAGCCTTCGATGGCGGCGCCGATGGTGCCGGAGTAGTGTACGCTGAGGGCCTCGTTGCCGCCGTGGTTGACGCCCGAGACGAGCAGGTCGGGCTTGCGGTCGAGCACTTCGCTGACGGCCAACTTCACGCAGTCGGTCGGTGTGCCCGAGCAACTGCAGATGGTCATACCCTCCGCTTCGGAGAGCACCCGGTAGGTGATGGGCTGTGTGGTGGTGATGGCGGACGACATGCCCGAACGGGGGCCATCGGGGGCCATGACGAAGACATCGCCCAGCAGGCGCATGCCCTCGGCCAGTGCACGGATGCCGCGCGCATCGACGCCGTCGTCGTTAGATACCAATATCAAGGGTCGCTGATTCATTTGTTCTGTCATTCTTTCAATTAACGGGGCGCAAAAGTGGGGCATTAATCTCAAGGATCGCTGTCTGGCGGAGCCTCTGCGGGGGATAACGCCCCAAAATGTGAGGGGATGAGGGCTCTTTTCTCCAATTACACCTCATCCCCTGAGGGGACGGGGGCGTCATCCTGAAATTACACCCTATCCCCTGAGGGGATGGCAGTGTCATTCTGGAATTACGGTCTATCCCCTGAGGGGACGGGGCTTTTTTTGCGATTACACCCTCATCCCCTGAGGGGACGGGAGCGTCATCCTGAAATTACGCCCTATCCCCTGAGGGGATGGGGGCGTCATCCTGAAATTACGGTCTATCCCCTGAGGGGATGGGAGTGTCATTCTGAAATTACGGCCTATCCCCTAAGGGGACGGGGGTGTCATCCTGAAAATAGCTCCTATCCCCTGAGGGGATGGGGGTGTTATCCTGAAATCACGGTCTATCCCCTGAGGGGATGGGGGCGTCATCCTGAAATTACGGTCTATCCCCTCAGGGGGCGGGGGTGTCATCCTGAAATTACGGCCTATCCCCTCGGGGGACGGGATCCGATATCCACCGATCAGCCCTTCCGCCGCCACGAACGATAGATGATTACCCCCAGCAGCACAATAAAAGCCACGAGGATGATCAGCATTTCGTTGCGATACTCCAGCGGATGCACCCAGATCTCGTGCAGGATCTGCCAACGCATGATCACCTCCACGAAGGTCCAGAAGACGATCACCGTGGGGATGGCATAGCGGATGGCGTAGCCCCAGCTCGAGATGCGGATCAGGCGGCCGAACATGTAGAAGGACGAGGCCAGGGCGCCGAAGGCCACGAGCGTCGTGACGGGGTGGCGGTCGCCGAGGAAATGGTCGTCGTAACAGAAGAGCAGCACGAGGTAGCTGGTCCAGAGGATCAGGTTCAGCTCCATGAACGTGATCAGCGCCGTGTGGCGAGCCAGTGGTTTCAGCTCTACGCGCACTGTGCTCTGGCGGAAGAAGACGCGCTGCAGATAGTTGAAGAAGTTGCACCCCGTGCGGACGCTAAAGAGATAGAGCAACATGAACATGGCCCAAAAGCCGAACGAGGAGGGCATGATGAGGTACTCCGGCTTGGTGACGATCTCGCCGGCCGCGTTTCTGAGTGGCTCCACGCCGAAGCGGTGGGCGTAGTAGACGAAGAGGAACTCAATCCAGCCGGTCCAGAAGAGCAGTCCGCCGAAGAGGCCAAAGAGCGTCTGGCGTGTGTCGCCGCGTGCGAAGACGCCAGCCACGGTCACAATCAGCCCCACGGCGCCCATCGAAAAGGCAGCGTAGTAGAGCCAGGGCGGCTGTAGGTAATGCTCCATGAGGATCATCAGGGCATGCCCCAGGGGCATAGAGAAGAGTACGACAAGGAAGGCCATCGTGCCCGTAAACACCGTCTTGCGGGTCACCTTCGGGCGGGGGGGAGTAGAAGTTGTCGGGGTCATTGTGTAGAACGATTAGGAGTAAAACGTGTGGCCACAAAAGTAGCCCTGACCTTGGCACCGGCTAAATCAGACGGGGCGCTGTACCTTTGCCCGCACAGAGGGGGAGGCCCGAGTAAGGGCGCCCCCACTACTTGTGACTACCGCGCCGTCAGGCGCATGACTACTCCTAACTACTTATTATATATGAATACCGACAACATGAATCGTGCGGCGGACAACATCCGGATCCTGGCCGCATCGATGGTCGAAAAAGCCCGATCCGGACACCCCGGTGGCGCCATGGGCGGCGCCGATTTCGTCAACGTACTCTTTGCCGAGTTTCTGAACTACAACCCCGAGCGGCCTGACTATCCCTACCGCGACCGCTTCTTCCTCGACCCCGGACACATGTCGCCCATGCTCTACGGCGTGCTGGCCGCAGCTGGACTCATGCCGCTCACGGAGCTGGAGAATTTCCGCCAGTGGGGCAGCCACACCCCCGGCCATCCCGAGCGCGACGTGCAGCACGGCATCGAGAACACCTCCGGCCCGCTGGGGCAGGGACACGCCATGGCCCTCGGCGCAGCCATCGCCGAACGCTTCATGGTGGCTCGCTTCGGCGAATGGATGGCTCACAAGACGTACGCCTACATCTCCGACGGTGGCATCGAAGAGGAAGTCTCGCAGGGCGTCGGCCGACTGGCTGGGCACCTCGGGCTGCACAACTTCATCATGTATTACGACGCGAACAACATCCAACTCTCCACCAAGGTCGACGAGGTGAACACCGAGGATGTGGCCGCCAAATACCGCGCTTGGGATTGGCGCGTGATCACCATCAATGGGCAGTCCGTCGAAGAGATCCGCCACGCCCTCCGTGAGGCCCACGCCGAGACGGAGCGCCCCACGCTGATCATTGGCAAGACCATCATGGGCCGTGGCGCCGTGGATGCCGAAGGGCGCAGCTTCGAGGATCGTGTCTCTACGCATGGCCAACCCCTCTCCGCCGCGGGTGCCGACATCGATGCTACCATTCGCCATCTCGGCGGCGACCCCGCGCACCCCTTCGCCCTCTTCCCCGAAACGACGGAGATCTACGGCCGTCGGCGTGAGGCGTTGCTCGCTTGGTATGGTGCACGCATGGAAGCCGAGGAGCGTTTCCGCCGCGAACAGCCCGCGCTGGCCGCCAAGCTCGACCGTTTCCTCAGCGGCGAGATGCCTGAGATCGATTACGCTGCCATAGCAATGAAGCGTGACACAGCTACCCGCGCCGCCTCAGCCGCCATGCTGGCGCTCTACGCGGAGCAGGTGGAGAACATGGTCGTCTCCTCAGCCGACCTCAGCAACTCGGACAAGACGGACGGCTTCCTCAAGCACACGCACGCCTTCACCAAGGGCGATTTCACGGGGCAGTTCCTGCAAATGGGCGTCAGTGAGCTGACGATGGCTTGCGTGATGAACGGCATGGCGCTGCACGGCGGCATCCTGCCCGTCTGCGGCACCTTCTTCGTCTTTTCGGACTACATGAAGCCGGCCGTCCGATTGGCCGCGCTCATGGAGCTGCACGTGGTCTATGTCTGGACGCACGACTCCTTCCGCGTCGGTGAGGACGGTCCCACGCATCAGCCCGTCGAACACGAAGCCCAGATCCGCCTCATGGAGCATCTGCGTAACCACAGCGGCCACCGCTCCATGCTCGTCCTCCGCCCCGCCGACGCCGACGAGACGGTCTACGCTTGGAAGATGGCGCTCGAGAGTTACCGCCCCACGGCATTGCTGCTGTCGCGTCAGAACATCACCTCGCTGCCCGCTGCTTCGGGTGATCGTCGCGTCGAGGCTCGTCGCATTGAGCAGGGCGGCTACGTGGTGATGGATACCGAGGGCACGCCGGACATCGTCTTGGTAGCTTCCGGGTCGGAGGTCTCTACGCTCGTCGAAGGCGCCGAACGGTTGGCTGCCGATGGCATCCGTGCCCGCGTCGTGTCGGTACCGTCTGAAGGTCTCTTCCGCGATCAGGATGCGGACTATCAGCGGAGCGTGTTGCCCGCCGGTGTGCGTCGCTTCGGCCTCACTTCCGGCCTACCCGTGGCGTTAGAGGGACTCGTTGGCGAGGGTGGCTTGGTGCACGGCCTGTCGTCGTTCGGTTATTCGGCGCCGTACAAGGTGCTCGATCGCAAGTTCGGGTTCACCGGTGAGCGCGTCAGTGAGTTGGTCAAAAAGTTCTTGGGGAAATGAGCGCGATGGACACACAACCTTTACCGATAGGTTTTGCTTGCGATCACGCGGGCATAGAGCTTAAGCGCGCACTCATGGATCATGTCGCCGCGCTGGGTTATGAGGTCCGCGACTTTGGTACGGATACGTCTGACAGTTGCGATTATCCTGACTATGCCCACCCGCTGGCCGAGGCCGTGGAGGCGGGCGCCGTCTATCCTGGCATCGGTCTCTGCGGCTCGGGCAACGGCATCGGCATGACGCTCAATAAGCACCAAAGCATCCGCGCGGCGCTCTGTTGGAACGACGAGACGGCGCGCCTCTCGCGTGCCCACAACGATGCAAACGTGCTCGTTCTGCCCGCACGTTTCGTGACCGTCGAGGAAGCCGTGCGCATGGTCGACATCTTCCTCACGACCACCTTCGACGGTGGCCGCCACCGCCGCCGCGTGGAGAAGATCCCGGTGGTGTAATCACTGAAAACTAAAAATGAAAAGCTGGGTACACAGTCAGGATGATTCCTCAACTTGTATCCGGCTTTCGTTTTTGCGGATGTCCCCTCTGCCCGGGTGCCTAAAAAGCATTGGGGAAATAAAAAGCCTCGCCTTGGATGGGATGTCCGGCGAGGCTTTTCTCATAGATGCCCTGCCGTGAGGGACAACTTTGTGATGAGCGTCTGCTTGAGCTGCTGCACACGCAGGGCCTTCTTATGGGACAGGAGAGGTTTGGCCTGCTGCATTTTATCTAGTGCAAATACCACGCGCGCCTTCTCTTGCTCGTTTCGGATGATGTCGATGGATAGTTTAATGGCCTG